>Ga0265798_10001810_pt1 | contig 32413 bp, 26 predicted proteins | sample P3T30metagenome_FD_192430 | JGI IMG/M metagenome (GOLD analysis project Ga0265798, IMG submission 192430) | Plant litter microbial communities from East Loma Ridge, Irvine, California - P3 T30 | ecosystem: Environmental > Terrestrial > Plant litter > Unclassified | place: USA: California... | reverse complement strand
GCTGCTACTCGGGTCATGGCTGCGGTATCGGTTGCGGCTGGTGGGGTAATAGCCGGGCGCGCCCTGGTAGCAATAAAAAAAGCGTGTGCCACAGCTCTTTGCCGAACCTTACGTTGAGCGGTGATGTAGCTTTGGGACTATGAGAAAGCTGCTGCTTATTCCTTTTTTATTGCTCGGTGCTACCAGCAATGCATTGAATAATAAGAAGTTGAATTCTTATTTTGAGTCTTTTTTGCCTCATCAAACCTTCATTTTGAGTCCTATGTCGCCTTCTAATCCTGCTACCTTACGCCACCAATACGAGCAAGCTGCCGCCAATAAAGAGGCTGGTGAAAAATTTTATGACTTGTTGCACGGCTACAAGGGGCAGGAGGCGTTGGTGCTAGGGTACAAGGCTGCTTCTGAGGCTATTAAGGCACGCGATGCGTCGATGCTCAACAAGCTTACCTACGTGCAGCAGGCAGCACGTACCTTCGAGCAAGCGGTGGCACTGGACCCTGCCAACGCGGAAATCCGCTTTCTCCGCTTCTCAGTTGAGAGCAACCTGCCGCCTTTCCTAGGGCTGAGCAAGCACGTTGATGAAGACAAAGCGTTTTTGCTGGCGGCGGCCTTGCAGCATCCGCGCTCGGGCCTCGACGACGAAGCCTTCCGCACGGTGCGTGGCTTTCTGGTGGGCCGCGGGCACGTGTCAGAAGCGCAGGCAGAGCAGCTGGCGCAGGTAAAAAGCAGCTAAGACAATATAGGGCGGCCCTAGATTTAGGGCTAATTACTAGCGTACTAAAGCAACCTTCGGCCGGCCTTTTTAGTTAGTTGAGCGATATGCAGTCCGGTTTACACCTCAGTGTTCGCATCGATTCTAACTCCGGCTTTTGCTTTGGCGTGATTTACGCCATTCAGATGGCCGAAGACCTGCTCGACGAGCAGGGCTATTTATACTGCCTGGGCGACATTGTACACAACGATGAGGAGGTGCAGCGTCTTGAAGCCAAGGGGTTGCGTATTATTGATTACGAGCAGCTAGCCGCGCTGCGCGATGAGGCCGTGTTGATTCGGGCGCATGGCGAGCCGCCCAGCACCTACCAGCAGGCCTTGGCTAACAACCTGACGCTGATTGATGCCAGCTGCCCGGTGGTGCTGAAACTGCAAAATCGTATCAAGGCAAGCTTCGACCGGCGCGAAAAGCTTTTCATCTATGGCAAGCACGGCCACGCCGAGGTGCGCGGCTTGCTGGGGCAGACTAGGGGGGAGGCCATCGTGTTTGAGAACCTAGAAGAATTGCTGCACCACGAGCTGCCTGCCAACATCACGTTGTATAGCCAAACGACGAAAAGCACGGAGTCGTTTTACACGATAAAGACCGAGCTCGAAAGCCGCGGGCACTCGGTAACGGCGCACGACACCATTTGCCGGCAGGTGAGCAACCGCGACTTGGACTTGCGGCGCTTTGCGGCGCAGTTCGACCAGGTGGTATTTGTGTCGGGCACGAAGAGCTCCAACGGCAAGGTGCTTTACCAAGTGTGCAAGGAAACTAACCCGTGCACGCACTTTATTTCAAAAACCGATGAAATCTGCCCTTCTTGGTTTGGGCCGGGGCAGTCGGTTGGTATTTGCGGTGCTACGAGCACACCCATGTGGCTGATGGAGCAGGTGCGCGATGTACTAGTGCGGCTGTAAGAACCCCAAAGAAGCCTAGGTATGCACATGCTCCGTTCTACCATCTCAGCCGTGAAAGTGGCCCCGCAGCCCCTGGCGGGTAGGGGAGTGCTTGCGGCCGGGCTCATCATCACGGCTTGGGCCAGTTTGTTGGTATTCTTGCTGGCGTTTTACCGGCCCGACTGGCGCTCGCCGGCACCGTACCTACTGCTGCTGCTGCAAACGCACCTATATACGGGGCTTTACATTACGGGGCACGATGCCATGCACGGCGTAGTAAGCCACAACAAGCGCCTCAACAACGCTATCGGTACAGTAGCAACGCTGCTGTTTGCCTACAACTGGTTTCCGGGTCAGTTGCCCAAGCACCACCGCCATCACCACCACGTAGGCACCCAGGATGACCCCGATTACCACCCCGAGGGCCATCCGGGCTTTGTGCCCTGGCTCCTGCGCTTTGCCTGGAACTACGTGACCTGGTGGCAGGTGCTGCTCATGGCCGCCACTTACAACGTGCTCAAAATCTGGTTTCCGCAGGCCAACGTCATTGCGTTCTGGATGGTGCCGGCAGTACTGGCTACGTTACAACTGTTTTTCTTTGGTACCTACCTGCCGCACCGCGGCGAGCACGAGCCCGACAACCACCACAAGTCACGCAGCCAGCATCAATGGCCCTACCACGTTTGGGCCTTTGTAAGCTGCTACTTCTTTGGCTACCACTACGAGCACCACGACCAACCCTACCTACCCTGGTGGCGCTTGTGGCAAGCAAAATCACGGATTAGCGCGGATTGAAGTGGATTTCACGGATTTTGTAGGCGTAAAATAAAAAGCCTGCCCAAACTGGGCAGGCTTTTTCAGTTTCAGTAACTAGCGGCGCTTCTCACATCTTTCACCTACAAAATCCGTGAAATCTGCTTCAATCCGTGCTAATCCGTGATTTTAGTGGGTGGCGTTGGTCTTTTTGCAGCACTCGGGCAGGCGTTCGTAGGCGCGGTTATCGGCCGTGGCTTCGTCGGCATCGTAGCCGGTTTTCTGCACCGCGGTGCGTAGGGCGGCCGTCGAAGTTTTGGCGGGATTATACGTCACCGTCAGAACCTTGCTGGGCACGTCGAGGTGAGCGGCCTGCACGCCTTTTTCGTAGGCCAGGCTTTTTTCGAGGCGGGCCTTGCACATGTCGCACACAGCCGACGTATTAAACTGGACTTGCTCGGTGCCTTTGGCCTTGGTAGTAGCCGCTACGGGCGCGGTTTGGGCTTGGGCGGCTAGGCCGCCAATGCTCAACAGCGTGAGCAGGGAGAATGCGAAAGCTTTCATGAAAATGAAACAGTTAAGAGTAAACAATAAGTGCCACTGACGAGTAAGAACTCCCTGGCCTAAGCTTGATAACCAAGCAGTCAGCCCGCGTAGCGGACGTATCTGCCAAATCCGACAAATCCGTTTGAATCTGCGGTTTAGTCGATGTGGTAGCGGAGGCCCGCGTACGTAAGGCGCCCGTACACCGGGCCCCACACCATGGCCGCATCGAAGCCTGCGCTAAAGGGCGAGGCTGCATTTTGGATGGGGTCGGGCTGGCGATAGTTGGTGAGGTTTTCGACACCTAGGTAAACTTCTAGGCGCTTGAAGGCACGCGTAACCTGCGCATTGAGCAGGGCATAGCGCGGGGCAAATTGCAGGCCAGCAGTGCCGGTGCCGTGCTGGTGCCCCATGTTGCTGCCATCGGCGGGCAGGTGGGCCAGTGGGCGCTCGCCAAACCACTGCACCGTGAGGTCGCCGCGCCACTTGTCGAAGGCCGAGGCATACCCTAGGTTCAGGAAAGCGCGGTGTTGGGGTGTGAGCGGCTTGGGCAATAGCTGGCCAGCGTAGGTGCTCTGCACATTGAGCCACTTGTAGGCGGCTTTCACTTGCAGGCCCTTCGCAGGCTCGGCCTGCACCTCAGCTTGCAGACTACGGGCAAAAGAGCGGGCACCCGGCGTCAGGTTGTCCAGGATAATGTACTGCGGGCTGGTGTACATATCGGCTACTAGCTGGTTCTGAAAGCTAGTGTCGTAGTAGTCGACTACGAACGTAGCCTGGCGCCCCAGCAACTGGAAGTACTGCGTGAGCGAGCTACCAAAGTTCCAGGCCGTTTCGGGCAGCAGGTTGGGAGCGATATAAAACTCACGGGCGCTGGCCAGCATCGCCGCATTGTCGGCAATGGGATTGGGCACGCGTAGGCCCCGGCCGGCCGACAGGCGTAGCACCGTAGTCGGGCGCAGGTCGTACTTCAGGTTGAAGCGCGGCGTCACCTGCCAGCCGAAGAGGTTGTGGTAGTCGGTGCGCAAGCCCAGCACGGCCGTCAGGTTGCGCGAGTTGTTGTAGGTATACTCGGCAAAAGCGCCCGGCACGCGCTCGGTGCGCCGGCGGTTTTCGCGGGCGTCGATGATAGCCGGCGTATCGGTCGAGTAGGTGCGGCCGGTGCCCAGGTACTCGCGGTAGTCGTCGTAGAGAAAGCTCAGGCCCGCCCGGTACACGTGGGTCGTGTTCTGGATAACACTCTGAAACAGCAGTGTGGCCTGCCCGGTGTTTTGGTGGCCATCGTACTGGCGCGGCCCGGTATCCTGCTTAAAGGAGTAGGTCGAGTTGAAGTCGTGGCTGGTGCCATTCACCAGCAGCCCTAGGCTCTGAAAAGGGCGGCCGGGCCAGGTGTACGAAACGCGCCCCTGGGTTGTGTAGCGGTTGGTAGTCTGGTTGGTGCCGTAGTGCTGGCGGTAGGCATCGGTGGCGTCGGGGCGAAAATCGAGCTGCCCGCCCTGCCGGGTTTCGCGCAGCGCGCCCACGCCTAGCTCGGCCACCAGGCCGGTACCCGAGAGGTACTTCACCTTGTCGTAGCCGTTGAACTGCGTAGCCAGCGGGAGGTCCAGAAAGCCATCGCCGTTGCGGTCCACGCGGTTGCTGAGGTGGTCGTTGTGCAGCAGTAGCACGTTGCTCCACTTCTTATTGAAGCGCTGTGACGACACGGCGTTCAAGTCAAACTTGCCTAGGTCGTTGACATAGGCGTTGAGCAGCAGCTGGTCGGTTTTATCGGGCTCCTTGAGCTGCACGTTCACCTGCCCCGAAATGCCCTCGTAGCCATTCACCACCGAGCCCGTGCCCTTAATAATGTCGATGCTTCCAATCCAGGGGCCCGCCAGGTACCCTAGGCGGTAGGGGGCAGCCAAGCCGCGCAAGGCCGGCTGGTTGTCGATGGTCAGCAGCGAATACGCCCCATCGAGGCCCAGCAACTGAATCTGCTTGGCGCCGCTCACCGCGTCGGCGGTGCTCACTTCCACAGCGGCGTTGGTTTCGAAGCTCTCGGCCAGGTTGCAGCACGCCGACTTGGTGAGGTCGCGGGAGCTGATGGTCTGCAAGTTGCCCACCGCCTTGGCCGAATAGGCAAGCGGGCGTCCCGTTACGGTTACCTCGCCTAGGGCAGCGCTGCCGCGCAGGCTCAGCCGCAGGTAGGGCGTGGTGCTGGTAGGTACCGCTACCGTATCGGCCGTGTAGCCTACTGCGCTGACAATGAGCTTGTGGCTGGCCTGCGCCGGAAAGGGCAGTACAAAGATGCCCGCGCCATCGGTGCTGGTGGTGGGGCCGCTGGCGCCGGACGGCAGCAGCCAGCGCACTACGGCGCCGGGCAGGGGGGCTGCGGTGCCCCCGGCTTCGTGCACCTCGCCGCGTACCGCCGCACCGCTTTGGGCGTGTGCTAGTAGAGGCAGGCTGCAAAAAGAAATGGTTAAGAAACGCGGAAGTAATCCGCTGATAGCTAGCATATACGTCGAATAGTAGGAATTTCTGAAAAACAAACGACCAGCCGAGTCCAACTGGATTGGCCTTTTTCAGAAATCACCTAGACGACTAGCGTGCACACAAGCGTGAGTAGCACCCGCCCCGCCCTAGGTACCCCCGGCGGCGACGAATTGGCGGCCGTGCCTACGGCCACAGATGCGGCTAGTGGCGCCGCGAGCGGTAGCCCGGCCCAGAACGGCGCTGGCAACACAGCCGGCGGTAGCACCGGCGGCGCATCAGGCAGCCACTTCACAAAGCCTGCCGTGCTGCTCTGAGCGTTGAGCTTGTGTTGCGAGTGGCTGATGTCGCAGCAGCCGCTGGCGCGGCGCTTGCCACAAGGCCGGCCAGGTTTGGCAGGGGCAGTCTCGTCGCTGTGGCTGGCCAGGCCCGGCAAGCTCAGCGCGATGGTGCTGCGCCCACTAATGCGGCACCGGTGACGCTCGGCCGTGAGCCCCACCGACGTTGCCAACACCAGAAGCGCCAGCAAGGCGCTCAGAAAACGGTGATGGTAGGGGTGGGGGCGTGGCATAGCATACAAAAATACACCAGCCGAGGCGGTTGCTAAGTGTAGCAATCGTCTCGGCTGGTGCAAAATTTAGCTATCGCCTAGGTGGCCTAGCGGCGCTCGCGTTTGCCCTTAGGCTTGCTCTTCGTGAGCTTACGAGCAGTCTGCACCTGCTCGTAGGCTAAGCGCTGAAGCTGCACGGCCACGGGCGGCGTAATGCCCAGCGCAGCGGCGGCCTGCTCGGTGCCCCCTAGCTTGCGCGGGTCGTAGCCGGCCACTTCGGCCAGCAGCACGCAGGCATTCAGGTAAGCACCGTAGGCGCTGGGATGGTAGTGGTCGGGCCCCCACAAGTCGACTTTACCCGCCTCGGGGGCGTAGGGATTAGGCATAGCCACGCCTTGCCGCACGGCCCGCAGCCAGGCATCACCGGCCGGGGCTACCCCTGCAAAATGCCCGTCGCGGGTGGCCTCTTGGTAATAAGCCACGTGCAAATCGTGGGTCATCGAATCGAGCGGCAGGCCGCTGTAGTTCTTGCCGCTTGGGTAGGTAATATCGGCCCGCGCCCAGGTTTGGTACAGGTACATCTGGGCGGCGGGGTTGGCCGTGTGCACCGCCTGCTCGAGCCGGGTGGCGTACTCAAAGAAGCGCGCTGGCTGCCCGCCGTGCCGCGTGGGCACCGGCCCGGTGCTGTAGTCGTGCATCACGACCTTGTCCCATTTGGGCTGCTTAATCACGGCCAGGGCGCTGTCATAATGAAACTTCAGCGTTTGCCCGCTGATGGCTTCTAGGTGCACCTTGTAGTGCAGGCCAGCTTCATCGGTCAGCTTTTTAAAGATGCCCGGTATGCCGCCCCACGGACCTTCCTCGTGCTGGTACTGGTGGCGGCGCTGCCCGGTGCGATTGGGCCGGAAGTTCTCGTCGGTAATCGCCGCGGCGTTGTAGCTCAGCACCGGCTGAAAGGCGCCGTGAAAGAAGCTATTGCCTACAAACAGAATGGTCTGGGGCTTGGTTGCGGCTGGCCGCTGGGCCCAGCCAGGCAGGCCCAGCCAACATAAGGCACCAGCTAGTGCCCAGCGGCGTAGTGAGGAGAGAGGAAGGTAGGAATTCATAGCTGCAAGTAAGGCAGCTAAACACATAAGTCACTAGCCTGCTACCGCAAAAGCATGACTTCTCAGCTTGCTACACTACTATGTGGCCTAGGTACGTGCACGCTCATATATGCAACTTTGTTGCTTGGATAATAGCCTGTTAAAAAAGTGCTTTGAGTTGGTCCTGAACTCAGCCAAACCATTCTAAAGGGCCCCTGAATAAAAAAGCAACAAAGTTGCAATATGAGTAAAAGGTGCCTTTAAACCGTCCTATAGGGGTTTTTGCGCTGTGGTAAGAAGTGGTAGAAAGTGGCGGCTTTTTTGAAACGAATCGTACTTTTGTTCTTTAGCCCGCGCCCACCGCCGCCGCTTTTTCCTGCCATGTCTCTATCTCTCACCGGCGAATACGATTGCAAGCTCGACCCTAAGGGGCGGCTGGTGCTGCCGGCGAAGGTAAAGGCGGCCCTGCCCGATGCCTATGCCAACCAGCTGGTGCTGGTGCGCGGCCTCGAGCCCTGCTTGGTGCTGTATCCTAGGTCAGCCTGGGACGTGATTCAGGCTCGGGTAATGGCCCTCGATGAGTTCAACGAGGAGTACCGGCAGTTTCAGCGTAACTTTCTGCGGGGCGTGACGGAGGTAGAGCTCGATAATATCGGGCGCTTTTTGCTGCCGGGCTCTATGCGCCGCTACGCTGGCCTGGAGAAAGAAGCCATTATTGTGGGCCTAGGCAACCGCTGCGAGCTGTGGGACCCCGCCCGCTATGACGACTTCCTTATTAAAGACCCCGGCGTGTTTTCTAAGCTGGCCCAAAAATTCGTTTCCCTTTCACCCGATACGCCGGGCTCACCGGCTCTCTCTGCCTGATGAGCCTCGACCCTCGCCCCAACGATACCGCCTACCACCGCCCCGTGATGCTGGCCGAGTGCCTCGACGCGCTGGACCTGCAACCCGCCGGCCGTTACGTCGATGTGACGTTTGGCGGTGGCGGCCACTCAGCCCGAATCCTAGAGCAACTGTCCGAAGGCCACCTCTACAGCTTTGACCAGGATGATGCCGCCGAGCGCGAAGCCCAGACGCTGGCCCGGCCGCAGTTTACGTTCATTCGGGCCAATTTTCGGCACCTAGCCAGTGAGCTGGCCAGCATCGCGGCGTCGCCCGTCGATGGCCTGCTGGCCGACCTAGGGGTATCGTCGCACCAGTTCGACACGGCAGAGCGGGGCTTTAGTACCCGCTTCGACGGGCCGCTCGACATGCGGATGAACCCCGAGGACGCGACTGCCCCCACGGCCGCCGACGTGCTCAACGACTACGAAGAGGCTGCGCTGCACCGCATTTTTGGTATGTACGGCGAGGTCACCAATGCCCGCACGCTGGCCGCCACGGTGGTGCAGGCACGTCGCCAGCGCCCACTGCGCACCATTCAGGAGCTCAAGCAAGCCATTCAGCCCGTTACAGCGCGGGGCAAGGAGAATAAGTACTTGGCGCAAGTATTTCAGGCGCTGCGCATTGAGGTCAATGATGAGTTGACGGCGTTGCAGGAAATGCTGGTTCAAACCGCCCAAGTGCTGCGCCCCGGCGGGCGCTTAGTGGTGATGAGCTATCACTCGCTGGAAGACCGGTTGGTCAAGAATTTCCTCAGTCAAGGCAAATTTTTCGGCCAGGCCGAAAAAGACTTGTATGGGCGCACCAGCCTGCCCTTTGAGGCGCTAACGCGCAAACCTATCGAGGCCTCAGCCGACGAAGTTGCCCAGAATAGCCGTGCCCGCAGCGCCAAGCTGCGAGTGGGCGTCCGAACCTCTATTCCCGCGTAAGCTCATGGCTGCCAACACGCTTCGCCCCACTGCCGGGCCGCCCCGCACCAATGTAGCGCGCCCCACTACGCCGGCGCCTGCCCCCGAGCCACTACCGGCGCCTGCCCCGGTAGCTCCCGAGCCGCTGCCGGCTCCGGTAGCCGCCGTGCCCGAGCCGGAGGTTGAAAAGCCAGCGCCGCCCCGCCGCAGACCCGCACCCGAACAGCCCGAGCGCCCGGCTTCGACCTGGAGCTTGTTCTCGCTGCTCGACCGTTTTACGGGGCTCGATAGCTTTTTTGAAGAAGGCTTGCCGGTGCAGTACCTGCCTAAGGTGCTGTTTATCATGCTGCTTACTTTGCTGTACATCGGCAACACGCACTATGGCAACCGCATGAACCGCAACATTCAGCGCCTCAAGCTGGAAACCGAGGACCTGCGCGCCGATTATACCACGCTGTCGTCGGACTACATGGAGGCCAGCAAGCAGAGCGAGGTAGCGCGCAAGGTGGCCGCTATCGGGCTGGTCGAAAGCTCGTCGCCGCCCTTCCGTATCGTGGTGCCGGCTGGCCGCCTCGACGAGGCCGAGCTAGAAGACATGCCTGTGCTCACGGCTGATACCCTGGCCGCCCGCGCCGCCCGTGACTCGGCCGCCGCACTGCGCGCCGATTCGCTCCTAGGTCGCGCCCGCCGCCAGCAAGCCGCCGAAGCTGCGGGGGTAGACGATGCACTCGAAGCTGGACCACCTCCGCCCGGCTTGGAGGAAGAATCTGATAATGACCATGTTGCTTCTGATATGCCGGCCGCTCAAGTTCGGAAGGCCGCCGTAAGAAGTTCCGAAAAGAGTTCTAAAAAGTCTAAGGTAGTACAAAATAAAACTACCACTTCCACGCGTTCTAGCAAGCCTCGGGCTGAAGTAGCCAAAGGCGCTAAAAAGAAAGAAGCCCATGAAAGGAAGCGTTAAGAAATCCATCGTCACGCGGGTGCGGCTGGCATTTCTGGGCGTGGCTATTTTCTCGGGAGCCATTGCCTGGAAAATCTCGCACATTCAGTACCAGGAGGGCGCTAAGTGGCGGGCCCTGGAGCAGGAGCGCCGCATCAGCTACCAGTCGGTGCCGGCTACGCGGGGCAATATTTTCGCCAGCGATGGCAAGAGCATCATGGCTACCTCACTGCCCTTTTATCGGGTGGCGTGGGACCCGGGCGTGGTCGAAAAGAACATGTTCAAGAATGAGATAGACTCGCTGGCGGGGAATCTTGCGCGCTTTTTCGGTGACCGCAGCAAGGAGGAGTACAAGCGCCGCCTGATTACGGCCTATAATGCCAAAGACCCCGCCGTGCGCTACCTGCGCCTGAACTCGCGGCAGATTAACTTTCAGGAAAAGAAGGAGCTGGCTTCCTGGCCCATCTTCCGGGCTAAGCGTAAGGGCGGAGTCATTTTTGAGAAGGTAGACAAGCGTTTCCGACCCTTTGGTGGGCTGGCGCAGCGCACCGTGGGCTTCGTAAACGAGGACAAAAACGGCGCTGGCCTAGAGTTTACATTTCAAACCAAGCTGGCTGGCAAAGCCGGCGAGGCCCTGTACGAGCGCGTGCCGGGCGGCATGAAGCCCGTGTACGATGGTACCGAAATCAAGCCCCAGCCGGGCTACGATATTCAGACAACGCTCGACATCAACTTGCAGGACGGCGCTGAAGATGCCCTGTACCAGGCCTTGGTAGCCAACGATGCGCAGTATGGCTGCGCCATCCTGATGGAGGTGCGCACCGGCGAAATCAAGGCGGTAGCCAACCTAGGGAAGGCGTCGGACGGAACCTATAAGGAAGATTACAACTACGCCTTTGCTGACCAGGGCCGCACCGAGCCGGGCTCCACATTTAAGCTGGCGTCGATGATGGCCTTGCTCGAAGCGCACCCCGAGATTCAGCTCGACGACATGGTGGATACCGGCAACGGGCGGATGCTCATTGGCGGGGCCGTGAAAACGGACACCCACGGCTACGGCAAAATAACCGTGCAACAGGTGTTTGAGAAGTCGTCAAACATCGGCGTGGCTAAGCTGATAAATCAGTATTTCAGCGGTAACCCCTCGGCCTACACCGACTACCTGAAACGCTTTGGGCTGCCCAAGCCCCTAGGGTTCCAGATGGCGGGCGAGGCCTTGCCCTACATCAAAGACCCTAAAGACCGGACTTGGAGCCGCACTTCGCTCACGACGATGTGCATCGGCTACGAGCTGAAAATCGCGCCTCTGCAAACACTGGCTTTCTACAACGCCGTGGCTAATGGCGGTGTGAAGGTGCAGCCGATTATCGTGAAGGAAATTAAGCAGGCTGACCAGGTGCTGGAGCAATTTGAAGCCCCAGTGCTGAATCAGAAAATCTGCTCTGATGAAACCCTGCGCAAGCTGCACGCCATGATGGAAGGCGTGGTGCTGGAAGGCACGGCCCGCAAAATCAGGCCCACCGACTACAGCATTGCGGGCAAGACGGGCACGGCCTGGAAATTCAAGAATGGCCATTATACCAAGACTTACTCGACTAGCTTCTGCGGATTCTTTCCGGCCGATAAGCCTAAGTATAGCTGCATTGTGGTGATAGACTCGCCGAGCAAGGGCGGCTGGTCAGGGGCCGAAGTGGCCGCCCCGGTATTCCGTGACATTGCCGACCGCTGCATGGCCCGCGACCAGGCCAGCCAGCGCCCCATGCTGGCGCGGGTGCCCGCTCACCGCTCGCCCGCCCCGCTCGTGCGCGCCGGCGTGCAAGATGAAATAGCCCTAGTCTGCCAGCGCATTGGTCTACCCGCCCAAACCCGGGCCACCGGGGGCGAGGAGTGGGTGCGGGCCACCCGCGCCGTGGATACGGCCGTGGTGACGCGCGCCGTAGAAGTGACGCCTAACACCACCGTGACCCGCGCTGGCCGCATGCCCGATGCCCGCGGCCTCACGCTGCGCGATGCCCTGTTCTTACTCGAAAACCGGGGCCTCAAGGTGCGCACCAGTGGCACCGGCCGCGTGCGCGAGCAGTCGGTAGCGCCCGGCGAGTTGGTAAAGCGCGGCTCGGTAGTGAGCCTGGCCCTGGCGCCCACTGCGGCCCTGGCCGCGGCGCCAATGGCCCTGCCCGAGCCAACCCACACCGAGATTGCCGAGAACACACTATTGGTGCCCGCCGAGCACGAAAGCCGTCCCGTCCGCAGCACCAAGCCAGTAACATCCAAGCCGGCTAGGTCGGCCGATAAGCCCGCCAAGACCAAAGGCGCTCCGAAATCAGAATCGACCTCGGCCAAGGATAATAATGCCAAAGCCAAACCGGCGAAAGCGACCACGCCCAGCACCGACAAGAAGAAGCCGGCTTCGCCCAAGAAAACCCCTGCGGCCGACATCCGCACGGCGCAGCAGCCCGCTGCTAAGCCTGCGGTAGCTAAAGGCAACCGCGCCCCTAAATCTGCCTAATGAACCTTCCGCTCTTCTCCTTACTCACCGAGGTTGCCGTGCTGGCGCAGCATGGCTCGCCCGATGTGCCCGTCAGCGGCCTTACGCTCGACTCGCGCCAGGCGGGACCGGGCCTGCTGTTCTGCGCCCTGCGCGGCACTGCCACCGATGGACACCATTTTATCGGCAAAGCCGTGAGCCTAGGGGCCTCCGTGGTGGTGTGCGAAGAGCTGCCTGCCGACCTACACCCGGCTACTACCTACGTGCAGGTAGCCGATAGTGCGGCGGCCCTAGGTCCCATTGCCAGCGCGTTTTACGGGCATCCGTCGCGGCAACTGCAGCTGGTGGGCGTCACGGGTACCAATGGTAAAACCACGTGCGCCACGCTCTTGCATAAGCTCTTGCGCGAGCTGGGCTACCACTGTGGCCTACTGAGCACGGTGCAAAATCAGATAGACGAAACGGTAGTGCCCAGCACCCACACCACCCCCGACGCCATCCGGCTCAATGAGTTGCTGGCGCGCATGGTGGCGGCTGGCTGCACTCACGCCTGCATGGAGGTGAGCAGCCACGCCGTGGCCCAGCACCGCATTGGCGGGTTGCGCTTTGCGGGGGGCGTGTTTACCAACCTCACCCACGACCACCTCGACTACCACGGCACGTTTGACAATTACCTAAAGGCTAAGAAAGGGTTCTTCGATGCGCTGCCTAAGTCGGCTTTTGCCCTCACGAATGCCGACGACAAGCGCGGCCCGGTGATGCTGCAAAACACCGCCGCTCGCCGCGCTACTTATTCCTTGCGCACGGCCGCCAGCTTCCGCGCTCGGCTGGTCGATAATGAGCTGCACGGCCTGCACCTAGAGATGGAGGGCCGCGAGGTGCAGTTCCGGTTAATTGGCATTTTCAATGCCTACAACCTGCTGGCCGTGTACGGCGCCGCCGTGCTGCTAGGCGAAGACCCCACCGAGGCACTCACTATCCTTTCGGGCCTCACCACGGCGCCGGGCCGCTTCGAGCCCGTGGCCGTGCCCGGCAGCCCCATCATTGGCCTCGTGGACTATGCCCACACGCCCGACGCGCTCGAAAACGTGCTTCAGACGCTGCACCAGACGCGCCGGCCCGAGCAGCGCATCATCACGGTGGTGGGCTGCGGCGGCAACCGCGACGCGGCTAAGCGCCCCATCATGGCGCGGCTGGCTGCGCAGCTTTCCGACCAAGCCATCCTCACCGCCGACAACCCACGCGACGAGGACCCCCTAGAGATTTTGCGCCAGATGCAGGCCGGCCTGACGCCGCCCGCCGATGCGCACGTGCAACTGGTACCCGACCGGCGCCAAGCCATTCGGGACGCTGTGAGCCTGGCCCGGCCCGGCGACCTTGTGCTGGTGGCTGGCAAAGGCCACGAAACCTACCAGGAAATAAAGGGTGTCAAACTGCCCTTCGACGACCGGGAGGAACTGCGCAAAGCACTCTCCGAAATTAAAAAATAAAGGCCTTTGGTCGGTGCAAGCAACGCAATCGCATTGCTCGCATTACCAGACGGTTCCTAATTCAAGCCAATGCTTTACTACCTCTTTCGCTACCTCCACGAGCACTACCACTTACCGGGCGTGGGCGTATTTCAGTACACGACTTTCCGCGCGGCGTTGGCGGTCGTTACGTCGCTGCTCATTGCCCAGATTTTCGGAGGTAAGCTCATTGGTGTGCTGCAGCGCAAGCAGCTAGGCGAGACCATTCGTGACCTAGGCTTGCAGGGCCAAAGCGAGAAAAAAGGTACGCCGACCATGGGCGGTCTTATCATCTTGCTGGCCATTCTGGTGCCTGTGCTACTGTTTGCGCGCCTGCGCAATATCTACATTATTCTGATGCTGCTCAGCACCGTTTGGCTCGGGCTGATTGGGTTTCTGGACGACTACATCAAGATTTTTCGCAAGAACAAAGAAGGCCTGAGCGGTCGGTTTAAGGTACTGGGGCAGATAGGCTTGGGCATAACGGTGGGTTGGGTGCTGTTCTACAGCAACGAGATTACCGTGCGGGAGTATTTGCTGCCCAATGGGCAGTACTCGGCGGTAGATGCGTCCAAAGTATTCAAGGACGTGCATCTGGCCATTACGACGGTGCCGTTCATGAAAAACAACGAGCTGAACTACGGCGACTTGTTTGCGCAGGCCGGCACGGCCTTTAAGGGCCTGTATGGCTTGTTCTACATTCCCATTGTTGTTTTTCTGGTAACGGCCATCAGCAATGGAGCTAACCTCACCGATGGTCTCGATGGTTTGGCAGCGGGCACTTCGGCCATTATTGGCGTCACGCTGGCCATTTTTGCGTTTGTGAGCGGCAACGCTCTTTTGGCTGATTATCTGGATGTTATGTTTATTCCAGACTCTGGCGAGCTGGTCGTGTTTTGCACGGCCTTCGTGGGGGCCTGTATCGGGTTTTTGTGGTACAATTCGTATCCGGCGCAGGTATTTATGGGCGATACTGGCTCGCTGGCCCTAGGTGGCATTATTACGGTGCTGGCGCTGGCCGTGCGCAAAGAGCTGCTAATTCCTATTCTGTGCGGCGTATTTATTATTGAAAACCTGTCGGTAGTGGTGCAGGTGAGCTGGTTTAAGTACACCAAGCGCAAGTATGGCGAGGGCCGGCGCTTGCTGCGCATGTCGCCGCTGCACCACCACTTTCAGAAGCTTGGCTACCACGAGTCTAAAATTGTAGCGCGGTTCTGGATTATTGGTATTATGCTGGCTGTCATTACATTAGTGACACTAAAATTGCGTTAAGGAAGAGTAGGTATAATGGAAGGTTCGAAAAATATTGTCGTCCTAGGTGCTGCCGAAAGTGGGGTAGGCGCAGCGTTGCTGGCCCAGGCTAAAGGGCACGCCGTGTTCATATCGGACCGAGGCGCTATTCAGCCCGACTACAAGGATAAATTGGCGCAGGCGGGCATTGCCTTTGAAGAAAACCAGCACACGCTCGACCGCATTCTGCAAGCCGACGAGGTAATAAAAAGCCCCGGCATTCCGGAGAAAGCGCCCGTTATCAAGGCCCTGCGCGAGCGCAGTATTTCTATCATTTCGGAGATAGAATTTGCGAGCCGCTACACGCAGGCGCGCTACATCGCCATTACGGGCACCAATGGAAAAACCACGACTACGCTGCTCACTTACCATCTGCTGAAAGAGGCAGGTTACAATGTGGGCTTGGCCGGCAACATCGGCTACTCGCTGGCCGAGCAGGTGATTGAAAACAAATTCGATTACTACGTGCTAGAGCTGAGCAGCTTTCAGCTTGATGATATAGAGTACTTCAATCCCTGGATAGCAGTACTGCTGAATATCACGCCCGACCACCTAGACCGCTATAATTACTCGATGACCGAGTATGCGCAGGCCAAACTGCGCCTAGTGCGCAACCAGGATAGCAGCAGCTACTTTATCTATAACGCCGACGACGAGAACATCCAGCGAAATTTTAAGGCGGCGCTGCGGCCTATGCAGCAAATGCCGTTTAGCCTGCACCACCGGGCCGACTTTCAGCTGGCGGGCTACTACGAGAAAGAAGACTCTTTGTGTGTGGACCTGCAGCCAGGTTACTACAGCGAAATCGAACACATTAGCACGGCTAACTCTCCGCTCATCGGCGAGCACAACCGGCAGAACGTGTTGGCTGCCGTACTGGCAGCGCGGGTAGCGGGCGTTTCTATCGCCCAGATTGAGCAAGCCCTAGGTACCTTCCACAACGCCGACCACCGCTTGCAATTGGTGAAGGAACTGAATGGCGTATCCTTCATCAACGATAGCAAAGCGACCAACGTAGAGGCGGCCTGGTACGCCCTTGACGGTGTGAAGCGCCCCATTGTATGGATAGCCGGCGGCACCGATAAAGGCAATGATTACGCCCCGCTGCAGCCCCTGGCCCAGCAAAAAGTGAAGGCGCTAATATGCCTGGGTGTAGACAATGCCAAGCTGCGCGCCGCCTTTGCCGACCACGTGCCGCACCTCGAAGAAACCCAGCGCATGACCGACGCCGTGCAGCGTGCCGCTGCCCTCGCCGAGCCCGGTGATGTAGTGCTGCTTTCGCCATGCTGCGCCAGCTTCGATTTATTTAAAAACTATGAGGACCGCGGCCGGCAGTTTGCCGCCGCAGTGGGCGAATTACCAACCTAAGGTCTTTTTTCAGTCACCTATTTCTCAACCCCCTCACTCGCTTACTTATGCAAGCAATCCGGCTTACCTGGCTTCAGCGCAACCTGAAAGGGGACCCCATTCTGTGGGCTATTGTTATTCTGTTTTCGCTCATCAGCATCGCGGTAGTGTACTCGGCCACGGGCACGCTCGCCTACCGCCAAGAGCTGCACGGCCGCGGCGGTTCGGTAGAAAGCATTGCCTTGAAGCACACCAGCTTGATATTGGTGGGCCTAGGGCTGATGTGGCTGGCGCATCGTATTGATTATCGTCACTATTCGCGTCTGTCGCTTTATGCGCTGCTGCTATCAGTGCCGCTGCTGCTGTATACTTACTTCTTTGGCGGTACTACGCTTAACGACGCTTCGCGCTGGCTAACGATTCCGGTAATTAACCAAACCTTTCAGCCATCCGACTTGGCCAAGCTGGCGCTTATTACGCACCTGGCCAGCATGCTCAGCCGCCGCCAGCAGCACATCAACGACTTCTGGAGCACACTCTTTCCGGTGATGCTGTGGGTGGGGGTCATTTGTGGGCTGATTATTCTGTCGAATGCTTCGACGGCGGTCTTACTGTTTCTAACGTGCTTGTTGCTCATGTTTATCGGCCGAGTGCCGATGAAGCACATGGTGCTGATGGTGGCCATCGGTATTACGCTGGGCGGGGCGGGGCTATGGGCGGGGCAGCGCCTAGGTACGGTTATCTCGCGGGTATCCAACTTCACCGACGCTAAGAAGAAACCACAGTTTCAGCTAGAGCACTCGTTTATCGCCATTGCGACGGGGGGCGTGAGCGGCAAAGGGCCCGGCAAGAGCACCGAGCGCAACATCATGCCGCACCCGTATTCCGACTTTATCTACGCCATCATCATCGAAGAATATGGCATGATTGGGGGCCTGTTCGTGCTGTTCCTCTATCTGGCGTTTTTATACCGAGGGTTGAAAACCGTGATGAATAGTCACGGCGCTTTCGGTGGCCTTTTATCGGCCGGCTTATGCTTTAGTCTGGTCTTGCAGGCGATGGTAAATATGGGCGTAGCCGTGGGCCTAGGGCCCGTGACGGGCCTGCCGCTACCGCTGCTCAGCATGGGCGGCACTTCGCTTATTTTCACCGGCTTGAGCATCGGGATTATCCTGGCGGTGAGCCGCGGGGAGCGCGAAATTCGGCCCATGACCGGCGAAGACCCCGGCGCGGCACGTATTCCAAGCAAGCGGGCGGCGTATGCATAAGGTTAAGCAGATAGCTATTGGCTACTAGCTGCTGGCTTTTCGGCAATAAAACATCTTTAGAGAGTTAATAGCTAGCAGCTAAAAACTAACAGCTTAGTTATGAAATTCATTATCTCCGGTGGCGGCACAGGCGGGCATATTTTCCCGGCCGTGGCCATTGCCAACGAAATTCGCCGTCGTGAACCTACCGCCGATATCCTCTTTGTAGGAGCCAATGGGCGGATGGAAATGACGCGCGTGCCGGAGGCGGGCTACCCGATAGTTGGCTTGGATATTAGCGGTTTGCAGCGCCGCCTGACGCCGCAAAACCTGCTGTTTCCGGTGCGGGTGTTTCGGTCGGTGCGTAAGGCGGGCAAACTGCTGGAGGAGTTTCGGCCCGATGCCGTGGTGGGTGTGGGCGGCTACGCTTCGGCGCCGGTGCTGCTGGCGGCCACCTCGCGCGGTATTCCGAGCCTGATTCAGGAACAGAATTCCTACGCTGGGCTGGTCAATAAACTGCTGGCCCGCCGCGTCAATAAAATCTGCGTCGCTTACGACGACATGGAGAAGTTTTTCCCGGCCGAAAAACTGGTGCTTACCGGCAACCCGGTGCGTACCGAAATTGCCCGCGGCAACCGTGCCAAGGCGCAGCAGTTTTTTGGCCTCGATGCTACCAAGAAAACCCTGCTTGTAGTGGGCGGCAGCCTAGGAGCGCGCACCCTCAATTTGGCCACTGCAGCTGCCCTAGGTAGCCTGCGCGAAGCGGGCGTGCAGCTGCTCTGGCAAACCGGCAAGCTCTACTACCCCGAGGCCAAAGCGCAAGCCGCTCCTTACGCCACGGACAACCTGCACGCGCTGGAATTTATTCAGCGCATGGACCTGGCTTATGCTGCCGCCGATGTAGTCATCAGCCGAGCTGGTGCGCTGTCGGTGTCAGAGCTTTGCCTGACGGGAAAAGCGGCCGTGCTAGTGCCTTCGCCCAACGTGGCCGAAGACCACCAAACTAAAAATGCCTTGGCCCTGGTGAGCAAAGGCGCCGCGGTGCTCATCACCGACGAGCACGCCGCCACGCGCCTCTATGACGAAACGCTGCGCCTGCTCGCTGACCCCGAGCGCCAGCAGCAGCTTAGTGCCCGCGTGAAGGAATTGGCCCGCCCTGCTGCTACCACGGCCATTGTAGATGAATTATTTAGTTTGTTAAAAAAGTAATCCGGTTCCGCCCGGCAACACCTGCTACTGATACTGGCAGGCCATTCGTATGCAGCAATTTCCTTACATTTTTTTCCTAGGTATCGGAGGCATTGGCATGTCGGCGCTGGCACGGTGGTTTAAAGCCAATGGCCACCGCGTGAGTGGGTACGACAAAACCGAAACACCGCTGACGCAGGCACTGGAAGCCGAAGGAATTGCCGTGCATTACGTTGATGACGTGGCCAACATTCCGGCCGAAGTGCAGGCGCATAAATCGCAAACACTCGTAGTGCTCACGCCCGCCATCCCGGCCGACAGCCAGGAGTGGGCTTGGCTGCGTGCGCAGGGCTACGATATACGTAAGCGCAGCCAGGTGCTGGGCGTGCTCACGCAGGGCCGGCCGACTATTGCGGTGGCTGGCACGCACGGCAAAACCACTACCAGTAGCATGGTGGCGCACTTGCTGCAGCACGCGGGTGTAGATGCGGGCGCCTTCCTAGGGGGCATTGCGGTGAACCTAGGGAGTAATTTATTGCTGCCCAAAAGCCCCGACGCGCCTGTGGTAGTCGAGGCCGACGAGTATGACCGCAGCTTCCTGACACTGCACCCCGACGTGGCTATCGTGACTAGCACCGATGCCGACCACCTGGACATTTATGGCACCAAAGAAGCCCTGGTGGAGTCGTTTTGCCAGTTTGTGGCGCAGCTCAAGCCGGGTGGTACGCTGCTGCTCAACCATACGGCTGATGCCCGCGTGGCGGCGGCAGCGCCGGCCGGTACGCGCGTGCTGCGCTACGGCCTGACGGCCGCCCAGGGCGCCGATTTGTTTGCAGGTACTATCACGCCCGAGGGCCATCGGTTTAACTTCGATTTGCATGGCCCGCAGGGCGTGGTGGCGGGGCTGCAGCTCGCCGTGCCGGGCTTCCACAATGTGGAGAATATGCTGGCTGCCGCGGCCGTGGCGCAAGCCTACGGCGTGGATGAAAATGCACTGCGGGCGGCGGTGGCGGCTTATCGCGGCGTAAAGCGGCGGTTTGAATTCATCGTGCCCGGGCCTAACAAAGTGTACGTGGATGATTATGCACACCATCCACGCGAAATCGAGGCTTTCCTACGTTCGCTGCGGGCGTTGTATCCGGCTAAAAAACTGCGGGTTATCTTTCAGCCGCACTTGTTTACGCGCACTCGCGATTTTGCTGAGGGCTTCTCCCAAAGCCTGAGCTTAGCCGATGAAGTAGTGCTGCTGGCTATCTACCCGGCCCGCGAATTACCGCTGCCGGGCGTCACGTCCGAAATGCTGTTGGCGCAAATAACAGCGCCGCAAAAGTCCTTACAAACTAAAGCCGAAGTGCTGGCCAACGCCGCGCAGCAAGCTGATTTTGACGTGCTGGCCACAGTAGGGGCCGGTGATATCGACACGCTGGTGCCCGAATTAAAAAACATCTTAATGCGCTAGCTACGGCTCGAAAGAAATAGCCGCTGGTGCAGTATGAATCACTACAACCTGCGCCTAGGTACCCCACTTGCTTTACATGGAAAAGAACGTTCGCAATTTACTCGTCGCATTTGCCTGCCTGCTGGGCTTGGTGGCCGCTGCTGCGTTTGCGGCGTTTAGGCAGGCGCACCGGCCCGTGAGCGATATTGTGGTCAATATTGCCAACGAGTCAAATAATTATTTTATTAGTGAGCGGGGCGTTACGGCGCTGCTCACCAACGGGGGAAAAGAGCCCGTGCTAGGTACCGTGCCCGAGGGCCCGCGGCTGCGCGTGCTGGAGGCGCGCCTCAAAGCGCACCCTTTCGTGCGCGATGCTCAAGTGTACCGCGATTTGGCTGGTAATCTGCACGCTGACATTCACCAAAACCACCCTATTGCGCGGCTGGTGCACCCCGACGACCGCCTCGACAGCTACGTCGATGCCGAAGGCAAACGCTTGCCCCTGTCGCCGCTTTACACGGCCCGCGTAGCTACCGTGAGCCGGGCAGGTGGTGGCGGATTGCCCACAACCTTTTTTCAGGATAGTACGTCACGGGGGTATCTCGATTTCCTGCGTTACGTAGACGAGCATCCTTTCTGGCACGCGCAAGTGGCCGAAGTATTCGTCGAGCCAGGGGGGAAGCTGAGCTTCACGCAACAGGTAGGTGACCAGCGCATCGAGTTCGGTCCGCCCGAAAATATTTCAGAAAAATTCGCCAAATTGATGGTATTTTACCGACAAATTCCTTCCGTTTTAGGGTGGGATACTTACCACCGCGTCAACGTGGAATACCAAAATCAAATCATTTGTGAATGACAAATGATTGAAAACTAGATTTCTAATTTTTTATAATTAAGCTAACTAGCTTAGCCTCCGCTCTTTCACGCTCGCCCTACACCCATGCAACAAGACAAAATCGTCGTCGGTCTCGACATTGGTACCACTAAAATATGCGCCTTGGTGGGACGGAAAAACGAGTATGGCAAGCTCGAAATGATGGGCATGGGCACGGCAGTATCCGACGGTGTACAGCGCGGCATTGTGCTCAATATCGACAAGACAGTAGAGGCCATCAAACGTGCTATTCGCCAAGCCGAAGAGCAGTCGGGCATTGATATTGGCGTAGTAAACGTAGGCATTGCGGGGCAGCACATAAAGTCGCTGCAGCACAATGGCTCGATTACGCGGCCCAGCGGCGACAACGAGATTACGCAAGATGACGTGAACCGCCTCACGGCTGATATGTACCGGCTGGTAACTCCGCCCGGCTCGCAGATTATCCACGTGATGCCGCAAGACTACAAAGTAGATTTTGAAGGTGGCGTAACCGACCCAGTGGGCATGGCCGGCGTGCGCTTGGAAGGCAACTTTCACATCATCACCGCGCAAAGCGCAGCCATCAACAATATCAATAAGTGCGTGACCCGGGCGGGCCTCGCCATTGAAAACCTGATTCTGGAGCCGCTGGCCTCGAGCGTATCGGTGCTGAGCGACGAAGAGAAGGAAGCTGGCGTAGCACTCATTGACATCGGTGGCGGTACTACCGACCTAGCCGTGTTCAAGGATGGCATTATCCGCCACGCGGCGGTGCTGCCATTCGGAGGTAATATCATCACCCAGGACATTAAGCAAGGCTGTAACGTGACGCCCAACCAGGCCGAGCAGCTGAAGGTGAAGTTTGGCAAAGCAATCGCCGAAGAAGCGTCGGACTACGAAATCGTGAGCATCCCGGGCCTACCCAACCGCCCGCCCAAAGAGGTTTCGCTCAAGAACCTGGCCTACATCATTGAGGCCCGTATGTCGGAGATTATCGAGCTGGTGTATGCCGAAATCTATCGCATGGGTTTGCACGAGCACCTTTCGGCGGGCATCGTGCTAACGGGCGGTGGCTCGCAGCTGCAAAACTTAGAGCAGCTGACCGAGTACCTCACCGGCCTCGACACCCGCATTGGCTACCCCAATCAGCACCTAGGCAAGAGCAAAATCGAAACCGTAAAGTCGCCGATGCACGCCACGGGCGTAGGCCTCGTGCTAGCTGGCTACCAAGCCCAGGACGAGCGCAACAGCGCACGCCCCGGCTACGGCGAGGAAGAGGTTTTGAGCAGCTATAGCTACCAAGCAGCGCCCCCGGTAGCCGCGCCCGCTCCGGCACCCGTGGTACCCAGCTTCACGGCTGCCCCGGCTCCGGCACCCGCGCCGGCTCCTAAAGCGCCAGAGCCGCCCAAAGAGCCCAAAGCCCCGAGCAAGTTTGGCTCCTACCTAGGTGACATTACCCGCAAGCTGAAGGGTATTCTGATTGATGACTTTGACGATAAACAGTATTAGTGGTAATGAACAATTATCAATGAACAGTGAGCAGTGCCTTTCAGCTTGCGAGTGATAATTGCTCATTGTTCATTGCTCATTGATAATTGACAATAGTTATGAATTTTACTTTCGATATACCATCCCAGAGCCGCTCGATTATCAAGGTAATTGGAGTAGGAGGTGGGGGCTCCAACGCCGTGAAGCACATGCATAAGCAGGGCATCAAGGATGTGGAGTTTATAATTTGTAATACCGACCGGCAAGCCCTTGAAAGCTCGACGGTGCCCAACAAGCTGCAAATCGGGGTTGACCTGACCGAAGGCCTCGGCGCGGGCGCCAAGCCCGAGCGCGGCCGCCAGGCAGCACTCGAATCGCGCGAGCAAATTCGGGAGCTGCTCAGCAACGGCACCAAAATGCTGTTCATTACGGCGGGCATGGGCGGTGGCACCGGCACTGGGGCCGCGCCCGTTATTGCCCAGGTAGCGCAAGAGCTTAATATCTTGACCGTCGGCATCGTGACGGCGCCCTTCCTGTTTGAAGGCAAGAAGAAGCGTGAGCAAGCCGAGCAGGGCATTAAGGAGCTGAGCGAGAATTGCGACACAGTGCTTGTGATTCTGAACGACAAGCTGCGGCAGCTGTACGGCAACCTGACGATGGGCCTGGCTTTTGCCAAGGCCGACACGGTGTTAACGACGGCTGCCAAGTCGATTGCCGAAATCATTACGGTGACCAGCGACGTGAACGTGGACTTTGAAGACGTGAAAACCGTCATGAAGGACTCGGGCGCAGCCGTAATGGGCAGCAGCATTACGGAGGGCGAAAACCGCGCCCGCCGCGCCGCCGAAGAGGCCCTGAACTCGCCGCTGCTCAACAACACCGACATTCAGGGTGCGCAGAAGATTCTGCTCAGCATTATGTCGGGTGACCAGGCTGAGTTGGAAATGGATGAGCTCTCAGAAATCACGGAGTACATTCAGGGCAAAGCAGGTGAAGACGCCGAAATGATTTTCGGCCACGGCATCGACGAAACCCTAGGTCAGAGCATCCGCGTGACGGTAATTGCCACGGGTTTTGCCCGCGAGGCGCATACTATCAATGCCAATGGGCGGCCTAACAACGCCAACACAGCACCCGAGCCGGTAGCAGTTCCTGAGCCGCAGCCGGTGGCCGTGGAGAAGGAGCGTCCCAGCGCGCCTGCTCCAGCAGCCCCCACCGCGCCGATAGTGCCCAGCTTCACCGCACCCGTTGCGCCCGAGCCCGCCCGCGTTACCTTCGACCTGAACGGCCCCGCAGCACCCTCGACCCACGCCCCGCTCACGGGTGCCCCCATTACCGCGCCCGGCGAGCCGGTGCTCTTGACGGGTAACACCCAGCCCGCACCCCAACGCCCGCGGGCCGCGGCACTGGAAGCACAGGCCATTGAGCGGCGCAACCGGCTCATGCAGTCCTCCAGCCAGTCACTGTCGCCGGAGGCCACGGCCCACCTCGACACGCCGGCCTACCTGCGCCGTGGGCAGAAGCTGGAGCCCCTGGCGCCGAGCAACACGCAGAACATCTCGCGCTTCAACCTATCGGACGATAACGAGCTGCTTGGCGACAATCGCTTCCTGCACGACAACGTAGACTAGCCGCCCCTAGGTAGCGTTTTTGCTGCCGCTGAGGTTAATGCATAAAAAGGCGCCCCTTTTCTCCGTACTGGAGGAAAGGGGCGCTCTCTTTTAATAGCTCCGAGTAAGTACTAGAAGGGGTTTGAGAAGCGCTTGTCGGTAACAAACGTCGAATCGGTCAGCGTTTTCAAGAAGGCAATAACCTGGCGCTTTTCGGTGGCGGTGAGGTCCATGTGCGTGCCAAAGGGTAGGCTGTTGATACCCGTGAGCAGCATGTTGTCGAGGCCGGGGCTGGTCATTTGCACGTGGTCGGAGTAATGGTCAAGCACTTCTTCCAGCGTCTTGAAGCGGCCATCGTGCATGTAAGGCGCCGTGAGGGTGATGTTGCGTAGCGTAGGCGCGATAAACTTGCCATTATCGACGGCCAGCTTCGTGATGCCGCCCCGCCCGGGGTCGTTAAACGTGAGGTCGAGGCCGTTGTTGAAGAACTTGCCCTCATAGTTAGAGGACATAAGCGGCTGGGTATGGCAGTGAAAGCACTCGGCCCCGCGCACACTGCCGGGGCTGATGTGCGTGGTGTAAAGCACCAGGCCGGCTCTCTCGTCGGCAGTAAAGCCTTGGCGGTTATTGGCCAAGTACTTATCGAAGCGCGAATTGCCTGATACTAGCGTGCGCTCAAACTGCGTCAGCGCCTTCAGCACCAAGTCGTTGGTGATGGTGCGCGTGCCAAAGGCGGCTAGGAAAAGCGGGGGATAAGTAGTGGTGTTTTGTAGCTTGCTCACGCTTACCGTAAGAGGCTGGTGCAGCTCGATAGGGTTTTCGAGCGGCTTGAGGGCTTGAGATTCCAGCGTCGAAAAGGCGCCATCCCAGGTAAGCGTATTGCTCCACATTACGTTGGCGAGCGACATGGTGCCGCGTGGATTGGCTACGCCATCCACGCCCACCGCTTTGGCCAGGCCATCGGTAAAGGCTTTGTCTTGCTGGTGGCACGAGCCGCACGACATAGTGCCAGTGCTCGATAATTGCTTCTCGTAGAAGAGCATGCGGCCCAGCGCCACCCCTTCGTTGGTGAGCGGGTTATCGGCCGGAATAACGGGGGTCGGGAAGCCCACCGGCACCTTGAGGGTGTAGGGCGTGGGCCCGGCGGGCTCGGGGTCGATGCCGCCCGAGTCGCGGCAGCTGCCTAGGCTCAGGGTACCTAGGAGCAGCGAAAAGCCGGTTAGGAAACGCGTAAGGTGTGGCAGCATACTAACTAGGAGGAAGCAAGAAAAACCAAGATACGGTACTATTAGCGCCCAACACTAGCCACCGGTGGTTGGTTTCGGGCAGCCGACAAAGGCGGCGCAAAGCGCGGATTAGTCAGCAAGTTATTATCGGTCAGGGTGTTCAAAAAGGCGAGGAGCTCTTGCTGCTGCTGAGCAGTCAGGGGCAGACCTCGGCGGCCATCGGGCTGGCGCAAGAGTGGGTCGAGGGTGCGCGAGGGGCGCACGCCGTGGGCGTAGTGGTCGAGTACTTGGGGCAGCGTCTGGAAGCGGCCGTCGTGCATGTAGGGCGCAGTGCGGGCCACGTTGCGCAGGCTCGGCACCCGGAAGCGGCCTGCGTCGGTAGGCTGCTGCGAGATGTGGGCACGGCCCGAGTCTACCGGAAACGTGCGGTCGAGGCCGTTATTGCGGAACGACTCGTCGGTAAACAAGTCGGTGGCGTGGCAGCCGCTGCACTTCTGCTGAAACAGCGCCAGGCCACGTTGTTCGGGTGCCGTGAGGGTACCGCCCGGCTCGTGCCGCACGTATTTGTCGTAGCGCGAGTCGGCGCTAGTAAGAGCTGATGTGAACTGCGCCAGCGCCTTCAAAAACTGCGGCGTATCAATCTGGCCTGGCCCGTAGATGGCGGCAAAACGGCGGCGGTACTCGGGGTCGGCGTTGAGTTTGGCCAGGGCATCGGCCAGCGGCTCGTTCATCTCCTGAGGGCTAGTCAGAGGCGCCAGGGCTTGAAGCTCCAAGCCCCGCACGCCGCCATCGGCCATGAAGCTGCGGTGCCAACCTAGGTTTTGGAGCGCGGGCGTGTTGCGGGCGCTGCGGCGGCCGGCCACCCCTAGGGCCAGCGCTTGGCCATCGGTAAAGGCGCGGCTTTGCTGATGGCACGAGCCGCACGAAACAGTGCCATCGCTCGACAGGCGCGGGTCGTAGAACAGCTGCCGGCCAAGCTCAAAAGTGGCTTCGTTGGGCTGGTTTTTGGCCACCTCATATACCAGCGCCGGGAAGTTGGCAGGTGTCACCAGAGTGGCGGCTGGCTGGCGCAAGTGTGCCACGGCCGCGCTGCCCACTACCCCTAGGGTAGCTAGCAGCAGCCAGCTGATGCGCCGGCTTACCCACGGAGTGCGCCTAGGTCCCGCCACAGTTCGTAGTTATTCAGCAGTGATTTTCTCGACCGTGAACATGCCGGCCGCGTAGTTTTGGGCGATTTGCACCGACTGCGCATTGGGCATGTGAGCGCCGGTAAAGGTGCTGAGCACAACCGGGTTCGGGCCGTCAAAGACCTTCGTGATATTGGCAACTAGCGCCAACTGCGGCGTGTGTTTGGCTTGCACCGTGAGCTTGGCGCCATTGAAGGCGGGTGCGGCCATCACGATGGCGTTGTTGGGGTCGGTATAGCCGCCGATATGGCAGGTGAGTGGCTTGTTGGGAGTAGTGGAGGTAATAGTGCCTTCGAGCTTCAGGAAGATGTGGCCGCTGTTCCAGGTCCAGTACATGTTATTGGCCTGGTTGAGGTCGCCGGTGAAAGTGGCCGGGTCAGTGAGGCCGGTTTTTTGCGCGTCCACACCCACAATAAAGCTCACGCTGGTGTAGTCGCCCGCCGGCACGTTGGGCACCGTAAAGCTCAGACTCTTTGGCTTGGCTTGGTCTACTAGGAAATAGGTGTCGGGTGCGGCGTAGGTAGTACCGTCGCTCTTGGTAAACTTGATGTTTGACAAGTAGTACTCAAACGTGCTGACCGTGAACTTCTCGCCCGCTGCCGTGGTCGCCACGGTGTTGTTCAGGGCCAAGTCCTGCGAGCCCGCCACGTTGCGAACGGTGAAATTGACCGAGCCGGTAGAGGTGAGCGTGTCGCTGTCCTTTTTGCAGCCGCTGAATAGTGCGAGCGGCAGCACTAGCAGCCCGAGGAGGGTAGAAGGACGAAGGTTCATATCGTTAAGGTGAAGCGCAAAGTACCGCTCACTAAGCTACCTAGGGCACACGCACCAGCGGCGAAAAGTTCGTGATAACCATTTGCTAAGCTAGGAGCAACAGCTGAGAAAGCAGTGAAGTTGCGGTGGCCTAGCCAGCGGCTACCCCAGTGCCCAACGAATTTTTACGAGCCGTAGTCTGCGGTGCTAGGGCGGCGGGCCGTACTTTTGCCGCTGGTTAGCTAGCTACAACCTGTGAAGTCTGTTTTCGCCTATTTGCTCTCAGCCCTGGTGCTGCTGCAAACCTTCAGCCGCGAGCTGTTGGTGGTAGACTTCACGTTGAACCAGGCCACCATCACGGCGCGCTTCTGTGTCAATAAAGCCCGGCCCATGCTGCACTGCGATGGCAAATGCTATTTCGCCAAGCAGTTGAAAAAGCAGGAGGAACGCGAAAGCAAGTCAGCCGGCCCGCTGAAGGAGCGGCTCGAAATGCTGCCCGCTGCCTTCAACCCCTGGCAGCCGCAGCCGGCTCGCGTGGCCGTGCGGGTAGCTCCGCGCTACGTCCGCCTAACGGTGGGCACCTATACTGCGCCCCTCGGCGCCCTTTTTCGTCCGCCGCTCGGCGCCTAAACCAACCAGCAAACAGGGAGTTGCCGGCCGGCTCGGCCCGCCTGATGCCATGTGCGCAGGCTAGGCTGCCGCGCCTTGCCCCTAGGTTCGTTTAGCACCTGATTAGCAAGGGATGAAGTTATTTTTTAGTGCTGCTGGGCTGGCCGTGGGCTGCCTAAGTAGCGCCTATGCGCAGCAAGCCCCGCTGCGCGGCACCATACTCGATGCCCAAACGCAGCAGCCGCTGCCGGGCGCCACCATCGTAGTGCCCGGCACCAGCACGGGTGCTACCACCGATGCCAGCGGGCGCTTTATCCTGGCCGTGCCTACCGATACCCGCGAGGTAACGGTGTCGCTACTGGGCTATAACGCCCAGAAAGTGAGAGTGTCGGACGAGGGCAAGGCGCTCACGGTGCGGCTCGAAGGGGCGCCGGTAAACCTGCAAGGTGTGGTGGTTTCGGCCAGCCGCGAGCAAGAAAAGCGCACCGGAGCGCCGGTGGCCATCAGCCAAGTGGCGCCGCAGCTTATTGCCGATACCAAGGCCACGGCCCCGTACCAATTGCTCAATAAAGTGGCGGGCGTGTACATGGTGAACCTCGGCAACGAGCAGCACATGATGGCTATTCGCCAGCCTATCAGCACCAACGCGGTGTACCTGTACCTAGAGGACGGGCTGCCCATTCGGCCCATTGGCATCTTCAACCACAACGCGCTCTACGAAATAAACCAGGCGGGCGTGCGCAGCATCGAGGTGGTGAAGGGTCCGGCCTCGTCGCTCTACGGCTCCAATGCCATCGGCGGAGCCATCAACTTCCTGACGCAGCGGCCCACGCCAGTGCCTACGGCGGGCGTTTCGGTGCAGGGCGATAACTTTGGCTACCGCCGCGTCGATGCCAGCGCCAGCGGCACGGTGGGCAAGCTCGGGCTGTACGCGGGTGGTTACGCCGCCCGCCAGCGCAACAGCTGGCAAGACTATACCGATTTTGACAAGCAGTCGTGGACGCTGCGGGCCGACTACGCCTTTAGCCCGCGCACGCGGCTCATCGGCATGGGCACCTACAATTACCTCAACACCCAAACACCCGGCACGCTCGACAGCACCCGTTTTTACAGCCGCCGTTACCAGAGCAACAACCGCTTCACCAACCGCGTGGTGACGGCCGTGCGCAGCAGCCTGCGCCTAGAGCACACCTGGAACGAGGCCCAGCAAACCGCTCTCACGGGCTTCTACCGCTATAACTCGACCGGCCAACTGCCTAGCTACTTTATCAGCGATGTGCGGGTGAATGGCGTGTACCAAAGTTCTAACGGGCAAGTTAATAATCAGTCCTTCAGGAGTTACGGGGCGCTGGCGCAGCACCGCATCGACCTAGGGTTTCTGAATTCGCGGCTCATCGTGGGGGGGTATTTCGACTATAGCCCCAGCACTTACTTCGCGCGCTACCTCACGATTGACAAGGACGTAGCCAACAATTTCTACACCGGCTACACCGACACTGGCCGGCTGCTTGACGACTACAAAATTGACCTATACAACACGGCGGCCTTCGCCCAATATGAGGTGCAAGCCACTGAAAACCTGCGCATCGTGGGTGGCCTGCGCTACGACCGCGTGCAGTATAACTTCAATAACAACCTGAGCGGCAGTGCCACTTCGAAAAAGGCCGCGCAGCGGAATATCTACAACCTCGTAGCGCCCAAGCTTGGCCTGACCTATGCCCTAGGTGCCAACCGGGGCGTGTACGCCAACTTCAGCACCGGCTTCCAGCCACCCGAAACCAGCAGCTTGTACAGCTCGCGCCAGCTCATCGAGCTCAAGCAGGCCAATTTTACCAACTACGAGGCCGGCGGCTGGGTGGCGCTGCTCGACCGCAAGCTCTACCTCGACCTCAGCGTGTATGACATGGAAGGGCGCAATGAGATTGTCAGCATTCTGCAAGCCGACAACTCGACCCAGAGCGAAAACGTGGGCGCGACGCGCCACCGCGGCGTAGAATACACGTTGACCTATGCGCCCGTGTCGGAAGTAAATTTCCGCCTCAGCGGCACTAACGCCCGCCATAGCTACGTGGAATACAGTGAGGTAGTGCAGGGCCGTAACCGCGACTACTCGGGCAACCGCATGCTGAACGCGCCCAACTGGATTGCCAACGCGGAGGTGTTTTACAAGCCGCGCTTCGTGCCCGGCGCCCGCCTTGGACTGGAGTACCAGCGTATCGGCCAGTACTACACCAACACGGCCAATACCAAGACCTACGCTGGCTACAACCTGCTAAACCTGCGCCTAGGCTACCGCTTACCGCAAACCACGCTGCGCGGCCTCGAAGTGTGGGCCAATGTGGTGAATCTAGGCAATGCGCTGTATGCCACCACGGTGACTAGCAACCAGTACGGCACCACGTACCAAGCCGCCGCGCCGCGCACTTACACCCTAGGGGTGGGCTACACCTTCGCCGGCCGGGCTAAAGAATAACTCCTGGCTCGGCGCCCGTGGGACCCCACCCCCGGCCCCTCCCCTCCGGGAGAGGGGAGCCACATGTTCGCTCACGTCAAATGACGTCAGGCTCCCCTCTCCCGGAGGGGAGGGGCCGGGGGTGGGGTCTTACGTTTCTGTTACAGTCTGTTTTACTCCCTTTTATGTCTAATAATCAACTTTCACCTGCACCGCCGGCCGTGTCTGCCCCCGTGCGCACTGCCTCGCCGGTGCGGCGCTTTGTGGGCCGCCACATGTACCGCTGGCACCGGCTGCTGGGGCTTATCACGGTAGTGCCCGTGGTGCTATGGGCGCTCAGCGGTATTTCGCACCCGTTGATGTCCAACTGGTTGCGCCCGCCCATCGCGCACGAAACGGTGCCTGCGCCGCCGCTGCAAGCGGCAGCATTGGTGGTGCCCGCCGCGCAAGTACTGGTCGACCACCACCTGCCCGCCGTGCAAAACCTACGCGTGGTGCAGTACCAGCGCCAGCCCTACTACCAAGTCACGACGGCCTCAGGCAAGCTGCGCTACTTCTCGGCCGCCACGAGCCTCGAACTACCCGGCGGCGACCGAGCCTATGCCGAAGACGTGGCCCGCTACCTGCTAGCCGACTCGACCAGCGCCGTGGCCAGCGCCGAGCGCCTGACCCACTACACCGGCGACTACAAGTTTATCAATCGCCTGCTGCCGGTTTGGAAAATGACGCTGGCCCGGCCCGATGGCATGACCGTGTTTGTCGAAACCGGGCAGAGCCGCATGGGCACGTTTAATAACCACGCCCGCGCCACTTTCCTATGGGTGTTTGGCATGATGCATAACTGGGACTTTCTAGAGGCGCTGCCCCGGCCGCTGCACCTAGGTATCATGTTGGTATTCACGACAGTCATCTGGTTGTCGGCGCTGAGCGGATTGGTTATTTATGGCTTTGTGCGCCGCAAGCTGCGGCAGCCCCGTTCGGCCCAGGATGCAGTAGGCTGGCTACGCCGGCGGCACCGCACGCTGGGGCTGTGGGTGGCGTTCGTCACGTTCACGTTTGCCCTCAGCGCCTCGTACCACCTCTGGCAAAAGCTCACGCCCGACCGGCGCGATGACGTAGCCCGCCGCACCACCTTTAGCGCGCAAGACCTGACGTGGCCCTTAACCCAAGCCCTAGGGGGCGCCGAGCCCATCGCGCAGCTGTCGCTGGCCCGAGTAGGCGGCCAGCCCTATTACCGGTTGGTGAGCAAAAAGGCCGATGGCCAACAGTTAGTGCAATACCGCAGCACCCGCGATGGCCAGCTATTGCCCGATGGCGAGTTTCGCTACGCCAGCGAGCTGGCCCAGGAATTCAACGCCAAGCTAAGCCAGCCTATAGCTGCCGCAGCCGCCAGCGCCGAAAGTGGCTCGGCGCTGGCCGACTGCTGCGCGCCGCCCGAGCCCGCCGCTGCTACCGTCACCAAAACGGCCCTAGGGTTGCCCACGGCAGGCCCAGCACCCGCCACGGCGGCACTGCTCAGCCCCGAGCTGGTGACCAAGTTTGCTGGCGAATACGGCTTTGTGAATAAGCGCCTACCGGTGGTGAAACTGGCCTTTGAGGGGCCGGGCCACCCGGCGCTGTACGTGGAGCCCGCCTCGGGCAAGCTAGCGGCACTCGTTACCGATAGCGACCGGCGCGAGGGACTGTCGTTTGCGGTGCTGCACAAGTTCTTCCTGATGGACTGGGCCGGTAAAAACGTGCGCGACTTCGTGGCCATCTTCTCGGCCCTAGGGGTGCTGGTTGTCACGCTCTACGGGTTGGTGTTGCTCATTCGTACCCAGCGCTAGAGTTGAAAAGTTGTTTTTTAAGCTCGCCGCTCGTGTAACCCCACCCCCGGCCCCTCCCCTCCGGGAGAGGGGAGCCACATGTTCGCTCACGTCAAATGACGTCAGGCTCCCCTCTCCCGGAGG
>Ga0265798_10001809_pt1 | contig 32444 bp, 40 predicted proteins | sample P3T30metagenome_FD_192430 | JGI IMG/M metagenome (GOLD analysis project Ga0265798, IMG submission 192430) | Plant litter microbial communities from East Loma Ridge, Irvine, California - P3 T30 | ecosystem: Environmental > Terrestrial > Plant litter > Unclassified | place: USA: California... | reverse complement strand
CACCGGGCAGGTGTCGGGGTTCCACACGTCGCGCACCGGGACCGGCACGCCGGCGATCGTCGCGCCCACCTCGGCCAGGCGGCGCTCGAGCGGGGTCGCATTGGGCGGCAGCAGGTTATCCACCGGCGCCTCCGTTGGTGATGGTCACGCCGGTGCAGTACGAAGCCTGGGTGTCGTCCAGTACCAGGTCGACGGCCGGCAGCTCGAGCACAACCTTGGTCACGCCCTCGACGTGCAGCGCGGCGATGATCGCCGAGCGGTTCACGTCGCGGCCGATCCGGCGCGCGGTGTTGCGGTAGGCCTCGGCCCGGGCGCGCGCGGCCGCCAGGATCGGTTCGGATTCCGGGCCTTGTTCCAGGAACAGGGTCGCGCGGATTTCGTACCTGGTGATCGCGGCGCTTTGCACGCGCACCAGGTCGCCCACCGGCCGCACGTCCTCGTCGCTCAGGGCGGCGTCGACGGCGGCCAGCAGGTCGGCCGGCGCGGTGCCGTCGCCGATCGTGGACAGGACCGTGATGACCGCCTCGCACGGCGCCGGCGAAATTGCGCTTGCGTCGGCCACGCGGCCGTCAGCGTCGCGGGCGTGCTTGATGTAGGAGTTTCGAGGGCCGGCCACCGACAGGCCTTCGTAGGCCAGCAATGCGCGCTCGCGCAGCGCGGCGTCGCTTTCCAGCACGGCCGGGGTCGGCGGCATCGTCGTGTCGTCGGCCGGCGCGATCACCAGGCGCACCAGGTTGTAGCGCGCGGCCAGCTGGTCCAGGTCGGCGCCGGTGGCAAACGCGAGCATCACCGCCCGGGTGGCTTCGTTCACGCGCTGGCGCAGTTCCATCTCGCGGTAGGCGTTCTCCTGCAGCAGCTTTGCCATTGGCTCGGAATCCAGGGCCAGGGTGCGCGCGACCTCGGCCTGCTGCGCGGCTGGGTACAGCGACACCAGGCGCGCCTTGCGTTCGGCGTACAGGGTTTCAAAGTCGATCACTTGCACCACGTCCGGTGCGGGCAGCGCGTTGAGGTTGATCGTGCTCATGCCAGGCCTCGAGCGGAAACCGGCACGCGGGTGGCGATCGCCTCGCCGGTGGCGTCGGCCACGCCCTCGATGTCGAACACTGCGGATCCCGAGCTGGTGATCTCGGACAGGCCGACACGGCGCAGCTGCAGGCGTGGCTCCTGGCGCATCAGGGCCGTGGCGATGCCGGCATACACGCGCAGGCGGGTTGCCATGTTGTTGGGGGCGTCCACCAGCTCGAGCAGCGGGGAGCCAAAGCCGCGGCGCTGCAGGCGCGAGCCGCGGGGCGTCGTCAGGATTTGCCCGATCGACTGGTAGAGGTGGTCCAGGCCGCCGATTGCGCGGCCGGTGTTTGCGTTCATTCCGATCATTGCGGTGCTCCGGTCTTGCTTCCAGTTTCCTGGTGCGTGTGTTTGCTCAGGCTGATGCCGCCGGCCTTCACGTCGACGTCGGCTTCCACGCTGCCGGCAACCTTGGCGCCGGCGCCGCCCGAGATCCCGCCCTTCACCGACAGCGCGCCGGTGCAGGTGGTCGTGGGGGCGTCCAGGGTGATGCTGTCGGCCTTGACCGTCACCTGGTTGGCTTCCACGGTCGCGGTGTCAGTCTTGACGGTCACAGACCCCGGGGCCTCGAGGAAGACAGTTGCGCCGGCCGGGAGCTTGGCCACCAGGGCGTGCGCTTCGTGGTCGTACTCGACCAGGGCGCCGTCCGGATAGACGCGGGTGTGGGCGCTCGGCTTGTGGCTCGGCGCCGGGTTGTCCTGGCTGCTGATGCCGCGCAGGGCGACGCCATCGGCCATTTCGCCGCCTGGTGCCAGGACGAGTACTTGCTCGCCCACGGTCGGCGGGTTCCAGTCGCGGGTTTCGCCGGCGGCCAGGGACAGCCAGTGGATCCAGTTCGTTTGCAGCTCGCCGCACTCGACGCGGCACAGCTCGGCGTCGTGATCGACGGCGATAACGGTCCCCTTGCGTATGAGGTTCAACAGCAGGCGATTAAGGTCAGTAGTGCTCATCCATTCATGGTGGGCCACGCGCGTGCGTGAGTCAGCAAGGCGAGGGTGTACCGGCAGCGGGTACACCTTCTCGGCCGTGCCCTATTGCTCGGGAGTACCGAAAATGGCTACATCCGCGCAGGTCGCGCGCTTCATCACCAGGAAAAAAGAATGCAACAGACAGCCACCAGTACCCATGACCAGCCGGCGCCGGCCTGGTTGAACCGACTCCACCAGGTTGACGCGAGCGACTTCGTTCGCCAGCTGCCGCCGAACTCGATCGACATGCTGCTGACGGACCCGCCCTACTGTTCGGGCGGCCTGCACATCGGCGCGCGATCGCAGGCGCCGGGTACGAAGTACATCAATGCCGGCACGCGCGAGGCCTACGCCGAATTCGACTTCGACAACATGGACCAGCGCTCGTGGCAGTTCTGGTGCCAAGGCTGGCTGGCCGGCGCCTTCCGCGCGCTGAAACCGGGCGGCATAGTGGTGTGCTTCATCGACTGGCGGCAGCTGCCGGCGCTCACGGACGTGATCCAGGCGGCCGGCTTCCGGCTGCAGGGCATTGCGGTGTGGGACAAGACAACGGGCCGCGCGCGGCCACGCAATGGCGGGTTCAAGCAACAGGCTGAATTCATCGTGTGGGCGTGCAAGGGCAAGCTGCCGGCGTGCGACGTCTATCTACCTGGTGTTTTTCAGAGCCGGCTGCAGTTCCCGAAACGCCACATGACGGAAAAGCCGCTCGAGATGGCGCGGGAGATTGTGCGCCTGGTGCCCGCCGGCGGGACCGTGCTCGACCTGTTCAGCGGTTCGGCCACGTTCCTGGTCGCGGCGAAGGAAGCCGGCCTTAATTGGGCTGGTTGCGAGTTGAACCCGGCAATTTTCGCTGACGCTTCGGCGCGCCTGGCGGCGACGCTGCAGCAGCTCGAGGAAACAGCCGGCCAGGACTCGGCAACGGTGCAGTGATGGAACTGCATGTTCTCGTTCCAGGCCAGCCGGCCGAGCTGGTGGCATGCGTGGTCGACGGCCAGTTGGTCGTTGTCCCGCCTGTACCGATGCAGCAAGCCGCTGTGGCCGAAAGCCTGGCGGTGCCGGCAGCGTGATAGCCGCCGGCGTCACCTGGTCAGGTGCTCGAGCAGCTTGTCGCGGATCATTTCGCGGTCGGCTGCAGTCAGGCCCAGCAGCTGGCGAACCGGGTACTGGTAGGACGGACCGCCTGGGGCAACCTTGGCGGCTTCGCCCTCCTGGTGGACCCGGGCTAGGCGCGCGATCCGGCCGGAAAAGCCGAGTGTCACGCCGGCGCCGTCGCCCTTGACCTTGAAAAAGCGAGCTGTCCGCAGCTTCGTGAACATCTGTTTCTTGATGCGGCCCTGCTTCTCTCGCAGCCGGCCGTTCTCCATTTCCAGGCGCGGCTTGCGCCTTTCAAACGTGGTGCCGTCCGGATTGCGTTGTTCGCGGATCCGCTTCTGCTGCGATCGGCGCAACTCGCGGCCGATATCGGTAGCCGCGGTGCGGCGCGCCGCCGGCGACAGTCCAGCCAGCAGGGCGCCCGCCCAGTCCTCGATCGCGCTCAGGTCGTCCATTTAACCGCCCAGGCCGGTGGTTTCCCATTCCGGTACCGGCTCCTGCTTGTGGGTGGCCACCGGCTTTCGGTCCGTGCCGATCGTGACCCGCACCGACTCGGTAAGCGGGAGCTTGATCGACAGGTCGCAGGTCGCATTGTTCAGGTGGTCCACCTCGAAGGTGATCGCGCTCGAGCGCGTGGCCAGGTTGTTGAGCAGGTCGGGCTGGTTGCGCTGGACCCATCCCAGCAGGGCGATCATCACCAGGTCGGCGTCGTCCGCGAAGTCCGTTAATATCAAGTTGAGGGTATAACGATATTCAAACGATAGCGAACCAGTAGCAACAGAGGCCAGCGCGCCGGCGTCGGCGAACACCAGGAACTTGTCAGGATTGGCCGCCAGGTCGGGCACGGCCGCGGCGATCGCCGCGCGCAGGCTGGCCGGCTTAATCATGGCTTTCCGCCTTTGCCTGGCATTCGTAGACCATGTCGACCACGGCCGCACAAGTGGCCCAAGCCGCCTCGGCGCGCTCGAGCGCGAGGTGGAGATCTCCGTTATTTACCGTTGACACTGCCGGCAGCCGGCAGCGCTGCACCCTGGGACATTCGTTCACGATAAGCGGCGGCGCCGACAAGTTCGGGGTGCTCGCGCAGCCGGCTAACACTCCCAGGGAGAGGGCCAGCAGCCCATGCACGATATTCAGCGTTTTCAATTTCCAGTTTCCTTATCAGGGTTTCTCGGGTTGCCAGTACCGATTGGATGCCGCTGCGCTCGCCCTCGAGGCGGGCCTGCAGCAGGGCTTGGGCGGCCTGCTTTTCGCGCAGCTGCGTGATGACCCCGTCGCGTGCGCTGATGCCCTTCTCGGCCTGGCCGAGGCGGGTGTTGACGCTTTCCAGCTCGGAGCGAAGCGAGGCGATGTAGAAGCCGGCGACCAGGGCGAGCAGGCCGGCCACCAGGGCAGCGCCGATGATGGTCCCCATCTTCATGCCGCCACCTGGTCGATCGCGTCGTACTTGGCGAACGCCTGGGCCAGCTTGGCGTCGTACAGGTTGCGGGCGTAGGCCGGCCCGTTGTACAGCCTGGCGAACGTGGACCACTTGCGATCCTTGAGCGCGGCTACCAGGCGCTTGTCGGCCCTCACGAACCGGACGAACGCGTCCAGGTGTTCGGCTTCGCTCAGCTTCATGCGGCCGACGAAGTCTTCGATGCTGGCGTACTCGAGGGCCTTCCAGTGGTAGCCCATGATCTGGAACGCACCCCAGCTGCAGGCCTCATGCGCGGCCGCGCGATGCAACGCCAGTGCCGAGGCCAAGCGCATGTACTCGGCGCCGCCGCCCTGGTAGCCGCCGGCGTCCCTCGACACTAGGCCTGGGTACTGCGCCGCCAGCGGCACAGGATCAATGCCGTGCGCCTCGAGGCGCTTCCAGAACACGTGCCGTTCAAACAGGATCACCGGCCGGCCATCGTGCAGGAAACCGTGGCCGCGCGATTCCACCTCATTGACCGCGCGCACGGCGGCCAGGGACACGCCCAGGGCGGCCGCTGCGCGCTCGAGGTCGGCGGCGCCCAGGTAGTGGGGAGGCACGACACCGGCCAGGGCCGCGAAGGTCTTCGGGCCGGCGATCCCATCGACTACCAGGCCGAACACGCTTTGCGCGGCCATCAGGGCGCGCTCGGTCGTCACGTCAAATTCATGGGTCACCGGGACCTGGTAGCCGGCGCGGTTCAGGCGCTTTTGCAGCACGGCTACGCCGTCGCCCTTGTCGCCGAATTTACACAGTAGGGTCATGGTCATTCACTCCGCAAGAGGCGCGCCACGTTGCCGCGGGCGCCGAAAACGAACAGGGACAGCAGCACGGCGCGCGCTGCCTCAAAAAATCCGATGGGGTGGCCGTCGACGGCCAGCTCGACGGCCGAGCCGGCCAGGACTACCAGCAGCCCCCAGGCCAGCCAGGAAACGTGCCGGCGGTGGCGCGCGCCCTCCTTGCGGTACAGGAGCAGCTGCAGGGCGGTGATCGAGTAGGCCAGGCAGGCGATCACGGCGAAGGTGTACGTCATGGCTTGCCTTTCTTGAAGAACGCGAACAGGTCGGCGGTTTTCAGGCGCTCGAGCAGCTGCAGGGTGACGCCGATCGCCGATGCCGCGGCGAAGAACGCGGCCACGCCGGTGGACTGGATGGGCGTCACGCGCACCAGGTCGGGCGCGGCCAGGTAGCCGGCGATGAAGGAAATGACCAGGTAGGCGAAGCGCTTCCCCAGGGTCAGGTCCTTGGAGCTGACAACGAGTAGCGCGGCGCCGGCGAATGCCCCGATCAGCGCGTTGCCGTCGATGCCTGGGGCGAGGCTCGCCAGGCCGATGCCGGCCGACACGATCGCCGTGGTGGTGGTGCTAGGTTCTGCCATGATGGGTTCCTTGGGTTCAGTCCCACAGCTGCAGGAGCGGGGCGTTGGGTTTTTTCGCCGGCTGTTCCGGCATCGTCACTTCCAGCCCGCTAGGCAGGACCGGCCCGCGATCGGCGAGGCCGGGGTTCAATTCGTAGACCAGTTCCACCAGGCCGGCCGTGCGGCCGAAGTGACGCCAGCACAGCGCGTCGACGGTATCGCCCTGGGTTGCGCGAACGGTCGCCATTAGATCAACTCGACGGTGGAGCGGGGAACGCCGAGCAGGTCGCGCACAGCCCAGCGCGCAGCGCGCAGGTCGTCGCCGATCGTCATCTCGAGCTGGTCGGCCTTGGCCTGGCCCTCAGGTGTGGCGTCGAAGGTCCGGTACCGGCCGGACAGGTCGGCTTGCGCGGTGCGATATACGGCCGTCAGGTATTGCGACACCTGCACGGCCACGCCACCGATGCGCGGCTCGAGGTCGGCCAGCTGGGCGATGCCGGCGGCGATCTTCGCGGCCTTCCAGGCCTGCAGCTCGCCGTTGACGCTGATGACGGCCGCGATCGCAGCATCGCGCAGGCGCGTAGTCGTCACGGTGCCATCCAGGCGCGCGGTGTCGCGCAGCTTCCCCAGGTCGATATCGGGGAAGAATCCGTCATTCGTCACGGTCAGGGCGTCGGCCGGCGTGGTCATCGTGCTCGAGGGGGCGGTGGCGATAAAGCTCATTGTTCGGGTTCTCGGTAGTAGAGGCGGTGGGCCGGCTTCGGATCAGGGCAACCACATGGGTGTCCGATCGTCAGCCGGCGCCGCCAGGCCGGGTGGGCTAGGTACTCGCCGCCGGCGCGCCGCCGGCAGCTTTAAGCGCTTTTTCCAAGCGCTCGATGTCTTTCTTGCAGCCGACGCGATCGTCCAGTTCGACAGCACGGCGCAGGTGCGGCAGCGCGGCCGCCGGATCGTCCTGCAGCGCGTAGCCGATCGCCTTGTACAGCTTGGCGCGCACCTGGTCGGGCATATCGGCTGCATCGGTCAGGGTGGACACCTGCAGCAGCTGGTCGACGTCGAACTTTGCGCCGGCGGTCTTGAGGGCGATCAGGGCCGCCTCTGCGAATTCCTCGGCAATGACGGTGGCCAGGGTGCGCTCGTACTGGTCGGGCAGGGTCAGGCGGTGCTCGAGGGCGTACACGGCGATCGCCAGGGCGCCGGCGTAGTCGCCCACGTCGATACGCCACACCATCACCGTGACCAGGACATCGTCCTGGGCGCCGCGGCCGCCCGCCAGCGCGCCGGCCACATAGTCGGCGTACTCGGGCAGGACCTCGGCCTTGATGACCTTCTTGCGCTCGATCGACTGCACCTCCTTGAGGCGGCGGCGGTCGGTCGCCAGCTTGGCCAGCATCAGCTCGTAGACACTGGCGCCGGCCAGGGTTTCCCCTGGCCCGCTCGAAGCGGCCACCAGCTGCGCGCTAACTTGCGCGAAGTGACGTTGGGCGGGCGACTTCATGGTTACGCCTGCGCCGGTGCCGGCTCGAGGATGGTGATGTTTTCGACCACGCAACCGCAGCTGTAATCCTCGACCACATACGCGTCGTTGCTCGACTCGTAGTTCTCGATTTGGTCGCGCTTGGCGTTGTCCACCACGGTGCGGCGGCGGGCGCCTTCCTGGTAGTAGATCGACAGGTTGTCCAGGCGCGTGACCATCAGGGCATTGGCTGGGAAACCAGGAACACGGACAGCCTGCAGGCCGCCGATGCGCTTCTGGCTGATGATGAGGTCAGCGGCCACCGCTTCGGTGTTCGGCTGTACCTGGTTCACGATCGGGAAGTATTTGTCGGCCAGCAGGTTGCGGCCGCAGATAACCACCAGTTCGGTGTCTTCCTGGTGAACCGGGTCGATCAGGTTGTTGACCGCATCGAACACCAGGGCGTCCAGGGTGGCGTAGTCGGCGTCTTCGGTGCCCACAGTCACTTGGCCCGGGGTTGCACCGCCGGTCATCACGCGGGCCGCTGCATTCTCGCGGTAATGCTGCAGCCAGCCCTTGTTCACGTCCTGCAGCAGCGGGTTTGCTGCACGGTCCGAGGTGGCGGCGCGGCTGCGGCCGTTGAAGCCGATCAGGATACGGTCGAGCGCTTGACGCTTGACGATCGCATCACGCATACGGGTTTGGAAGTCGGGGAACTTGGCCCACATGTCGATCTTGGCGTACTTGATCGCCGTGTCGAAATTGGTCTGGGTGCATTCGTAGCCGCTGCCTTCCAGGTTCGACGGATCGACCGGGGTACGGTCCTTCTGGCTGGTGTCGGTGGTGCCGGCGATGGTGCCGCCGATGCCCAGGCCGATTTTCTCGCCCTTCTGGTCGGTCACCCCGATGACGTTGATCGAGGCCAGGAAGCCGCTCGACTCCTGAATCTTCGTTTCCAGGGTCTGCTGCACGGACGGCGCAACGGTGAATTTCTCGGTCGCGCTGGCGACGCCGTTCAGCTGGGCGACGGTCGCCAGGTAGGCGGCGTAGGCGATACGGGTTGGGTTTTTCATGCTGGTATTGCTCCTATGGATGGTGAGGCGATGCTGTTAGCAGTCGGTTTTGACCAGGCCGGCGCCGCCGGTAGCTGCTGGGCGCGGTGGCTGGCCGTCGCCGGTGTTCGACAGCTGGGTTTTCAGGGCCGCGAATTCCTCGCGGTCCTTCTCGGCCGCTGCCGTCAGGTCGGCAAGGGACTGATTCAGTGCGGTGATTTGCTCGCCCTGGGTGGCGATCGTCGCCGCCTGGGCGGTGATCGTTTCGGCCTGGCCCTGGGCGAAGGTCGCCAGCGATTCCACCGCCTGGGTCACGTCAGCGAATCGGGTGTCGTCGGCGGCGGTCTTGCTCTTGACCAGGCCCAGCAGCTCGGCGACACGCGAGAACAGCGAAACGGCCGGCGCCGCCGGTTCTTCCAGCTCGAGGTCGACCAGCTCGGCGGCCGTGAACAGGTTCGTGGGGCTTTGCTTGCGGCCGGCGAACGGGCTTTCTGCAGCGTCCAGACCAGCGGCGAAGGAAAGCACGGACGTGCCCAGGCTTGCGGGGCTGTCGGTGATCGCCAGGCCAACCAGGTAGGCCTCGTTGGTGTCGGCAAATGCCGGGTCGATTTCGCAGGAGGTGTAGATCTTCTGGCCGGCCTTGTTCAGTGCCACCAGGTCGTCGGTCGGGGTGATTTGTGCGTACAGGCCGAGCTTGCCGGCAAAGGCGCCGGATTCTTCGCGCGCTTCCAGGGCGGTGACGTCGCCGTAGGCCTTGAACGGACCATCGGGCAACACGCCGCGCAGGTGTTCCAGGTTGATGCGGGCGCCGTACACGTCCGGGTTGTAGTTCTTCGCCATCTGCGTGATCCAGGCGCGGGCGATGGTGCGGCCATCGGTCGTCGCGCCTTCCACGGCGATGCGGAAGAATTTCGATTTCGCGTGCTGCTTCGTGCTCATTAGGTTCTCCGAATTCGGGGGGTAGTTGACGAGAACCATGTTGCCGGGGCGCACGCCCTGGCTCAACAGTTGGAAGGTGTACCGGCAGCGGGTACACCCGCTCACTGATGCGTTCGCGCGCGCGTGGCGGTTACGCTTCCCTCATGCTTGCAATCGATACCTCAACCGCTCCCGAAGTGGACCCGCGCCGAGCCGCCCGCACCCTGTATTTCCAGGGCTGGCGGGTGTCGTCTATCGCCCGCCAGCTTGGCCTGAAAAGGGCCACAGTCGAAGCGTGGAAACAACGGGACGAATGGGAAAAAGCCACGCCGGTGGATCGGGTGGAGACGGCCATCGAGGCGCGCCTGGCTATCCTCATCGCGAAGGACAAGAAAGACGGTCAGGACTTCAAAGAGATAGACCTGCTCGGCCGCCAGCTCGAGCGCACAGCGCGCGTGACCAAGTACAGCGAAACGGGTAAAGAGGGCGATTTAAATCCGAACATCGCTGCCCGCAATGCAGCTCCAAAAAAGCGAACCCCACGAAACACAATCAACGAAGAACAGCAGGCAAAGATCCTGCAGGCTTTCCGTGATTCGCTATATGACTACCAGAAGGTGTGGTATCGGAATGGGCATCACCGCACGCGGAACCTGCTTAAAAGTCGCCAGATTGGGGCCACCTGGTACTTCGCACGCGAAGCCCTAGTGGATGCAATCGAGACAGGCCGAAACCAAATATTCTTGTCTGCTAGTCGTGCTCAGGCGAATATCTTTCGCCAGTACATTTGCTCTTTTGCCCGCGAAGCTGCAGACGTCGAACTAGCCGGTGAAACCATCGCCTTGCCGCACAACGGGGCAGAGCTTATTTTTTTAAGCACGAGTGCGCGTACTGCGCAGGGCTACCACGGCAATTTCTACTTCGATGAATATTTCTGGACTCCAGGCTTCAAAAACCTGAACAAGGTCGCATCAGGCATGGCGATGCATAAGCACTGGCGCAAGACCTACTTCTCCACGCCGTCGAGTATGTCGCATGAGGCCTATCCATTCTGGACGGGCGAACATGCAAACAGGGGCCGGCCAAAGGGGCAGCATGTACAAATCGATGTAAGCCATAGCGCCCTTGCTGGCGGGCGCCTATGCAGCGATGACCAATGGCGCCACATGGTCACTGTCGAAGATGCGGCCGCAGCAGGATGCGATCTGTTCGATTTGGACGAGCTGCGACGCGACCACAGCCCTGAAGATTTCGCAAATCTTCTCATGTGTCAGTTTGTGGATGACAGCGCATCTATTTTCCCCCTGGCCTCCCTGCAGCGCTGCATGGTCGATTCCTGGGTGGACTGGGCCGATGACTTCAAGCCGTTTGCGGCGCGCCCGTTCGGCCACCGTCCGGTGTGGATCGGCTATGACCCGGCGCTGTCGGGCGATTCGGCCGGCCTGGTCGTCCTGGCGCCGCCTCTGGTCGCCGGCGGCAAGTTCCGCGTGCTCGAGCGGCATCAGTTCCGCGGCATGGACTTTGAAGGCCAGGCGCAGCGCATCAAAAAAATCTGCCAGGAGCAGTACAACGTTACTTACATGGCGATCGACACGACAGGGCTAGGCCAGGGTGTTTACCAGCTGGTCAAACAATTCTATCCGTCTGCGGTGCCCCTCCAGTACTCGGCCGAGGTTAAGAGTCGCCTGGTCCTCAAGGCCCTGTCGGTGATCGGCAACGGGCGCCTCGAGTTCGACGCCGGATGGACGGATCTCGCGCAGTCCTTCATGGCGATACGCAAGACGATGACGGCCAGCGGCCGCCAGGTAACTTACACGGCTGGGTACAGCCAGGAGACAGGTCACGCCGACTTGGCCTGGGCATGTATGCACGCACTCGGCAACGAACCGCTCGAGGGTGTCACCTCGGGCAATACCGGATTTATGGAGATTTACTGATGATTCTGAACCAACACGGCGGCGCCCTGGTGGCGCCCGCAGCGCCGGCGCCGGCAGCTGCAGGCGGTATCGAGGCCTTCACCTTCGGCGATCCTACGCCCGTTATGGACCGGGCCGAGATCCTCGACTACGCCGAATGCTGGTCGACCGGCCGCTGGTACGAACCGCCAGTCAGTTGGTCCGGACTGGCGAAGACTTTCCGCGCCGGCACGCATCACAGCTCGGCCCTGTACTTCAAGCGTAACGTGCTGGCGTCGACCTTCATTCCGCATAAGCTGCTGACGCGCGCCGCCTTCAGCCGCCTAGCCCTCGACTTCCTCACGTTCGGCAACTGCTACCTCGAGGACCGGCTCAACCGCCTGGGCAGCACGTTGGAGCTGCTGCCGGCGCCGGCGCGCTATATGCGCCGCTGCAAGGACCTCGAGCTGTACGTCCAGGTGCATGGGTGGCAGGAAACACACGAGTTCCCGCGGGGGAGCATTTTCCACCTGATGGAGCCGGACGTTTCCCAGGAGGTCTACGGATTGCCCGAGTACCTGGCCGCGCTGCATTCGGCCTGGCTGAACGAATCGGCGACGCTGTTCCGGCGCAAGTATTACGAGAACGGATCCCACGCCGGCTTCATCCTGTACATGACCGACGCCGCACAGAACGAGGGCGACGTCGCCGCGATCCGCCAGGCGCTCAAGGACAGCAAGGGACCCGGAAATTTCCGCAACCTGTTCATGTACGCGCCGAACGGAAAGAAGGACGGCATTCAGCTGATCCCGGTGTCCGAGGTCGCGGCCAAGGACGAATTTTTCAGCATCAAGAACGTGACGCGCGACGATATGCTCGCCGCGCATCGCGTGCCGCCCCAGCTCATGGGCGTGGTGCCGGCCAATGCCGGCGGTTTCGGTGCGGCCGACACTGCGGCAGAGGTGTTCGGCCGTAACGAGGTAGAGCCGCTGCAGGCGCGGTTCCTCGAGCTGAACGACTGGCTGGGAGAGGAAGTGATCAGGTTCCGACCGTACACGCTCGATACCGGCGCTGCAGCCGCATAGCAAAACGCCGGCAATCGCCGGCTTTTTTTTATTCCTCTGGCGGCAGCAGACTGCCCTGTTTGCTCGGCGGCGGGCCGTCGATCGCGTCCAGCTGGATTTCTTCGTTGAAGGTCATCACCGGGACCTGCAGCAGCTCGTTGGATTCCTCGATCAGCTCATCTACTGGCTTGGCCTGTTCGGACTCATCGACCAGGATTTGCGCATTGAACGAGGCGTAACGCATACCGCGCTCACCTTGCCAGGCCACGCGCGAGTTGATGATGTACACGTTGACGTTACCGGATTTCAGGACCTGCACGAACTTGCAGTCGCGTAGGACTGTGATCGTGTTCTGCACTGTCCTGGGGGCCAGGCCCATCTGCTTGGCGAGCGCGGCCGCGCTGATGACTACGCCATTGGTGCCGCGGGAGAGCTTCGACACCATGAAATGCAGGACGGCGAGGGCCATCGGGTGTTTGATGCCCAGCTTCCACATCGCCTGGTGCGCCGCTTTATCAGACTGCAGCCAGCCCTGGCTCCGGTTTCCGCGGGTTTCGTCGTTCTCGCTGGGAAGGGTTACGTTGTTCGCCATTTCAATGCCGTGTGGTAAGGTTCGGCGAAATAATAACACACGTTTCCCGATTGAATAACGTAGGTTGCGCATATTGACTGCATAGGTTTACCGCCAATGTGCAAGCACTTACGCACCATCGTGCGTAGTGTCTTTCCCAGGACAGGAAACCCCCGCATTTTGTCGCTCACTGGACACGGTTTGTCTTTCAAGTGCGTAAATATACGCACCGTGGTGCGTAGTATTGCGCACGGTGATGCGTAACCCCGAATCCTTGCAAACCCAGCAACGGCGCGGGTTTCCGCTGAAAAACCTCCCATGTTTGCCCTATTAGGTTGTTGCTGATCAACCTCTACAACCCAGCGAGGAAGAAAAAAAGACTGCCCCGCTGCGCGGCGCACAAGGTGCCGGGGGCCTTGCCCCCTCATAGACTCAACACCGACACTCTACAGCCAACACACGGTCGCGCAGACCTTCGCCGGGATACGGAGTTGGCCGCAAGCGGCCAAGCCCTACCGGGCCGGCTCCTACCGGCTCACCCCTTCGGGGCTTCGGGCGCCTGCGCGCCGTGGACCGTGGCCCGAAACCCCTCGCCCTCTCGGGACTCGGCGGTCCACTCGCCACCTCACTTCACGCACCTGGGCAACCCCGCTTGCAACCAGATGCGCCCCTTCCTGCAGCTGGCGGCCGCATCGCGGTTTTCCGGCTTTTGACTTTCTCTCTCACTTGGGCAAGCGAAGCGCGTCAGGCCGTAGGCGAACGCCGCAAGGGTCCCCTGTGGGTAAGCGTGGGTCATGTGGGCAACGGGCTACCGTTGTCCACATGTCCCTGGCTTATCCATAGGGATGCGGGAAGGGCCACCAGCTGGTCCGCTGACCTGGGCGCCAGGCGGCCCGCCACGGCCGGCGCTTGCTTGGTGCATCACCTCCCCTCCTTTGATGCGCGCAGGCCCGCCACGGCGTCGACGTCGCCTCCCTGGGCCTCCCGCAGGGGTAGGGCCTCCCCTGGGGGGGGCTACCCCCCCTGCTCGGGAGGTCCCTCCCGCCTCCGGTCTTCGCTTGTCGCCCTCCTTTTGATGCACCGCCGCTGGCGGCCCTGGCGCAGCCCTGGTGCGGCGTTTGGCGCGGTTTCGTAGTGCGGCCGCTGATGCACTTTGATGCGTGCTCGGGTCGTTCGGACGCGTCCTTGAGGCATCCAGGATCCCAGCTTGGAAAAGATGGACCCGGGCGAAGCATTCAGGACCCCCCAGGCAGCGCACGCCGGGGATGAGGGGATTCAGGGGGAGCGCCGCCTAAGTCATTGATTTGACGAACTTTCTCTATCCCCACAATCCCCAAAAATGCCGGGGAATACCTGGGGATTCCGGGGATGGAAAAAAAAGCCGGTGAAAGGATTTGGGGAAATGGGGGATGCACTCGGGGATGCGCGTTAGTCCTTCCTTTTCTTCGTTCTTCTTTTTTTTCATAGGAGAGAGAGAGAAAAAAGGGGGGCGGCGCGGCGGCCGCCGGCGGGACCGGGGCGGGGCTTTTGGGGATAGATCAACCGTTTACGGGGATGCAACGGGAGTGTTTGGGGATGGTGTTTTCTAAGAAATCAATGACTTACGTAAAAAATTGTGTCGAATCCCCACGTTTTTTGCGCTGCCTGTGCCTTGTTGGTGGCGCGGCGTTATCGGCGGGCCTCGGGCCTTTCTCCCTCGAGCGGCTGGTCGACCAGGCGGCGGCCGCCGGCCGGAAATATGAGTCGATATCAAGTTGATGGTAATAGCAAGATGAATGTATTTCGATATTTTGTCAATCTCATGTTGATATCAACTTGATTGGGAGATACAATCACCCCATCGCAACCGAACCGGAAGGGAATCATGTGCATCGTGCCGAAGGCGTATGTCCGCATCACCCCACTGCATCCGACAGTGGCGGCAGAGTTTGAGATCCGGCGCTCGGTCGTCGCCGACGAACCGAACCCGTTTGTGTGGGTGCGCGGCAAGGCGGCCGGCCAGGCCGACACCTTGCCCGAGTGTGAGAAAGCGGCCCTGGCCCACCTCCGCTCGCTGCCGGCGACGCCGCGCCTGGCCCAGCTGGCCACCTTGCTTCAAAGCTCATAACGAACCTCGCCAGCCGGCGAATAAATACATTAGGGAACAAATGAACATGACAGACTGGAACAACATGCTGGAACAAACCCGCGCCGCCATCACCGGGTATGAGATGGCCCTCGAGGGCCTGGCCGACGCCACGCTGCTGCAGCCCTACGTGATCCGCATCGAGGGCCTGTGCTTGGCGTTCGACCTGGTGGAGGTCGAGCCACTGAACCCGCGGCCGGCGTCGCCCCAGCTGGCGACGCGCTTCACGCTTGACGATGCGGCGCGGATCGCGCGCCAGGTGCGAAACGGCAACGATGCCCAGGGCGAGGTTGTGCATGTACGGCACGCGATCGCCACTGCCCTGGCGAACCAACGCGAGCTGCTGGCCCTCCTGATCGAGAACTCGTAACAGTCGGCAATGTCACCATTCACTTGATATCAAGTGAATGGTAAAATCTAATCAAGTCAGCATTAACTTACTAGGGAATCAATATGACGATCTATGCAGTAGCAGCGAAAAAGGGCGGTGTCGGCAAGTCGACCACGGCTGTGCAATTGGCTACCGGCCTGGCACTCAAGGGGCGGCGCGTGTGGGCCGTCGACGGTGACTCCGATCAGACTTCCATGCTGCTGGCCCTCACGGTCAGGGCGAACAACGATTTTCCAGGGATTCCCGCGTGCGAGCTGTCGGACGGTCCGACGATGCGGCAGCAGGTCAAGCTGCAGGCCGGTTTGTACGATGACGTGGTGATCGACGTAGGCGCCAAGGACAACGGCGCGCTGCGCGCTGCGCTGACGGTTTGCGATGTCCTGGTGATCCCGTTCGTGCCGCGTACCTTCGACGTGTGGGCTTTCGAGAACATGGACAACCTGGTGCGGGAGATTCAAGCCATGCGCGACTTCAAGGTCATTGCGTTCCTGAACAAGGCCGATCCGGCGCACCAGGATGCGGACAATAAACAGGCGATCGCGGACGTGGCCGCGTTTGGGTATCAGGTTGCACCGATGGCGATCGGCGATCGTAAGGCCCTATCCCACGCCAGCGCGCGCGGCCTGAACGTCAGCGAATTCAAGGCAGCCGACGCGCCGCTGCGCGCCGAAGTCGCCGCCCTGCTTGAGTACATAACAGCGGTCGAGGCCATTCCATCAGCTTAACGGCAGGTTGATAGCAATCTGCAATCAGGACACTACCAAAAAGGTATCAACATGAGTGGAAATAGCAAAATCGTAGGCAAGCCATCCCTGGCTACAAACAAGGTCAGCGATGACCAGCTGGACCGCTTCGTCAGCGGCGCGCCCGATGTGCGGCCGCCTGCAGCTGCACCGGCGCCGGCGCCTGCAGTTGCGGATCCTGTTCCAACGATCGCGCGCCGCGGCCGCAAGGAACCCATCAGCTTGACCCTGCAGGCCGATATGATCGCCAAGCTGGATGCAGCCCGGGCGCGTATGGGTGGCCTCAGTCGGCCAGCCTTCATCGCCCTGGCCGTGACCAAGTTCATTGAACAGAACGGGGGATAAAAAAAGGCCGCACGAGGCGGCCAAAGGTGATCACAGCCGCCCTATAAACGACTGTCCGGGAGCCACCAGGCGCGCCTGGTGACGATATTCGGTAAAGGGGAGGGCCGCGCAACGCGGCCCGCGTATTATCCCCAAAAACTGCAGCCGCGCGTCTGCCGCACTGCAATAATTTTCCTTCTCAGTCTACGCGGGTCCAGCCTACCGACAGGCCGAATTTGTTCAGCTCGGCGATCGAGATCGCCGACAGGTGCCGAATGCGCTTCGCCCGGATCGTGCGCTCGATTTCTGTGTCGGTCTTGAGCAGCACGCCGGCCGAGGCCATCTGCCGCTTGAACACGCCGGCGGTTTTGACCGGGAGGGAGTTCCATTTCTCGCGGAGGCTCGGCGAGGTCGAGATGTGGTCCATGATGTGTTCTGGCCGCACCAGGAGGCATTCCTTGCTGTCGATATGGTCGAACTTGTACGGGTGCTGGAAGTGGCCGGCGTCAATTTCCGACAGCGCCGTTTCCATGATCCAGACCCACGGCGAGCGGTCGCTGCTGGTCTCGGAAATGTGCGCGTTCATCTCGGTCAGGAGGTCGGCGCCGAAGTTGCCCTCGGTGTAATCGACGCCGGCGAACTCGGCCAGGTAACGCCAGGCCAGGAGCACGGCCGCGTAGTTGCTTGCCATCCGTTTTGCGCCGGTGTCGTCGCCGCCCGCGCGGCTGTTCTTGAGGCAGTAGTCGCGCAGCTCGTTGTACTTCTCGAGCACGGCGGCCTTGTCGAGCCTGGTCAGGAACTCGAGCCACTGGCGCACCGGGAAGTGGGGCAAGCTGTCGTCCATGAAGCCGTTCGCCTTGCTGGTCAGGTCGGTGCGAACTACCTTGCCGGTCAGGCTCTTAACTGGCACGTCTTCGCCGGCGAGTATCACTGGCGCGCACAGCAGGAATTCGGTCATTTCGGAGCCGCGCTTGGTGGTTGTGTACTGATAGGATTCTTGCAGGATCGCTACTGCCTTTTCGATTATCTCTTTGCTGCGAGCGCTGATTTCTTCCCAGCCGATCGGGTGGCTGGTGTAGCTGATACTGGTCATCAGCCGGAAGTCAGTCGACAGGCTCTGGCCGGAATACATCTTGAAAGCAAGGGAGCGCTCGAGGCGCTTAATCAGGGTGGACTTGCCGGCGCCCTTGTCGGCCTGCATGGTGATATGGGGCCAGAATCCGAGGAAGGCCTTCATGTGGCCGCCGAGTGCCCACACAAGCGGGATCGCGGCCGCGTTGCTCTTGTACGTGGCCTGGTATGCCTTGATGACCTTGCGGGCGTTCGCAGCTGGGCCGGATGGGAAGGTCAGGTTGTAGTACGGGCACTGCTTTTCGGCCTCGGTGAAATAGCAGTCCGGGCCCTCGTTGACGGCCAGCTTGCCGTCGAGCCAGGCCAGGCCGACGAAGTTCGCCGCAGTGCGCGCGCCCAGGTCGGCTGTGCGCTCCAGGATATTGACCATGCGCGAGAACTCGGCCGGCTTCCAGATCGGGCCGAACTTGGTCCACTGGTTCGCGTTGTGCAGCTGGTCGTCCATCAGCACTTTTCGGGTCAGCTTGGCGCCGTGGCGGGCGGTCTGCACAGTCACGGAAAAATAGACTGTCGGGGAGTGGTCCCGATCGCCGGTCATGGTGGCCGTGGAACTGGCGACGGAAACCCGGCTCAGAGAGGCAATTCGAAAACCGCACAGGTCCTGGTAGATCGGGGTGGCGTCGCCGGTTTCGCTGTTTTCGCTCATGCGGGCGATGTACTTCGTAAAGTCCAGGTTCGGCCGGTATTTCCAGTATTGCGCATAGTCGTGCGCCGGCAGGTAGACGCGCGGCCGGCCCTTTCTCGAGGTGTCGCCAGGCATACCGGCGATCAACCAGGTTTCGTAGTTTTCCAGGGCGTTTGCCAGGTCGTGATCGCCGAGCGCCTGCAGGTAGTCGTTCACGTCATTGATCGGCTGCTCTGCCTGGCCGGCGCCGGCCGGGGCCATCCAGTCGGCCTGGTCGACTAGGACTGCGGCGATGTTGAGCGCGGTCAGGCGCTCGTACAGGATCCACGCTGCCTCCGGACCTGGGCGCCGGCCGGCGAGCTTGTGGCCTTCAGGGAAGGGGGCGTCGTTGTCCATGCAAATGACAACCTGTTTCCCGCGGAGGAAGGTCAGGTCGAGCGTCGAGGCGTTCGACAGGCCTCGGATTGCGATCGAGGCCGTGCGCGGCAGGTCGCAGGTGTCGATCGACAGGGCGTTGATCGCCGCTTCCACAATATAGACGCGCTGCGCCTTCTCGAGCTTGCGCGGGTCGGCCGTCCAGTAGTGGCCATCCTTCTCGCCCTGGGTCTGCGTCTTGCAGCCGCCGTTGAGTTCCGGATCCACATAGCGGACGTCGACGCCGACAACCTGGCCGGTGCCCGGGTCACGCACGATGAAGGCCACGCCGGGGCCGCCATGCCCGATGGTGCCGGCCGGCTTGGTCGCGCTGGTCCATTCGTTGAATCCCAGGGTCTTGGCTTTCAGGGCGGCGTCGATCGCGCCGGCGCCGATCTTGCGCCCCTCGAGGTAGGCGCGCGCCTTGTCGCGGACGGCAATGCACCGATCGGCGATGTAGTCGATCATGCCTTTTTTCTCGGCCTCGGGTTTGTCGGCCTGGTCGGGCTTGTCGAATGGGATCGCGTATTCCTCATGCAGGAACTTCATCGCCTCCGACACGGTGCAGCCGCGGGCGAACATCACCAGGTCAATGCTCGAGCCGCCATCGTCACCGCTGTGGTCCTTCCAGCCGCACCCATGCTTCGGGTGATCGACGTAGATCGAGATCGAGGGGTTCTTATCCGGATGGAATGGGGAGTGGTAGAGGGCATCGGGGCCGCCTGATCCCTGCTTGAGGCCGAGCCGGCTTGCCAGGTCATGGAGGCGCGGATCTACCCGGCGTTTCACTTCGTTAATATTAGCCATAAATCAACCTTTTGTTCGGGCGTCGCCACGGGGTATAGCCGCTGGGTAGCGGCGGGGTGAATCCGTGGTGGGAGTTACAGGGCGCCGGCCTCAGCCTGGCGAATCACGCGCAGCAGCTCGGGGAGGGGGTAGCACTGCTTGCTACCGTCCGGGCCGTTGATGAACAGGGCGTAACTCGTGGTGAGGTCAAGGTTGATATATGCCGAGCAGCTGCGCGACGTCAGCTCGCCCAGGGCCTGGCGGGCCACGTCGCGGGCCATGTCCAGGGAGGGCGCCTGGCCGCGGTCGACCAGGTGATATGCGCAGCGTTGTACAAGGCGATCCTGGTGCGCGCTCAGGTGTTCGCCTTCGTGCTGCTGCAGGAAGGCGATCGCCAGGGCGTACAGGGGGGAGGGGGACATAGGATTATGCATAGGTTCTTTCTCGATCACGCGGTATTAACTCCAGCTGTTCCGTCAACAAGGCCAGGGTGACTGGCGAAATTGGGAGCCGGATGTCTTTTTTAGGTTTAGCCGACGGCGAAAGAGTGCGAACTATCTCAAGCTGCGCAACGTAGGTATGTCCGCACTCAGGGTCTACACAAACGTATGTTATTTCCCTCATTGTGGCTGAAAGCTGATGGCTCTTGCGCGCTATAGCTTTCGATTCGCAATGCGGACAACGAATTGTAATTCTCATGCTCATTTGTGTAGTCTCTTGACGTTCCCTAGTGAACAACCGATGGCAGTTCCTTCATTTCTTCGCGGCATTTCTTGCTATGCCGTCACGTTGTTTCCTTAGGCGATCAGTGCGGATCGTTAGATAATCGAACCGCTGCCCCTGTCGCACCCCTGCTTTTGGCACTTGGCCGAAGCACTGTATGAGCCTAAATTCTACTGTATATCCGTACAGTGTTTTCGGAATTTACTGGTAGCAACGGGAGGGCGTGACGGTCTAGAAACTTCAATCTGTAGTGTTGTCTAGCAATAAACGTAACATTTTGTAATCCGACGTTTCACTACGTAAATTGTACGCTCTACTCCGATTCCGCGCAGCAATTCCAGACAACGTTTTGCAAACTAGATCGAAAAAATGGAACAAAATAAGGCCTTCGTAACAGACATAATCGACAGAATGAAAACTGTGCTTGGAGTGCAGCAGGACAAACAAGTCTCTGAAGCGTTGGGCGGGTCGCGGAGTTTTGTCAGCGTTATAAAAAACAGGGGCACGCCGCCCTATGCTGAATGTGTCGCACTTGCCGCCGAGCGCGGCGTCAGCCTTGATTGGCTCATCCTGGGCCGCGGGGAAAGCGGCCTGGTCGGGGACGTGGCGGCGGCGCCGGCGTCGGAGTTTCCGCACCTTGTCGAGTTACCGTTCTTCGACGCCGGCGCGCCTGTTTGGGGTGAAACGATTGCGGCCGACTCCTGGCGCCTTCCGGCGCAGTGGCTCGAGCTGCAGCGCTTGTCGGCCGGCCAGGTGATGGTGGTCCGCGTGGCGGGGGATGCTATGGCGCCGATGCTGGCAGAGGATGAGGTCGTCCTGGTGAACTGCGAGCAGCGGGCGATTGATGGGGTGTACCTGGTGCGCTTCGGCGCCGGCGTTCACTTCCGGCGCATTCAGCACATGGCGGACGGGTCGTTGCGCCTATCGTGCGACAACCCGGCCTATGCTGCTGACGTTGTGCCGGCCGCCGATCGGGACCGGCTGCAGATCATCGGCCACTGCCATTCCCTGGTGCGGTCGGTGCAGTAGCCTTTTCCTTCTTGGTGCCCAGGGCGTTGTAGATCGTGGCCCGGCTGACACCGTAGCGCGTGGCCACGTCGCCTACAGTGATCGCCGGATCACGCAACAGCGCCTCGATTTCCCTCACTGCCTGGTCGTCCAGCTTCGACGGCCGCCCGCCCATCCGGCCGCGCGCTCGCGCTGCCTTCAAGCCTTCCCGCGTGTTCTCGTTAATGACGTCACGCTGGTACTGCGCCATCGTCGCAAACACTCCCAGGAACATGCGCCCTTGCGCGGTCGTGGTGTCTATCTGCTCGGTCAGGCTCTTGAAGCCGATTCCTCTTTCTCCCAGCTCGTTGATGATTTGCACCAGGTCGGCCAGCGATCGCCCCAGGCGGTCCAGGCGCCACACGACCAGGGTGTCGCCGGCGCGCAGCGCGCGCAGCGCGTTTGCCAGCTCGGGCCGGCCGGTCTTGGCGCGGCCGCTGGCCTTGTCCTTGTAAATCTCGCCGCAGCCGGCGCGCTCGAGCGCGTCCTGCTGCAGGTCCAGGTTCTGGTCGGCCGTGGAAACCCGGGCGTAGCCGATCAGCAGGCCGCCGGTGATGAGGTCGAGATTGGTCGTTGCCGAGGGGTGTCGCATCACTCGCCCCCTTTCTCGACCTGGGAATACTCGTCCATGAACCAGGCGGCCGGCCGATCCTGGCGCGCGGCTTGTGCTGCTATGGCCGAGGGGGCGCGGCGTGCCTGGTGCATCATCGCTTCCTTAAACTGCGCCTCGGTAAAGCCGGCGCGCACCGCACGGTCGACCAGCTCGCGCCGCACCTGGTGCGCGTGGCGGTTGATCGCCGCCAGCTCGGCGTGGGTCGCCGGCATGATGCCATCCGGCCCGATCGGGCCAGTGCAGACCGTGCGGTCGTACAGTTCGGTGCGGCGGTCGTATTCCTCGGCCAGGTCCACCAGTTCGCGGTCCTTGGCCTCTATCGAGAACTCGCCATAGAACAGCGCCCGGTACTGCTCGGGCGTCAGCTCGTCGTCGCCGGTGGCGCGCAGCGCGCGCCCTATAGCGATTTTGCCGAAGCGGCGCGGCATCATGAATACAGCTTTGTTCATCAAATCCTCTCGCTGTCCAGGTACTCCTGGCGAATCTCGCGCAGGTCGTCGTCGCACCCTTTTAAGGGTAAATCGGTCCATCGGATCACTTCGCGCAGCTTCATGCGGTCAGGAACACGCCAGTCGATCGCCAGTTGCTCAAATACCTGGCCGCCGTTTTCAAAGTAGGTGTGCACCTCTTTGGCGGGCTGGGCGTCCATCTGCAGCACGGCCATGCAGTCGTCGAAAATCTCGCCGTCCACGCATCGGAGGTCGGTCAGGTCGAACGGGAACCGCGTCCCGTTGTACAGGCCCAGGAGGAAAGCGGCCACATGCCGGCATTGCCCGGTGTTGCCCTGGGCGATCGGCAGCAGCCGGCGCAGCGCGGCCTCGCCCTTGGTCCGGATTTCCGGCAGGCGGGCGGTGCGCTCGTCCTGCTTGCGTCGTTCCTCGGCGAACCTGGCCGCCACGCGCGCGGCTTCCTCATCGCTCAGGTTGCGGCCGCCGAAACTGATATTCCCTATGGACGTTGGCATTTCGATATTCCTTATGTATAAGAATCAAATTGACAGGGGGTTTGTTTTGCATAGAAAACTATACAGGGTTATTGGACAGTTTCAAGCAAGAAAAAGGGGCTGCGCGCCCCTTTTTGTCATGTGTCTAAAAAACCGTGGTTTGTTAGACAGTCGCCTGATGTGCCGGCGTCGGGTACAGCTTGCGCCGCTCGCCTTTTCCAAGTCGTGACAGAACCATGAGAGCAACCCGGGCCGGTTAGGAAAACAGCCGGCGGGACCGGGCGCTGCGCGTGCGATCGTTGCGGCTCAACATGAAAGGAAAAGGGAATGCGACGTTTGCGACTGGTGGCGAGAGCGGGGGAGGCGGTCGCCTCGATCTTGAAGTGCGCCTACTACCTGGTGCGGCTGCTGAAGGCCTGGGAGTAGGCGCCGGGGGGCTATGGCTTGGCCGCCGGCGCGCCGCCGCGTTCCAGCTCGAGGGAAGTCTGCAGGCCGCCGTCTGAAATGGTGTGCGTGGCGCGCGACACCAGCCAGTCGGTCCCGTCGATTTGCGGCTTGAACCCGCGCACGTTGACGATCAGCTCGGGCCGAATCTCAGGCCGGCCCAAGGCCAGGCTATAGGCCAGGGTGGCCTGGCCGCGCTCGATCCGCTGCAGCTCGGATTTCGCGGCCGCGCGCGCCTCGCCCTCGGTGGCGTAGACCTCCGGCAGGGTCTTGAGGTTGCGGGCGTTCTCGCCGCCCACGTAGACGGTGCGGCGCTTGCCCTTCGCCCCGTTGTGCCAGTAGGCGCGCACCCCCTCGTACTGTTCCCGATCGGCGACGTGGTACCGATGCTGGTCGCCGCTGCTGCGCTCGATGGTGACAACGGGCAGCGGCTTGCCGCTGGCGGTGACGCCGGCGCCGATCGCCAGGAACAGCAGCCGGCTTTCCTTCACGGTCATCACGGCGTCGTAGCGCTTCGCCAGGCGGGTGAGGAAAGCCATGTCGCTTTCGTGGGTCTGGTCGATATGGGGAATGGCGATCTTGCCGAGGGCGTCGCCCACGGTCGGCTTGAGCTTGTGCTTGCCGGCGATCGCGCGGACGATCGCGCCCAGGCTCTGGCCGTGCCAGCTTTTTTCCTGGCGCTCGCCCATGTTCTTGGTCATCGACGCACTGCGCGCGCGCACGGTGATGGTGTCGGGCGCGCCGCTGTGCTCCACCTCGTCCACGGTAAATGTGCCCTTGTCGACCAGGGCCTGGCCGGCCCAGCCCATCGACAGGGCCAGCACGGCGCCTTTGTTCGGCAGGGCCAGGCGGCCGTCGCTGTCATCCAGTACCAGGTCGAGCTGGTCGGCTTCGTCGCCTCGGCACTCGCTCACGGTCAGGCTGATGAGGCGCGGCGCTATCCTGGTGCTCAAGTTCTGGCCGTCCAGGGTGACGGAAAAATCAGGCGTTGGCTGTTGCATAGCTCGCTTCCAGTTGTTCGGCCAGCTGGCGATCGTCAACCCGGGTCAGGCCCACCGTAAAGTCGACGCGGCGGGCGGCGCCTTCCTTGTCGTGCCCGCCCTGGGTTTCGCTCACAGCTTCGATGACGAACGCCCCGTACACCAGGCCGGTGGCGTCGACCAGGACATACGCTTCGCCGGCGTCGGCCATCGCGCGCAGGTCCTCGAGGGACTGCGCGCTGCCGGTGATTTGCGGGACCAGCACGCCGGTGATCGTCACCAGGTCGTCGCCCGGGCCGAGGTACTGGCGGGAATCCCGCGCGCCGACGCGCGAGTTCCCGCGGTGCTTCCATTGGGTCTGCCGCTGCAGCTCTTGCCAGGGCAGGGTGTCCATACTGAACACGAATTGATCCAGGGCCAGCATCATGGCTTCTTCTCCTTTAGTCGGTCAGGCGCGAGCCGCGGCGTGCCTGCTTGGCCCGCTCGAGGCGTTCAATCTCGGCGGCCACCATGCGCGCGATCGCGGCCGGATCCGCACCTGGTGCGGTGTTGATGTTGATCGAGTAGCTGGTCGGGCCGGCTGCAGCTGCAGGCGCGCCGGCGCCGGCGCTGCCCGGGCTGGCCGCTGCAGGCGCGAGCACGGTCTTGCGCGCGTCGATCGGGACCGGCGCCGTGATCGCGGCCGTGGCGGCGTTGCTCGCGCCCAGCTGGGCGGCGGCCGCCATGTTCGGCGCGCCGAACGAGGTCGTCGCCACTGCAGCCAGGGCGGCCGCGGCCTTGGCCACCTTGCCCTGGCCGTCGCCGATGCCGATCGCGGCGCCCTCGCTGATGAACCCGCCCAGGTCGCCGAATACGCGGCTCGGGCTGTGGATCCCCAGCTTCTCCTTGAACCAGCCCACGGTGCTGTCAGCTGCCGAGGTGATCGCCGTTTTCACAGCCCCCAGGCCGCTGGTGATCCCGTTCACCAGGCCGGCGATGATGTTCGCGCCGAACGTGGAGAACTTGGCCGGCATATCGACACCGAAGTAGGACATCACGGCCGCGAACGCCTGGTAGAACAGGCCGACAGGGGACCAGTTCAGGATCAGCGCGCCGATCGCGCCGATGCCACCGCTAAAAGCGGTGCGCACCTGGTCCCACAGTCCACCGAAGAAGGCCTTGATCGGGTCCCAGTATTTGTAGATCAGCAGCGCGGCGACGGCGATCGCGGTCACGGCCAGGCCGATGGGGTTCATCAGCAGCGCGCGGCCCAGGAACATGACGGCCGAAGACACCAGGCGCAGCGCGGCGGCGCCGGCGCCGAGCACGCGCGCCAGGATCCCGCCCTGCAGGCCGAGGGTCGTCATGCTGAACCGCAGCATGGCGAGCGGGCCGAGCACGGCCGCCAGCATCAGGACCAGGGCGCCGCCCACGGTCAGGACGATTGCCAGGGCCGCGGCCGCCTTCATCAGGCCGCCGGCCAGGCGCGGGTTCTCGCGTGCCCATTCGCCGGTTGCCTGGGCCGTATCGGTCAACCAGGTGGTGACGGCTTTCAGCTCGGGCGCGATCGCCTGGCCGAATGCCACCATCGTGTTGGCGAACGTGCCGCCGGCTGCTTCCCACAGATTCTTGAGGGTGCCCAACTGGTCGTTCACGCGCTCCTGCAGGGAGGCCTGGGCGGCCATCTTGGCCTGCACCTCGGCATAGCCGGCCGCGCCCTTTTCCATCAGGACGGACAGCACGCCCAGGGTTTCGGCGTCGTCGCCGAATCCTTCCTTGAGCACGGCCAGGCGCTTCTGCGTGCTCAGGCCCTTGATCTTGTCCAGCTGCTTGAACAGGTTGTCCAGGCCGCCGAACTCGCCCTTGCCATCGGTAAAGTCGATCTTCATCCCTTTGCCGAGCAGCTTGTTCACGTTCCCCATTTTCTTGGCGTCCATGCCCAGCTGGAAAATCTTCCGGTAGGCGTTGCCGGCCACTTCGCCGGCCATGCCGGCCTGGTCGGCCATCACCAGCAGCGGGGCCATCGCCTTGGCGCCCTCGATGCCGCGTTGCTTGATGGTGTCCATTGCCGGCGCGAGCTTGACGAAGCCCTGCAGCATGTTGCCGTCATCGACGCCCAGGTTGAACGATTTCTGCACCACGTCCATGAGCGACAGCATGTCGCCCTCGGCGGTCTTGGTCGCGTCCTGCAGCTTGGCGGCGAACTCGGCGGCGTCGGCCGGTCCCTTTTTCAGCTGCACGCCCAGGTAGGCGGTCGCCTCGCCCATGCCGCCCAGGATCGCTTTCGCGGAAATGCCCTGGCGCACCAGCATGGTCATCATGTCCTGAAAATCGGCGGTGGTGCCCGGGAGGGAGTCGCCCATCTTCAAGGCCAGGTCGTTGATCTTCTGGAACTCGGGAGGGACTACGGCGCCGGCCTTCATCAGTGCGCCCTTGAGCTGGGCCGCGGAATCCTCGGCCTTGGCGTACTCGGTGACAGGGACGGTGAGGGCGGCGCCAGTGGCGGCGCCGGCGGCCATCATGCCGGCGCCGGTGCCGGCGAGCTTGCCGGCGGTAGCCTGGGCCGCGTTCATGCGCTCGCGCGCTTCGCCGAGGCGCCGCTGGCGTTCGGCCAGCTGGGCCAGCTCGCGCTGCTGCCGCTGCATTTCCTCGGTGGTCCGCTCCATGTTCGCGCGCAGGTCGCGTTCGTGCTGGGACAGGTTGCGGGTATCGACGCCGGCGCCGGCCAGGCGCGTGCGCAGCTGCGCGAGCTGGGCGTGCTGCTGGCGGTGCTGGTCCTTGAGGCGCGCGGCCGCGGCCTTGGCCGCTTCAAAGTCGCGCACCATTGCCTGGGTCGGCGGGCCGTTGGCGTGGAGTGCCTGGGCCAGGGCGGCCACCTTGGCGCGCGCCTGGGCCAGTTCGTTGCCGGTGGCGTCGGCGCCGGCGCGCAGGTCGCGGAATGCGCCGATATCGCGCTGCGTCTTGCCCAGCTCCTTGAGCCGGTCGCGCGTCGCCTGCAAGGAGGTGGCGGTCTGGTTGTTCGCCGAGAGGATGGTGCGCAGCGGCCTGGTGACGCGATCCACCATCCCGAACAGCACGCGCAAGTTGAGGTCGTTCGCCATTATTCGCTTTCGTTGCTACTACGGACCCGCGCACGCTCGCGCCAGTCCATCAATTCAGCCAGGGAAAAGCCGTCCATCGCCTGGGGCGTCCAGTGGAATACCACGGCGATATCGGCCATTGCGTCCTCTACTCGGTTGGGAATCCCATACTCGCTTTCTGCGCCTTCGGCAGCAAAAAACCGGCGAACACACCCCCCAGCTGCATGAAGTCGGCCGGGTCCAGGCGGGCGACGTCGGCCTCGGTCAGGGTCGGCGTGCTGATGCGCGGCAGGACCTTTTGCATGGCGTCGTACTGCAGGTTCGCCAGGTCGTTGAGGGAGGTCCCGCGCAACTCGCCGGCGGTCGGCTTGCGCAGGGTGATGGTGTCGATCACCTGGTCGCCGCGCTTGATCGGGTAGTCCAGTTCGATGGTGTTCGGGGCCTTGGTGGTGGCGGTGGCTTCGGTCTTTTCGATGTTCATGTTGTGCTCGCTGTTTCAGGGGAGAGGGAGGCCGCCCGGGTGTCCGGACGGCCGGGGCATTACAGGCCGATCGCCTGGCGAATCGCGGCCAGGCCGTCCTTGCCGTTGACCTTTTCGACCATGCCCAGGAAGTCGATTTCGATCACGTCCTGGCCGTTGATGGTCAGCTTGTAGTAGCTCAGCTCGGTGACGATCTTCATGCTGGTTTCTTCGCCGGCCTTGGCCGAACCCATGTCGATCTCGCTGTGGCGGCCGCGCACGACGATTTCCACCGCGTCCACGGCGTCCGAGTCGGCCGCCTGGTATGCACCGGCGAAGCGGACCATCACGCCGTTGAAGGTGGTCACGCCCCACTGTGCGAGCACTTCGCGCATGAGGCCGCCGACCGTCCATTCCAGGGTCATGGCTTCCTGGCCCTGGTCGTACTTGATCGGGCCGTTCATGCCGGCGCCGCGCCATTCTTCCATCTTGCGCGTCAGCTTCGGCAGGGTGATTTCGTCAACCTGGCCTTGGTAGCTGTTGCCATCGTTGAACACGTTGAAGTTTTTCAGTTTCTTGGGCAGGCCCATGTTGTTCTCCTAGTTGAGAGGGATCGCGTTACGCGGCCGCGACGGCGGCGGCGAAGTCGATCAGGTATTGGTCGGTGATGCGCTGGCGCAGCATCAGGTTTTCCAGCGGCGGTACCGGCGTGTAGTCGTAGTCGATGTACAGCTTGCCGGCCTTGAGCGTGTCAGCCGTGTTGGCCGAGGCGTCGAACCAGGCGCTGCCGCCGATCAGGTAGCCGCCGGCGATCAGCTCGCGGAACTTGGCGTTGATGCCTTCCACAATGTCGCGCACCAGGGAGGGGTGCATCGCCTTGTCGATCGCCCACATATGCGCGTCGGCCATCGTGTCGGCCAGGACCTGGGCGGTGCGGGTGTAGTTCTCGAAAGCGAACAGCGGATCCTCCGAGCAGGTACGGCTGCCCCAGAAGCGGAAACCGCCCGAGCGGATCAGGGTCGTGACGTCCTGTTCGTTCAGGTAGCCGGCATCGGTCGCCGGGTCCTGCAGGTCCCAGAACACTGGCTTGGAAACGCCGGTCGGGCCGTTGACGGTGACGTTCGACAGGGTTTTATGCCAGCCGGTTTCTTCGTCGATCTTGGCGCGCAGGCCCAGGGCGAACGCCACGGCCGGGGTTTCGACGTCCGCGTTCGCGGTGGTGTCCCAGCTGATGAAATTCGGCCACATGACCATGATCTCGCGCTGGCCGAAACCATCGCGGTAGGCGGTCGCTTCTTCCTTGGTAGCGCAGCCGTGGGCGGCGACGTAGGCGAAGCCGCGCAGCTTTTGTGCGGCCGCGACCAGGGCGTTTGCCACGGCCACGGTGTCCAGGCCTGGCGCGCCCAGGATGCGCGGCTTGATGCCGAACGCGGACTGCGCCGACATCAGCGCTTGGATGCCGGTCTTTTGGCCGTCCGGGGTCGTGGTGCCGATCACGTTGCTGGTCGTCTCGGCGGCGTCGTCGCCTTCTTCGACGCGCACAACGATGGTCACAGGCTTGGTCTGCAGGGCGATGGCCTTCAAGGCGCGCGCCAGGGTGCCGGTCTTGCCGGCCTTGCCGATCGCCGAAACGATGTCGGTCAACAGGACCGGCTTGTTCAGCGGGAAGGCCGCGGCGTCGGCGTCGGCCGCGGTGGCGACCAGGCCGACAACGGCCGTCGAGATAGTGCGGATCGGGCGCGAACCTTCGTTGATTTCGATGGTGCGGGCGCCGTGGTGGTAATCGGTTGCCATGCTTGTTGCTCCTAGTTTGGGGGATGAAAGGGTGTTACTTGACGTGCTTCCCGCTCGGGTCGAACGTGTCGAGCAGGTGGTAGGCGAACCAGATCGCCAGGCGCTTACGCCAGCCGTCAACGTCATGGGCATGGCGGGTCAGTCGTTGGGTCACCAGCAGCTCGCGCGGCAGCTCGAGGAACAGCACGGACACCGGGATCACGTTGACCAGGCAATCGACCAGCAGGCCGAAATACAGCAACGGCAGGCCCAGGCAGTAGGCCGGCCGCGTCAGCGTGCCGGCGTCGCGGGCGCGCTGCAGGTTCATCACCGCCAGGTACAGGACCCACAGCAGGTAGAACGAGGCGAATCCCCAGGCCGCGGCCTCGAGGGCGTGCGCGGTGCCGGCGCCACCGGCCTGCAGGACCAGCTGCAGGAAGTCCAGGACGGCGGCCATCACAGCGACACCTTGTTGAAAGCGTTGCGCACCTCGAGCGGCACGCCGGCGGCGATCGCCTTGTAACGGGCCTTCACCGCGTCCTCGAGGTCGACCATGTTCTCGGCGTCGATCGCGGCCAGCACTTCGGGCGCCTCGGTGATATCGAGCAGCTGGCGGCGCGCCTGGGCGATCGCCTCGGCCATGCCGGTGTCGCCATCGACCAGGGCGGCCAGGCCGATGCCGGCGAGGCGGTTCAGGATGGCCTCGCGCGTGGTGCGAACGCCAGCCAGGAATGTGGCGGCCAGGCTGGCAAATGTCGGCGCCGGGACTGCGCGCAGCTCGGCCTCACGCTCGGCCGTGATCGCCTCAGCATCGGCCGGCCAGGTGCCTGCAGCTTCGTACACATGCCGCATATCGGCGGGATAGAAGCCCTTGGTAGTCGGGGAGTAGTACATCGTTTTAGGGGTCATGGTTGTTTTCCTAATCAGAAACCGATGGCGAACCAGAACAGGCCAAAGGAGCCGTAGTTGCCGTTGTAGTCCTTGCCGTACAGCTTGAATTGAGTGGTCGAAATCGGCGTGCAACCTGATGCGGCGCAGACATTGCCGCTATCCGTAGCCATCACAATCAAGGCGGTGTTCGGGAAGGCGATCGGGAACGAGATGAGGCGCCCGTTCAGGTCGTCGCCGCTCGAGTCCAGACCGAACTGCAGGATCAGACCGTTCGGGAACTGCGCGTAACCTGGCCGCATGAACGATGCTTTGAAGCCGCCGGCATTGGCGAGCTGTGCCGAGCCGCCGAAGCATTGCCAGGCCGATGGGGTGGCGAACAGGGACAGGTTCAGGGTTTCGCCTGGCTTGATCGTCACGGAGGCCCGGTTGCCCGCGCCGATGTTGATGTAGTCGGTTCCGGCGCCGGCGTTCAACGTGATGGGGAAGCCGCCAGCGTTGAAGAACGAGATCGAGGCGCCGTCGAAACAGTCGGCCGCCCGGGGCAAGGTGAACGTCACCGGGCCTTGGGTGCCGTATGCGATCACCAGGTTGCCCACTGCGTCGGCCGCCGTCAGGGCGGCATTGCCCGAATACTGGACCACAGCCGAATGACTGGATCCGTTCTTGCGCAGCGCTTCCATCGTCGCCAGGCGCGTGCTCGAGCTGATGCGCGCCTGGGTAGGTGCGGTCGGGTTGCCGGTCAGGGCAGGCGACGCCAGCGGCGCTTTCAGGCCCAGGGCGGCCATCATCGTGGCAGCAAAGTCCTTGTCGTTGCCCAGGGCGGCCGCCAGCTCGGCCAGGGTATCGAGCGTGGAGGGCGACGAAGCCACCAGGGCGGCGATCGCGGCCGCGATCCTGGCCTGGCCTTCGGCCTCGGTCAGGTATTGCGGGTGCGGGTCGGCTGCAGCGGCGTGCGCGGCGTCCTGGTCGTCCACGTACTGCCGGGTAGCCAGGACAACGGACGGGTCGACCTTGAGCTGCACAGACGCCGCGCTCGTCATCACCAGGACCATGCGGACAACCTGGGTGCGGCCCGAACCCTGGGCCAGGACCGGCTTGTAGGTTTCGGGGCAGTTGGCGATCGCGAACAGGTCGCCGTCCGAGTCGTACAGGCCCAGCTCACGAATCCACCAGCCGCCCTCGTCTTCGGGGATGACCTGTTCGGCGATCAGCTGGCCCGGGTTCTTCGGGTCCTGTTTCAGGGTGTTGATCAGGGCCTTGCGCTTCATGTTGACCAGTGCCGTGCGCGTGCGATCCGGCACAGGCAGCACGCCGCCGCCATCGCCTACCGCCATCTCGGTAAATTTGATTGGCGTGCCCAGGGCCTTGGCCTTGGCGTCCTTCGCCTCGCCTACGGCCGTCAGGGTCGTAAAGTAAATCTGTTGAATATCAGCCATGCTTTCCTCAGTGTTTCGGGTGAACTGTCAGGGTGTCGATCAGGTGCGCGGCGCCGGTGGTGCTCCACTGGCCGGCCGACACGATCACGGTCGGGGTGTACGGGTAGACGGTCAGCTCGTCGCCCAGGTAGCTGGCGGCGCCCACGTACCTGGTGCCGCGCACTTCGACGCTGATAGCCAGGCCGAGCAGGTGCCGGGTCAGCGGTTTGGCGTCATCGATCAGGCGTTCCAGCTCGAGATACATTTCCTCGGTGATGCCGGTATCGAGCACGCCGATATCCAGGCGAAAGGTCCCGCGCGGGCCTGGCGGGGTGGTTTCCCACCATTCCAGGACCTGAATCAGGAAGCCCAGCGGCTCGACCACGCGGCGCAGCGCGCCGATCGTGCCCTTCTGCTTGTGGACGAAATAGGCCGCCTTGATGACGCCGCGCTTCGTCTTCTCGGTCCAGTTGGCGTCCCAGCGGTCCACCGAAACGGCAGCTGCGAGGAAGGGCAGGAACTCCACCGGGCAGGTGTCGGGGTTCCACACGTCGCGCACCGGGACCGGCACGCCGGCGATCGTCGCGCCCACCTCGGCCAGGCGGCGCTCGAGCGGGGTCGCATTGGGCGGCAGCAGGTTATCCACCGGAGCCTCCGTTGG
>Ga0265798_10001808_pt1 | contig 32447 bp, 40 predicted proteins | sample P3T30metagenome_FD_192430 | JGI IMG/M metagenome (GOLD analysis project Ga0265798, IMG submission 192430) | Plant litter microbial communities from East Loma Ridge, Irvine, California - P3 T30 | ecosystem: Environmental > Terrestrial > Plant litter > Unclassified | place: USA: California... | reverse complement strand
CAATGCAAACGGGGACAGGATACTGTTTCTGCTTTGCGCCGAGGGCGCTTGGGAAGATGCGAGAGGATGCTAATGGATACTGTGCGTGCAGGGTGGTGTTGGAAACCGTGTGACGGCTCGTTCGAAGTACGGCACCAAGAAGCCCAAGCTCGACACGTAAGGGCGCGCGCGGAGTCTGAGACGAGGCGTTCTTTGTTGAAATATCATGGAACGCCGTCAAGAGAGCGTTCTGCATCATCGGCCCCCGAGGGGTCCGTTTTGTACGATGATGGCTTCGGATTGGGGGCACGCTCGCAAGCCAAAACTCGCCATGCGAGCAGTGGCTAAGAGCAACTACATGGCAGGGCAATATACCAGACGCACAGGTTTCTACCAGGAGTTCGGGGACACGGCAGTGGCGAAAGCTGGATCGTTTCCCAAAATGCACGATTCCAAATCGGCAAAGCATGCAATCAGTATATGTACGATAAAATTGTATTTCTAAACGACGGACAGGGATCACAAGAAGGCGACAAGTCTTCCCATGGCCCCCATCACAACCTCCCCCTTCCCCTCCCCCTCCCTTTCAGAATCCCGGGCTTGCCCCCAAGGAACACAAAACAAAGCATGGCCGTTACCCCACACACGGCCGCCAACACAGCATTCATGTTCCCATACCCAATCGCCTCCCTCAGCTGCCCCGCCAGCTCGGGCCCAATAGCCAACCCCGCCGAGAAAACCATACTCTGCAGTCCGTACAGCTGCGCATAAGGCCCCCCCTTGCCCTTCTCGTCGAAGAACTCCGGGTTGGCCTGGTAGTACTTCTCCACCACGGCGCCCGCTTCCACCATCCCCGGCGCCCCGATCCCCGCCAACCCCACGCCGCAGAACCCGAGCAAAACCCCGTAGATGATCTGCTGGTCCTCGCCTCCGGGTGCCGGGATCCGCAAAAGAGTCAACGCCGGTACCAGCAGGGCGTAGCTCCCCACGGCTACCACTTTGACGCCGTACTTGTCTATCACCCACCCGAACGCGGGGCCCAGGAGCAGGTCGGAGGCGCCTAGGGGCAGGAACAGGAGGCCGGCGCGCAGCGAGTCGAAGTTGAAGTACTGGTTTGCTACGGTGGGGATTGTGGCGTCGAAGCTGCCGAGCAGGATTGCTTGGACTAGGGCGGCGAGGAGGGCGGTGAGGAGGCGCGGGGAGGCGAGGCAGGGGAGGATGGGGGCGAGGCGAGCTATGGTGGGTTGGTTGGGGGGGAGTTTGTAGGCTCGTAGGGGGTCGGAGGCTTGGGATGATGAGGTTGAGGTCTTGCGGTCGAGGAGGGGTTGGGTTTCGTTGGGGTTGGCGGGTTGTTCGTTGTGGGTTGAACTGCTGGGTTCGTTGATGTCGTTTCGTTGGTCTTGGGAAAGTAGTCCGGGTTCCGCGTCGGATCCTGATGCTGAATGTGAATCCGAGTCCGAGTCCGAGTCCTTTGGAGGTGGTAGATACTGTTCCGCGACTTTCTTCTCGATCACCAAGGCTCGCATGGTGAAGTCGACGGCTATCAAGGCGAACGCGACACCGAAGACACCGGCGTAACCGGTCTTTTCGTACAGAGTGCCTCCGACTAGCGGGGCGCATAGGCTGCCCACTGAGACGAAGGAGAATATCTACAGTTCGTCCGATCAGTCACTCCGATAGCACAGCTCACGATTTTCTTGTGGAGAGAGGACAAAAAGCACTTACAGATCCAATCGTCTTGCCCAAGTTCTCAGCCCCGACCGTCTCCAAACACAACGCCAGACCAATCGTCCAGACGAAAGCGGCACTGACGCCCTGCAGGATGCGAGCAACGGCAAGAACGGGTATAGTCGTTCCGACAAAGAGCAGGACCGTAGCCAGGAGGAGAGCCAGCAGCCCGGCCAGGAAAGGCAGCTGGCGCGATGGTAGACGGTCGGCCAGGATTCCCGCAAAGGGGCTTGTGATGACCGAGGCGGCGGCGTAGACTGTCAGCAGGGCGGAGACGTCTTTTTGGATCTTCTCGGGCGGCTCGCCGACTTTGTCGCGCAGGATCGAGGGTAGGATTGGGACGACGAGGCCATAGAGGAAGAGGTCGGTGAAGAGGCCTATGCCTACTGTTGCGACGATGAAGAAGGTGTTGCTTCGCCAGGATAGGCCGTAGGGTGGCGATTTGGACATGCCTGTCTGTCTGTCTGCTCTGCTGGTTGGTTGTGAATGGTGTGTAACGTGTGTGTAACGTGTGTGTAGCAGCAGGTTGTTTTGCTTTATCTGTGTTACATGTACATTAGTACATGTGAGACATGTAGTTGAAAAGGCAAGGTTGATGTGGTGTGGTGCTAGGATCGACGTGTGGTGTGCGTAGACGAGAAGTGCATTCAGTAAAGCCAGACCGAAGCTTCAGAATAGGTTCAACAGTCTAAAACCTGTTGAATGTCGTGTATGTCATCATTTTTCTCGTTCATGATGATCACGTTTGCCAGTACAGTAACATGATTTCGTGAGGTGGAAATCACAACTAGCATCGAGTCTGTGATGTTCTTCTCGCTCGAAACGGATCCCCAACCCTAACCCTCACTGGTTTCCGCTTCGGCTTTCACATGCTCAAATGAAAGCCTCAAGCGCAACACCACACCCAAAGTCGCGACACCAAACTCACTTTACGCTCCATCGCGCAGATTTGCTACCCATAGAAGCAGACCTTTGTCTTCCAACAACAGGCAGGCTCAAATAACAATGGCAGACGACGGAGAGATCGCACCCAACGCAACGTTCGTACATTGCACACCGTACGAACCAGCGCGAGGTCATGGTCAGACACTAACCACACACTAATAAAGGGTATACGTTCGCAACCTCGACGAGTCCGTCAAGATCCCCGCTCTGATCGAAGCGCTGCACGGCCTCTTCGACGAGTTCGGCACCATCGTCGACATTGTCGCCAAGAAGAGTCTCAAGCGCAAGGGCCAGGCCTTCATCATCTACGACAATGTGGACAGCGCGCAGAACGCCATCGACGACCTGCAGGGCTTCGACCTGTTCGGGCGGCAGATGAGCTTGGATTTCGCAAAGGCTAGGTCGGATGCGACGGTCAAGAGGGAGGATGGTGATGCGGGACTCGAGGAGCACAAGAAGCAGAGATTGGCAGAGAAGGGTACGTGTAGGATATTTGAGTCCAAGCAGGACCGTCACGCTGATTCAACTTTGCAGAACGCAAGCAGGCAGAAGAGGCCGCAGCCGCAGCCGCATCGGCCAAGCGCCCACAGGAAGACAGCACAATGTCAGACCGCCCGGCGAAGAGCGCGAAGCCTCCGACCGCCGCTGGTGGCGCTGTGCCGGACGAATACCTCCCTCCCAACAAGACGCTCTTCTTGCGCGACTTGCCCGAGGACTACGGCAAGGATGCTCTCGCGGTCATCTTCAGGCGCTACCCGGGCTTTAGGGAAATCCGTCTGGTGCCTGGCAGAAACACGATTGCGTTCGCCGAGTACGAGGAAGAGACTGGCGCTATCGCGGCCAAGGAGGCACTCTCGGGTATTGAGCTCAGTGGGCAGAAGATCAAGATTACCTACCAGAGGCAGTAGATACGTCAATGGAGGTGCAGGACTTGTACGTCAAGAGTGATACGTTCCCTTTTGGACAGCTCTGGACTAAAATGTATGATTATCATCCAGGTGCTGATTGATACAATCATGTGCTACTGCCTCCTCGCATATCGGACAGGCAACAGTTACGCGTTTTTTCGGGTTGAAGGGGTACCCTTCGACCACCTCCCCACCGACGACACACCACTCGCGAAGCGATTAAAACTACGAAGCTATGCGACTGTGTTGGTACGAGGTGGTAGTGGTGGCGGAGGCAAAGTACGACATTACCTCTGACACATACACTTACTCGGCCAGATCCTCGTCATCTGAAAACTAGCCGCATACATCTGTATACTTGGATGAGAAACTTCCACGATACTGATCGTACTCGCGCATCAACTCTGCAATCCACTCGGGGCAGCAGCAGGGAGCGATATTAGAGGGTGTTGTAGAGGGCGAAGAGCTCGTGGATGTCGATGAAGGGGTCTGTTGAGTTTAGGATGGATTCGATTTTTGATTTTGCTTCCTTTTGTTCGTCGGATAGAGGATCTAGGCTACTGATTGCGTGGGCGGCGGCTTCTTCGTCGGTCATGGCCATTGCGTGGGGTTGTGTTTGCGGGTTCCGGGGCTTGATGCCCTCATTGTCGTGGAATGTCTACAAGCCGTTTGCGAAAATGAATGTTGGCCCGTTGTTGCCGTACTCTTTAGTTGTACTGTACATGTCGATGTCGATGTCCATGTTTGTTAAAAGAAGCACGTGGCGCATGTGGGCGTTGTCAAAATGCTCAAGCTTGTGCCATTGAACGTTGATGACGCAGCTTGAAGAGAGGGCGACATGATGCTTGCATACTGAACTTCAACCTACATTGCTTCCGTTCTCTATCCTAAATTTACTCCGACCTACACATCACCCACCAACATGGTTCTACAAGAATCAATCAGACCGGACGACCCGAGCGAATCCTTCCCCTCCGACACCCCCCCCTCCAACGACGCCGACCAATATGGCGACAGCAACCCACCCTACACAGCAACCCGCCAACCAACCTACGCCTCCGTAGCCAAGGACGCCTCGCAAAGCAAGATCTTCGTCAACGTCGCCGCCCTCCCCAAACCCTTCCTCTCCGGCGACCGCCCTCACCCCCAAGTCCTGATCGAATCCGTCCAAGACTCGTGCCGCTTCGCCCAGCAAGTCCTGCAACGCCCCTGCACGCAGGACGAAGCCGACGCCTTCGCCTACCACGCCGCCAAAACCTACCGCGTCGCCAGCTTCGGCAGCCCGATCGGCATCGCGCTGGGCTCGCTGCAGCACTTCCGCACCAGGAAGACGTACCGCTTCCCGGGCTACACGCCTTTCAAGGAGGGCAGCTATTTCAGCAAGGACAGGCTGGGGCCGTTCAGGGGCGCCGCTGCCAGGGCCGGGTGGCAGACGATGCGCTTGGCGTCTTACTGGATGCTCGGCTCGGTCGTGGGCGCCATGTTCTTCGGCAGCTATGCTTTGAGCTTGAGCCTGGCGGGGCGGGCGATGGATCCGCGGCTCAAGGACTTTACGGAAGCGCTGAAGCAGTTGCAGAGAGACGGCGTGAGCACGCAGGCGATCAGGCGGCAGCAGGACGTCAATGGGACTACGCAGGAAGAGACATTTGAGCAGAGGAAGCAGAGGTTTGGCGTGCAGGCTAGGAGCCGGGAGAGCGGGCAGGCACAGGCACAGGCACAGGCACAGGCGCAGAACAACCGCGGCTCGACGGCGGCGGCAGCACAGGCGCAGAGCAGTACACAACAGGGCTGGGATGATGCGTCTCCCACAGGCGGAGCTTTCAGCAGCGATTACGCGGATGCTTCTCCCAGCGACACTGGCGTGCTCGACGACGCTCAGATGATTCAGCAGCAGACCCGGCAGCAGGCGGACGCCCACTCGACTTCGGCGGAGGACAGAGCCGGCACATTCGATTTGAACAAGGCTGCTCCCCAACGGCCCAGCGCCGGCCGGCAAGCGGCGAATCAGGGCGAGGGAGCGGCGGAGGCGGCGCCGCCTAAGAGTGGTAGCAGTTGGGAACGTCTGAGGCAACAAGCCGCTACTCGCAGCGGGCCCGGTGCTGGTGGTGGGCCACGGGCGGCGAGAGGACAGCAGCAGTCGTCTGAAGAAGACAGTTTTAGTTTCTCCCAAGGAGACGAGGACAGGCAGCTGGCAAAGGCAGAGGCGCAGAAGGAGTTCGACGCCCGTCTCGAGCGCGAGAGGTCTGGTAGGGACTTTGAGGGGAATGGAAGCAAGCGCTGGTGAAGTTTACAGTAAGACCAATCCTTGCCCACCCTGTAACTGTAAGATTGTAAGATTGCACACATGTCATGAAAACAACGTACCGATCGATACGATCTTTTGCTCATAGCATTCTTAGAGCCCAGGAATCAAAATACATTCATCCATCATTAGTTTCGTTAACATTGCAAGAGAGTTCTTCTTTTGCTCATTCCTACCCTATAACATAAGCCTCCGCGCCCTCCCCAAACAACAGCCGCGGCTTCCTCTCCGCCACGTCCAGGATCGTTTGCGCAAAGACCGAGTTCGCCCACGCGAACCAACTCCGGGTGTAATCCCCCAGCTGCTCCACATTCACACTCTCGTGGATCACCCCCAACGGCGACACCAGCTTGACAGCGCTCAACAGCCCCTCGATCTCGGCCTCGTCGTCGCTGGTCATGGCCTGCACGAGCAAGCTCATCGGCCACGCGTTCATGAACCCGATGTGCGGCCCGCCGATCCCTTTAAACTCCGAGCCCGTCAGGAAGTAAGGGTTGCCTTGCTTGGACAGGATCATCTTGCGGGTGTTTTGGTAGGTGCGCTCGTCGCGGCGCACGAAGCCCAGCAGCGGCAGCGCGAGCAGCGACGGCAGGTTGGCGTCGTCCATGATGATCGCCGAGCCGTAGCCGTCGACCTCGAAGGCGAAGACGCTGCCGTGCTGCGCGTGCTGCACCACGCCGTGCTCCCAGACGGCCCGCTCGATGCGCTCGCCGCGCGAGCGCAGGGCCTGGGCGAGCGCGGGCTTCGTGTTGGATGCGGCGAGGAGGGCGGCGGTGCGCTTCAGTTCGACGGCGAGCATTGCGTTGCCCGGGATGAAGAAGCCGAGGATGGTGGCGTCGTCGCTGGGCCGGAAGGCCGAGCGGACCAGGCCCGTGCCGTAGTTGAGGGGGTTGCCGTTGCCGGCGAGGTTGAGGGTTTCGGTGCCGGTGTTTGTGTTGCGCTGGAAGCGGTATTCCTGCGGCGTGAAGGCGCCGGTCTTGGGGTCAAAGGTCGACTGGCTTTGCTGGTCGATGACTTGGAGCAGGCTGTCGACTGCGAGGAGCCAGCGCTGGTTGATAAAGGCCGTGGAGCCCGTGTGGTTGTGGAATTGGTTTGCGAGGGAGAGGAAGTGCGCGAGCGAGTCGATCTCGTACTTGCATTCGAAGACTTGGCTGGGTTCGTAGGCGGGGTGTACCGTGTCGCCTTGGCCGTTGTCGCTGGTTTTTATCTTGCTGGGCGGCGGGGGTTGGAAGGCGTTGCAGTATGGCGACGCGATCATGTACTCGGCCTGCGTGTTTATCGCTCCCAGCAGCAGCTTCTCAATCGCCTTGTCCTTCTTCGCCAGCCGCTGGTATTGTGCCAGCTGGTTCGTGCTGTCGCGGAGCCACTCCGCCGAGATGTCGCCCGTCACAATGAACGATTGCGCTCCTTCCCAAGCTCCTGTGCTTCCCAGCCACGACGAGTGGGCTTTGGATGCCTTCTCGGTGCCATCAACGTGCCACTTGACCGTCGTGTCGAGCGTGTTGGGGAAGGCGTTTTCGAATATCCGCGCCAGATCCTTGTCCACCATCTTGTCGTTCATGTCCTTGATCACCGTCTCCACCAGCGGAGACTCGAAGGTCCGGCATCGCTTCGCCGGCCTCTGGAAGGGGAGTTCGAGCGGTCCTTCGCTGTAAGGGTGGTGAGGGAAGCGAGCGTAGTGCTCGTACGCCGGGCAGGCCGCCAGGATTTTCGCGCGCGCTCGAGGATCCGTCAATGGGTTCTGCTTGGGCTCCTCGCAGTATGCTTGTTCGAAGCACAGGCTGGCCAGTACGCAGAGCGCTGCCGTTGAAGGTGCGCGCATGACGGCGTCGGTCCGCCTGGCGCAGAGTGGTGTGATGTTATTGTCGAAGACCTAGAATCGATCGATCGCAAAGTTGGGAAAGTTATGTGGGCGCAGTGGGAGATGAGGTCGAGATGAGGTCGAGGCCTTCTGAGACCGCGCTTGAGGTGTAGTTAGCGTAGCGTCGGCGACTGACGTCGGGGCGTTCAAGAGTGGAATTGAGGACAGCAATCCATGCTTCGACATTTTGGGAAAGTGCAAGTGTTGCGGATCTTGATCATAAACCACAAGTCGTCATGCTAATGGTAATGACAGGGAACGCTGGGGCTCGCATGTGGCACGTGTTGGTAGTGGTTACATCTCAAGCATAGGTCTTCTATACTACATCTATCGTGCGCGTGAGCGCAAGCATAAACACGACAGTGAAAATGCACCATGTGAAGTGGTATCTTGCGCAAACAATTCAAATGTCCCCCAAACGCCGCAAATGCACCATGAATCGTCGTCTCGAGGAACATTCATCTCATAGGAAGTAGTCCTTGACCGGATCGTTGCCGGCGTGTTGCTGCTGGTTCTGCTGTTCCGCCCTGTGTGCATCGTTTTCGGGCGCTGCGTCGAAGACATTCCATTTCCGCTCGCCACCTGGTCCGACTTCGAGCACACTTGCGAGATTGCCACATCGGTAGCAGTAGTTCGGCGCACTCCAAACTGTCGACAGCTGATCGTCAAACATCACCATGTAGCCTTCGTTGCAGAGTTGATGCGCTCGTAATATGTGGTTCATGCTGTTCACTTCCAAGAACTTTTTGACAACCTGGGCGCCGAACGTGTAGCCTGCACCTCGAGGCGAGAGGCTGAATTCGTCGCGTTCAGCATCAGGGTCTGACCAGACCAAATCGGCCATCGGACCTTCGTGTGGAATCTCGCGGAAGCGGTCGATGATCTTGATCTGATCAATCGAGTGAATGCTCGGGCTGAGTCCACCGTGAACGCAGAAGATCTTGTCGTCGATGACACAGCTTAGTGAGAGGTAGTCGAACATGTCGGTGAAGTAATGCCAGACTGCGGCGTTGCCGTATTTCCTCGAGCACTCGGTGTAGAAGCCGTACGATTGTGTGACGCCTCTGCTCTCGTGATTGCCGCGAATCAGATGGACCCTGTCGGGATATCGAAGCTTGAGACATATGAGGAGGCTGATGGTCTCTATACTGAAGAGTCCGCGATCCACATAGTCACCTGGTGGGAGTGTCAGTCCCATATTCACATGCTTGCCATCTTTCGACGGAGTGTATTCAGCATCTTCTGTGCTCGCGTGACCTACCCAAGAATAGATAATTCGTGTCCGGACAGTAGCCTCCGATCCTGAAGATCTCGATCATGTCGAAGAATTGTCCATGGATGTCTCCGACGACCGTCACCGGCGCTTGTATGTGCACGACATTGCTCTCTTTCATAAGCAGTTCCTTCGTCTTAGCGCACACCGCTTCGATGACCGAGTCGGCGAGGAGCTCCTTGCGATAGAGGCGTTCGATACATTCGTCCAGATCTACGCTGGCTGTATGGCACTGTCAGCTAGATGCCAGGTATGCGCGCGACCAGGGTGTCCTCCACGTACCAGGTAGGCCAGGCATTGCTCAGGAATTGGCGGTGGAAGGGGTTGTCGCTTCCCCGGGGAAAAGCAGCTTTTCGATTATGAGACACGCATCCGGCTCCAACGCAAATGGCTCAACCAGGTCTTATCATCCTTAGCAGTAAGAAGTCACAGCTAGCATCGGCAGAGTAACTCCGGATCCCGAGTATCGCTAACGGCTTGCTTGCTTGAAGAGTCGGCGACGTTCCCAAAGGAGGTTGTGAGGGTGAGCATAAAGTCGTAGTTCATGCCGCGATTTTTGACTTGGCAAGCCCCGCAATCGACCATTTCGTGTGAGCTCTCAAAACAGTCCTCCACTCGTTCGCTCAACTCGCTCACACCTACCGTTTTCACGACATCACCTGTTCCGGTGTACAAGGCAACCGATGCATCATCTCAACGCTTGTCTTATCCTGACGAGACCGCTCAGCGGCCCTCCACATCTACTGGCCTCACCATGTGTTCTTCGAGCGTCGAAAGAGCGTTCGCATCACCAGCCTGAGTTACCTTGTATTCACGGTGGTGACGAACTGTTGATGCAGTGGTATTAACATTGCCATGCGAGTCTAGTCAGACTGCTCTCTCATGACTTTTGCAGTAATCAGTAACCATGAGTATACATTATCTCTTCTGCCGTCCTCCATCTCTGGCTTTGCCCACCAAAACCCACTTACGTCGGCTTGTTCGGCATGTCTACGGCTTTGCACCACCTTGCAATATCCTATATTACTGTTGGCTCATACTCCTCACTCTTAGTCTCTGAAGCATCGATACAACACTATGCGACTGAGACATCTACTACCATGTCGCCCTGTCGATAACACCAAACCCGTTGAAGCCAGCGGCAAGCTGTCTCACATCCCCCAAACGTCCAAAGTCTCCCTATCCCTGCACAATTCCGCATACCTGAAGACCCAGTGCAAGGGGCGCCTTTCTTGCTCTTTAACAAGAAGTCTTACATTCGCCTTGCACTCAATCTCACTCTCTCCAACAGAAAACATCGCCGTTGTACTGGACTTGGTTGCTTGCCTTCTACCACCACCACCGCTACCCCACGACTTCTGCTCGCCTTGGCATCCGCTGGCTGGCTCGCGCTCACGCCGTTTGTTCGCTTCGCGGCCTGAACCTCACTACTTGAGACCAGCATTTCCACTCCACGAGTTCTGTCGCACGCGGCATAGACGCTAACCGTTGTTACGCAAAGCGTCGCGGTATTCATCTGGTCTGCCAGGCTGACAACCATATTGCTTTCATCACTCGGTGGTCAGCTGCGCAAAGCCTCGTCTCCCTGTCAACAGGCCCCTTTCTGGCACTCTAAAGATCCATCGAGAGACGACCGACGACTTCAGATCATCCTACAGCACACAACAAGCAACGAAAAAGCAAACCAGCTTAATAACACTTGGTGACGGTGCACCAACTTCCACTGTCTCCTTGCCCTTACCTTTTGCATCTTTTCCTTTGAACGCCAGTCCTCGAAGTCCAGACAAAAATTCAAGCAACCTTACGCGGTCGATATGCGACCCAGCGAACCTCAAATGCAAAATCAACAGCATGGGTAAGCATCCGACTGTCCCTGCTTCTTGGCGCATTGCAGCTTCACTAACACGGAATCAGACCCCCGGCTTCCAAGCCAGCCGGACCGACCACCGTTCGAAAGGCAGGTGGCATGGTTGTGACCAAGTATGCACCACCTCCGGGATATGGTGGCCAACAGGCACCACCACCTCCTCGTCCGTCGAGCCAGAACCAAGCTTGGCAACCTGCGTCTCAACAATATGGTCAGGCCTACTCTGCTACTCCATACGCCGGCCATCAATCCCAGGGATACGGACTCGCCATTCAACCACCTTCGCGTCCCGGCTCAACCAATTCGATTCAGTATGCTCAGGCCTACCCCCAGCAAGCGTCTCCTCCTATCGGCACTTATACACCTGGAAACTTCCAGCAGCCGGCTGGCTCTTATACCCCAACCTTTGACTACTTCCAGCAGTCACCGCCGACCAAGATCGCAGCCACTCACGGACGTCACAGCTCTATAGCAGACGCTTTCGGCTCTACTGGCAAATCTTACTTTCCCCAAGGAGCGGTGCACTCAAGGACCAAGTCTAGCCAAAATCAGCAACCGAGAGGCCACAGATCAACCCCATCCATCACGTACGACTACGCTGCAGCCTACGCGCGATTGGAAGCTGGTGAGCACCCTCAAGCTTTTGCCGGTGCGCCTTACGACCTGCCTACCGAATCACTAGAGACGGACTTTGACGATGAATGTTACTTCTTCGAGCACCCCGAGGAGATCAGCCAGGAACTCAGCATCGGAGAGGTTGTCTCCCTTTCGGCGCTGCCGACATCACGTCCTCTGCCGTCCACCTTCAGTGAGGCCGAATTGGAAGCATTGGCGCCCCGTCCTCAATTTGTCCGTAGTGACAGCTGCATCTCGGAATACTTTACCGCGGAGAAAGGCGAAGAGCAGCTCAACACAGTGCGGCTGTCCGACGCCTGGGCAGAGATCAAGGACGACCTCATTTTCAAAGAGTTCCTCCAGGTTGGCTATGAAACGATTCGACTTGAAATGATGACTCAGAAGTACCGCAACCGCATCGACTCGAAATGGGAGCGTTCAAACTCGTCTGCATCGGTGTCACATCTTGCGCGTGCCAGTATCGAGACCACAAGCTCTATCGACGCTGGCCACCACCGACGCGGATCTCGCCCGCCGAGCCGCACTGGCTCGAGGAACGGATACCGTGACAACAGTCAGGGCCCCAACTATCGTCCTTCCAGCGCTGCCTCCAACCACTCGCGTGCCAGCTCGGTCACATCACGTTATTCCACCCAGCGCCCCAAGGCTCTTGAACCAATCCGTGACCAGGCACAGGACGACGTGCTCGCAAAGCTTGGTGTCACCGGCTCGCCCAGGCTCGTTTATGAGACTCCTGGTCCTGCCTTTGGACCACCAGCTTCTGCCCGCTCCAGCCGCCAAAGCTCGGTCGCTAGCATCCACGAAAATCCTTTCAATGGCAACAACCGTGCCCCTTCGGAACCTCAATCCCGCCCGCAGGATGTTGCGTTCAACAACCCATGGGGTGCTAATGGCCAGCATCAATACCGCCAGAACTCCGGCACCGGCCTCTACGACCTTACCAGCTCGGAGTACACCATCATGGAGGACCCGGATGCGACGCCTCGGCCCAACAAGAACAGCCGTTCTCACGGCCTCAAGCGTCATTACGACGGCGATCATCACGACGCTAACAGAGAGAAGCGCTTGCGCGACAACGAAGCGACACCGAAGCAGGGCCGCAAGCAGAGTCGCTGGTGATTTCCCGAGCCCATGGAGATGAAGCTACGAATGCATTTTCTTCTTATTTTCCGGAGGCAACACCGTGTCGGAGTCGCTGCCAAGCGAATCTTCTCGGGAGTTGTCTTTTCCACGACACTTTGATACTCTTTCCTCCCCTCCACGCAAATCGTCGAGCACGACGATTGGCGGCTGCATACTAAGCGGCAATTAATGTTTTTTTTCCTTTCCTTTCTCTATCGGGACTGCTACTACTACCTCTTTATCCTCAACCACTTCTCCCTCGAGACCGCAGACGCCACACTGCGTGCGCGCGCTCTAATTTTAGATGAAGTTAATCTATCTTTTTAATCTCTACCAAGGGATCCAGCGCCGTAGGCCTTGGTTTCTCTGACTCTTTTTTCAACTTTCCCTCTTTTTCTTTTACTACTACTACAAAGCGAGAGAGAAAGTTTTTTTTTTGCTGCGTTCTTAGCCAACGGGGGGAGAAAGACGATGATGATGAAGTTTGTTGCATTCATGGGGTCTTGTTACTACCTATACTTAATTTTCAACATCCAAACGATTTGTATTTTCTACTAATTTGCCTGGTTCTCATGCAACCCTCCCAGTGCTCCAGTCGATTCTCCTATTGTGTTGTATTGTGTTTTTTTCTTCTTCTTTTTCGCTAGAGACTCGCTGGGTAGGGGGGAAACGATACGAACCTGTCTAGTCCTGAGGATATGAGCGACGTGGGTCCAGTTCAGTTAGGTCAGGTCGGTCGGTCAGCTCACCTCCCATGAACTATTTTGGATCTGCATTGTCGATGTACAATTATACTACTACTGGAATCAGCCCACTTGATATCGACTTTGGAGAGGGAGGTGGAAGGGGTGATGATCGGCGTGGTAATACTGGTTTTTATTTCGTTCATTTTCGCAATGATCGGCCAAATCCACCAAAACGTCTATGCTACACCCTGGTTTCTATTTCTAGACTTGGAGCTCCGGTTTTTTTTGTTGTTGCTGGACAGTCTACTAGTAGTAAGAAGGAGCTGAAAAGAGCGGCGCTTCGATGATGCAGGGCCCGCTCTCATGTCCAACCGGCGGTTGTGGGCTTTTTTTCCGACCCTTTGCAGCTCTGGGTGCAGAGCGTGTGTGTGGCGATATACGAGCAAAGGGGGTTCCTTGGTGTACTGGTGAGCCAGTTTGTTTATCTTTGTGTGAGTTTTGCGGCGGCGGTTTACGGTGTTTGATGTGGTGCTGCGCGCTCAATCTGGAGTGTACCGCAAGTCGCAGTCGATGGTCTGCATCGACAACCAAGGACGTTTCTCAGGCGCTCAAAACTCGCTTGAGGGGCCTGTTTTGATCGTGGGAATTCAAATTGAACGTCGACGCGCAACCCTACGCAGGAGGCTCGGTCTCCATCTCCCGACTTTGCATGGTGGCCTCCTCCTCCACGGGCTTCTTCTCGCCAAGCGAGTCCAGCTCCGCCAGTCGTCGCTTCGTTTCCTCGGCTTGCAGTTCTGCTTCCTTGACTTCCTTGGCCTCGCGTTCCTTCCTCTCGGCAGCCTCGATCTTTTCCTTCTCGACGCTCTCCAACGCTTCCAGCTCATCTTCGACTTCGCCCTCGTCCACGGCGCCCATGGATGCCTCGTTGAGCGTCTGGCCAATGTCGTCCACGTCCATCATCTGCTCCTTCAGACCCTCCATGACGTCTTGGACCTTCTCAACGCCACCGGTCTTTTCGTTGAGGCTGCGCAATGTCTGCGATGAGGTTTCCATGATGCGGACCATTTCCACTTGATCGGCGGCCTGTTCGATTTTGGCGTAGACATCTTCCAGCTGGGCGAGAGTCGTCGTGCGTTGCTGGAGTTGCGTGTCGGCAAGCTTTTTGGAGCGCAGAGCAGACTTGGCGGCTATGAGATTCTTGTTGGCGACAGCCTCCTTCGCTGTCCTATCAAGGTGAGAAATCCGGGCGGTGAGTTGCTCGATCTGCGGTTCGAGGGAGGAGATCAGAGTGCGGATGGAGGCGATGTTGGTGTCTTCGGTGGTGATGGGAGACGGCTGCGACTCGGTTGGCGACTTGAATTTGATAGTCTGAGTTTTGAAAGAGAACGAGATGGCCGATCTATCGCGAGCCAGATGTGTGAGGAGGACTGAAAGGTCGTTGTTGCTGAGTTCGTCCACTCCAACAGATGCCGCAAATGTGGAAGCAAACAGCTCCTGCGAGAAGATGCGTGATGTGTTTGAAGTAGCCGTTCTTGATGCTTCGTCGAGGACGGCCTTTGCAGCAGCCTGTGACATGTCAGTATGCTTGCATATTAATTGATACAGCACGACGCTGTCTTACCTCAAGATTGGCCATGACGACAAAAGTCCCGGCAACCAACTTGTCTTCCGCCGGCTCACCTCCAATGACGCCCAGCTGCTTCAAACCCCAACTCACAGCCTGCCATGGAGTAGGTACCCAGGTTTTTGCATATATGCTCTTCTGTGCGTTCAAAAACTCCTTGAGCGGCACCAGCTCCTTCTTGTCAATCGCATCCTGGACAACTGCGCCTATGGCCAACGGGCGGCCGAACTCCTGTGTCTCTAGTGCCTTTGAGAGTTCTTCGCCAGTCCTCAAGACGAAACGGTCGTTTTGCGTGCCCGCTTGAGCTGGGACTAGGCCTGCCTTGGAAGCGGCGGAGAGGGCGCGTAACCAGGCGCTCGCGTTTGCGTGGTATCCATCGGGATTGGTGGTGCGTTGGTGTCGAAAGTCGGAGTAGAGGGAGGCTAGGCGGGCGCGACTGGAGATGGGTTAGACGAGTGGGTACTGCAGGGCTGATCGGTGGGCTTCACCTACGGAACGCTTCCTCGTGGGTGCGTAGGAAGTCGAGCAGGTCAGACATGACGACGGGGTGTGTAGATGTCGGTAGGAGTTGAGACGATGAAAGTTCGGGGGATTCAATGTTGATGAAGTCGTCAATCACGTGCGAGAGCGGGACAGCACGTGCAAGTCATGTGTGAGTGAGGTCATGCGGCGGTGAGAGAGAGCCTCCAGTGGGATGAATGGATGGCAATTTAGAGTGCCGGGGAGGGAAAAGGCAAATGCATGACCAGGGTCCACGTCTTCAGCAGCAGCTCGAGCCCCACTTGAAGACGAGGCGCCTCCTTGCGCGCTGCCCAACTCCCCCAATCCCGATTAATTCTGGTGCTGACTGTACCTAACTTGAGACGGTGAATACTATCACACACAACTAGAACACTCTCCAAACATACACCACCATGTCCAACGCACTCGGCAATGAGGACCTTGTCCCCGAGCAAACAGAGGGCTTCAAGGTTGGCGAGAAGAAGACCATTGACGAGTACCAGAAGCTAGGTGAGTCGAACCATATATCTCCCCATCTCATCCCATCCCCGTCCCAATGTTATTAGCCCAGCATACATTACATACATACATACAGTAACTCACAAATCCCCTACACAGACCAAAACGACGAGTCCCTCCGCAAGTGGAAAGAGTCCCTCGGCCTGGGCAGCGGCAACACCATCTCGGACCCCAACGACCCGCGCAAAGTCATCCTGCTCTCCCTTGGGCTCGAGGTCGAGGGCCGCCCGGACATCGTCATCGACCTCACCCAGAAGGGCGCCCTCGACACCCTCAACAAGAAGCCCTTCACCATCAAGGAGGGCGCCACCTTCCGCATGAAGGCCCGCTTCCGCGTCCAGCACGAGATCTTGAGCGGCATGAAGTACGTCCAGGTCGTGTCTAGGATGGGCGCAAAGACCAAGATGCAGGAGATGATTGTATGTTTTTTCTTATTATCATTATTATCCCTAAATTTCGACTACTGGGGTTTATTTCTCGTGTGGGCGGTACTGACCGGCTGACCGACTCTGTGCTAATAATTCACAACAGGGCTCCTACTCGCCCAACACCACCGACAAGCCCGAGTACGAGAAGAAGTGTACGTTTCCTTTTCCAATTTTCTCTTCCTTTCCCCTTCCTTTCCCCTTCATTCACCCGTCACGGAAAAACCAATCTGACATGGCCCCCCTCCCCCAAAAGTCGAGTCCGAAACCGCACCCTCGGGCATGCTCTTCCGCGGCCACTACGAGGCCGTCTCCGTCTTCACCGACGACGACAAGAACGAGTTCCTCAAGTTCAAGTGGGCGTTTGACATCAAGAAGGACTGGTGAGGAAAGGAAGGAAGGAAGGAAGGAAGGATGCAGCGCGGAGCAACGCAACGCAACGCAAAGGTCCGGAGCCAAGGGCAAGAAAAGCGAAAGAATGGAAACGGAGAGAAAGTTTTGTCACGATGGTCGAATTTCTCCCCCCCCCAATCCATCAATCAAGCAATCAATCAAGCAAGCAAGCGTGCAAAAGCGTTGGGCCGCGGGTCCGCGAGTTATGCATGAAAAGAAGGAAGGAAGGAAGAAAGCGAGTGTTTGTTTTTTCTCTCTCTTTCAGATGAGTCAATGAAGAAGAACGATTTACACAAAATAATGCATTTGTGAGTTTTGGAGAGGTGGGGAATTTTCCTCTATTACTTTAAAGAAACAGCATGCATGGAGTCGTGAAGAGTGTGCTCCTACTTCATTCTACTCCCTTCCTTTCTTTCCCGTCGCTGAAAAACTCGCTAGAATAACTCCTGAGATGGAACAAGACGGCCCGGAGAAAAAGGCCCTGAGAAAAAGGCCCTTGAGCTCAGTCAAATCGAATCAATCGAATCGAATCAATCCTCAAACTCCTGTCCCTTCCTATGCTTGATGCCGTGGATATCACTGTAGATCAACGTCAGCAACGAGTCCCTTTCTTCAATCCTGCCAATTTTGTTTCAAGAAAGTCAGAAAACATACTCGAACCGCCTGACCAGCGTCCCCTCCCCGCCCCTCTCCAAATCCACGCTGTAGACGAAGAACCCGCCCTCGCTCGTCGCGACCATCACGCTCGGCGCCTGGTTGCCCATCGCCACCACGCTCTTCACCGGCGTGCCCCCAGGCCCGCGCGGCACGCGCACCCACGCGAAGTCGCGCTGGGGCTCCCACATTTCCGTCACCGAGGAGGGGAGGTAGCCGGCGGCGCGCGAGACTAGCGAGGTGCTGACGTTTTGCGAGGTGCGGCGCATGAAGGACATGAGGTTTGGGCGGCCGGGGCCCGGGCCGGGGCGGATGGCTGTGGGGAAGTCGGAGGATTCGAGGTTGGCGCTTTCGCTTTGTTGGTCTTCGGATGTGGAGGGGCTGACGCTGCGGTCGCGCGAGGACCAGGGTGCTTGGCTGTGGGTTGTTTGGTTTGGGGAAGAGGGAGGGGAGAGGGACGAGGATCCGTTGTTGTTGTTGTTGTTGTTGTTGTTGTTGTTGTTGTTAGGGTTATGTTGAGGCGCCGAAAGCTTGAAGATGTGGACTGTTTCTGTGGCCGACGAGACGCACAGCAGGGTGGAGGCGGCGTTGAAGCTCATGCTGTAGATCCTGGCGGGCATGCTGCCTCGGCGGAATTGGAAGAGTTTCTTCCCGTCTGGTATTGAGAAGATCCGGATCACGGTGCCTTTATCTGAGGACGTGGCCATTAGGGTGCCGTCGTTGTTGATCGCTATGCACGAGACTGGTGCTTGATGTGCTGGGATCACGGTGACTTCCTCCATCTTGTTCAGGTCGTACAACAGCACATCCCCGCTGATCGCCTCTTTAACGATCGACTTCGGTACGTGTGACGGCTGTGACTGGGGGTTTGGCGGCGTCTTTTGGTGGTGAGGGAGGGCGAGGTAGTTGTTCTCCGAGTTTGGGCTGATGGCGCAGATTCCGGCCGGGTTGATGGGCGTCAGCTGTGAGTGCAGCATCTTCATGTTGCTAATGTCGTATATGAACACCGTCTCCTCCAGGATGACGACCAGGCGCTTGCGGTTCATCTTCACGGCGACGACCATGCCGTGGAATGTGAGCTCGCATATTGTCGAATGTCTCTGCTTGTCCATGAGTACGCCTTCAGATATGCTTCCCCAACTCTTCCATAGCGTACCTTGGTGTTGACGATGCGGAGTAGACGCGGTGTGAGGATTAGGGCGACGAGAGAGGTGGAGAAGAGCTGCTCGACTAGTGATATGTCGTCGTCGTAGGTCTGGTTTGAGAGTTCGAAGGGATCGGTGTTGTATATGCGCAGGCCTCTTGTGGTCGCTGGACTGATGTTAGCCAGAGCGACTTGATTGTAGCAGGGCGATGCACGTACCGACAGCTAGCAGGCTGTGGTCCTGGTTGAAAGCGACGTAGTTGAGGCCCGCCATGGCGACGGATGTTTGTCAAGTTCAATCGCGTCGACCGAGTATCGTTGGTATGAGTCGAGATGTCGCAGGCCGCATCACACTTTTCGTGGTGTAGGATCAAAGTTGTGTCTCTGTCGGTCTGGTAAATGTCCAAGCGCGCCGTGTCAGTTGCTTGCTTGCTTGCTTGCTTGCTATTTGGCGGCTGATGATCGCATCTCGGATCTACCAGCCGACCCCGCATTATCTCGAGTGCACGTTCCATAGCTTAAAATAATGCAAGTGATGACACCATCTTGTGAATACACATATATATCAACATGGCAAAGGGATGGAATCCTTACATAACCGTCACGCTTTTCTCCAGATCATCAAACCCTCAGCACCCCCTGCAACTGCACATCCAACACACTCCTCCCTACGTACACCTTCGCCGTGCCAGCCGGTAACCTCCACTGCTGCGCCCCGGTGTCCCAAACACTCAAATCCCGCCTCCTCAGCGGGAAGGAAAACGTCTCCGACTGCCCGGGCTGCAGCATTTTCTTCTCGAACCCACGCAGGACCTTTGATTGGCCGCTGCTTGGGATTCCAACGTACAGCTGCGCCACCTCGGCCGCGGGGAACGATCCCGTGTTCGTGACTGTCACGGAGACGGTGCTGAGGATGTCGTAGAGCGATGCGAGGCCGCCTTGGGGTGGTCGGAGGCTCGAAGCTGCATCTGGTGGCAAGGACGCGGTGTTGGCTGTCGGAGGTCTTGAGACTTGCAAAGAAGTGTAGGCGAAGGTGGTGTATGTCAGGCCGTAGCCGAAGGCGAAGCGAGGCGTGATCGAGCTGGCGATGAAGGCTCGGTACTGGTTGCGCGAGGTCAGTGTGTCTCTTTGTTTATCTTGTGATTTCCGAGGGAATTTTGTCTCTTACATCGATGTTGAGGCCTTCTGTGAAGTCGGATTGCGGGAACAAGGGGTTCTTCTCATCCGCGAGTGTAGGTTTGAGCAGTGCGCCGTAGTCGCTTTCTTGCTTGGCTAAAGTGTAGGGCAGCCTGCCGGACGGCGATTGTTTGCCGTAGATCACTTCGACCAGAGCATTGCCGCTCTCTTGACCCGGAGTGTGGGCAAATATGACGGCAGTCACTTTGGGGTGATCGATCCACGCTTCCACGATTCGCGGGCCGGCGTTGTGGATGCTGACGATTGTGTTGGAGCACTGTGATGCTACGTGCAACACCAGGCCGTCCGAGTAGTCGTCGAACAGCGAACTTCTGTCCCACGACTCGCTGGATTGCGCGTTGATGAAGACGATGCACGGAGCTGTAGCATACTTGACGTTCGGCGTCGTTGATACGAAGTCGTGGTGCAACGTGGTGCCGTCGATTCTTGCTTGCCTTTGGAAGGCGTCGAAAGGCGAAACGCTAGCCGCTGGAGTGACTGCACCGCTGCCTCCGCCAGTCAAGAGAGTGCCATTCAGTGCGACAGTAGGACCGGAGTAAGGCTGCGGCAGGACTGAACCGAAACTTGCCAGAAGGTCAACGATGCCCCATCTCTTTCCATTGGTGTACGCTTGTGTGTTGGCCAAGCCGAACTGTACTAGTTGAGCGTCGAGGGCACCGGCCGAAGTTCCATTGATACCCCCGACAGCATCGTAACCAAACAGATTCAGATATCGCGGTTTCTTGAGGGGGAGTGTGTTGTTTACGTTCTTGACTAGGACTTGGCCTTCCACGGCCGACTGAAGAAGCGTTGAAGCAGACGCGGGATCCCGAGCGTCGACATTTGCAGTGCCGTCAATGCTTGGTGTTTGCCGGTGAGCATAGCGATACCACGCGGCCAGGATGCGCGTCGCTTGGTCGTCCAATCGGGCTGACTCCACGGATCCATTGGCGACTGCTGCAGCGAGGAGGCTTGGTGTCAGTTGCCTCGAGGACGGCATCACCATGTCAAGACCTGCGTTGTTGGCGGCTATGCCGGTTTGGACGGCGTTCCAGTCAGACACGATGAACCCGCGAAAACCAAGCTCTTGCTTCAAAAGGCCGTTCATGACTTTGCTGTTCTGACATCCCTGGCTGCCGTTGACTTTGTTATAAGAGCACATTACTGACCCCGGCTCGGCTCTCATTGCATCGTAGAACGGCCAGAGGTACAGTTCATGCGTCGTCCGGTCGTCGAGGTTCGAGGACATCGACTGGACGCCAAGCAGAGGGATGATACCCCCTAAGAATGGTAGCCTGTTCGACTCCTGTTCGTTGGCGATGAGGTGTTTCACGCACGCGATGACCGACTCTTGCATCGCTGTGATAGTAGGGCCGACCAAAGCTCCCGCCAGATAAGGATCGTTGGAGAACCCCTCCCAGTTCCGTCCGCCTGTCGCTATCCGGCCCAAAGGTCCAATGACCTGCATTTCGAGGTCAGAACAGACAACGCGACGATCAGTGAAGTGGTTGAGGAAACTTTTCACTTACTGGTCCGAGTGCAACACTGACTCCCTTTGCTTTGTGCTCCCTTCCGATGTGCAGGCCTCTTTCATAGGCCAGGGAACGGTTCCAAGAAGCTCCTATGCTGAGCTGAGCCGCATAACCGTTGACCAAGGGAGCGCCGCGGACTCCGTTCTGGTTGTCTTGTAAGCATAATCCTCCGAATCCCAACTTGGACAGCGGACCGATGAATCCGCTGCAGCCCTTGGTAGAGGTCGATCCGAGAGTGAGGCTCGCTTTCTCTTCGTTGGTCAACAACGAGACGGCTGCGCGGGCTTTTGCGATTGCCTCCGACCATCCCCCATCGTCAGTGGTCTTTGCTGTGAGGGCGTAAGTGTGATGTTTGGATTTTGGGGAGGTACAGTACACTTGCGTGTTGGGTACACAGGAGGCGATCTTCCATAGGAGTAGTACAGCTCTGGAGCTAATATTTTTTTGAGTTGATCTCTTGTTTGCGCAACTGCTCCAGTGACGGCCTGATTGACCCGCTGCAAGAAACCCGGGATCCCGTTCAACGCTTCCGAGATCAATCCGGAGGTGTTGTTGTTTGCGATCTGTGCTATTGCTTGAGTAGCCAGAGCGACGTTGGTTGCTGTCGGATTGATGCTGGCGGTGGCAGTGTTGCTCGTCTGGGCATGCGTGGGAACGAGAAGACCGAAGCCAAACAAGCCGCAAAGGCACTTGACGATAACGATGAGCTGCATGATAGATTGCCTCCAACCTAGCGAGAAGACGACTTTTGGCTAGAACGTTCAGAGGTTAGGTACAACTAGGGACAATCAGTCTTCGTAATATATATTCACGAGCTGTAGAATGAGGGGCTGACCTCTAGTGGGAGGGCCGGGTTTCCTCGTATATGGCTTACCGGATTGGGAAGCGTCCCTTTCCAGTCGACCTTGCATGTACCGGTACCTTTCTGTCTCAAATTCGTCGATTCGGTCGAACGTACTATTGGGAATAGTCTGGAGGCGATCGTGGATTCGAGACCTCCATGCGTACACTGGGCAATTGACAAATGTGATTCGTTCACTAAGTTCGCTCTTTGTGGCAGATCGGACTACGGCAAGCAGCCACGAGGAGCTGATAGGCCAGCTCTTAAATCTGTTCCACCTCGGTGGAATGCATGTGACGGCAGAGCTGCGAAGCGGCTTAGATGGTGTCCTTCGACTCTGTCTCGGCCGAGCTTCTTGGTACTTTGGCGCATGTCTCTCTGAGTATTGATCTTCCTTCGACGGTCACTGCACTCGTATCATTCATGGTGTCAACTCATTCCACAGAAAGTCTCGCTTCATGGTGCTTGAGCTCGTTGCCCTCAACAGGTCGAAAGTAAAGCCTTACAACCTGTGGTGTGCCCGATGTATGCTCAGCCGGCAAAATCAAATAGCGATGAACGCGGCAACTCTCTGGAACAAATCCGCCCGTCCCACCTGCAGCTCGTTGCTCAAACTCTGAAATCACCCTGCAGATTGCCTCGACAGCAGTGACCTCGGATTGCCCTTCTTGGTGCGGACACTTCTTGAGAAGAGCGAATACCTGTTGGCGGACCTCCGGACAGCGGCAGTTCAAGAACACCATCATCAATATAGTCTGAAGTGAAAACCCGACGAAAAAGGGCGTCGAGTTGGAGACAACTTCCTTTCCATCCACCGTGTTGAGGAGATCAAGAGTCGCGTTGATCAGCTTGACGATTTCCTGGAAAGAGTCAATCTTGTCGTCGTATGACGACTGCCTGCCTGTCCAAGCTGACGATAGATAGATCTTCACTAGCACACAACACGCCTTGGTAATGTTGAAGACGGCTGTTTGTACGCGATGGACTCCGTGCGCAAGAGCCAGTCTAGCATCGACGACCTGCTCAATGGCGTTTCGTCGCTGCTCCAAACATGACAATGCTTCTCTGATTCGCGTCGGTAGCTTCCCTGTTGAGTCCAATTGTTCGAGGATAAGAGACGGCGAGGTGCGGTAGTGCTCTTCCAACAAGGACATGAGCGCAGTGATCGATGTTGAGAGGGCAAAGATCGGGTTAGAGGTTGTCTCTACTGTTGATTCGGCCAGCTCCTTTCTCAAGAGGCTTGTAAGAGTCGCCTGTAGGCATCGAGCATCTTTCGAAAGCGGATTAAACATCATAGCTCGAACAGCGTATTGCTGAAGCATATTGGCTGCTTCTCGAGTGTCTTGACAGCCAGTCTCTGTTTTCTCCGTCAGGAGTCGCAGACCGCACCGCAAGTGTATCAGGAGGCGACTAGTGCTGCCGCGAAGGAATTCGAGAACCACCATCAACACGCATGGCAGCACGTGGCCGTCTACATTGCTAGACTTCAGCATGCTTTGTCGGAGTGACTTGATCGCTCGCGAGTACAACTCGTCCGCCTGACTGCGGGCTTGTGTAGAGATGCTGCATCTGTCGACAATTCGCTGCTGTATACCGACAGCTGCCGCGATGTGGCACAAGCTGGACGTACGCTGCACGAGACTTGCTACCATGTGATCCCAAAGCGTCGAAGGATGGGAACTACGCCATACTGGGAGAGCCTTGAGACAAAAGTACTCGATACCATTGCTGGAGTATTCTTCGATCGTGGCATGGTTTTTCTGAAAATCTGAGCTGTAGAAGCTGTGTTTGAAGCCTCTAAACAGTTGCACCGGGGGCGCTAGCAGGTTGTAGTGACAAGGCGAGTTAGCCTTGTTACATCGTTTGCAGGATGGCTGGTTCTGATCACATTTGATCCGCTTCTGTCTGTATTGATTGGTCAGAACCGTAGTCAAGCCCCAGAGATAACGTCCAGCCAAAGTCACAGCCAAGATAGATAAGACGATAACCAAGAGGCTCAGGGTGGGATAGCGTACTTGCAAGACACACAACCTGCGCGAGACTTTTTGTGTGGAGCGCGTTTCCTCGCCACAGGCGGACTGTGTGGTGACATGGTTACGGTTGTCATTGGGCAGTTGGGCAGTCTTCTCAATGTTGCTGTGAGTATCGGATGAGTGCTAATTGGGTGCCCGTTTATGCATTTTGTGAAGTTGAGATCGAGCAGCACTTGTTTCGCCACCAAAAGAAAGGATGGAGATTGGAGAGCAGAAGGAAGACAACCTGAACTTCGACCATGAGCGATCATCATTGGCCAAGGAAGACCAAGGGACGGCAGGGCATTGAAGCATGCACAGTCCCCGGATACGACGAACTCTATCGCTCTCGGGATCGGCAAGCGATTTCTTCCGATCTGTGGATGACCACCAGTCTAACCCCAATCAAGTAACTCCTATACGACAGCCCTGACGACGAACTTTCGAGCTCGAACAGTGAATAAGAGCGACAGATGCAGGAGACATCTACCTCGGCGCATTTATTGCCAAACGCCATCATCGCCCACGGGACCCCACCTGGGTCTTTGATTCCTACCGTGAGAGTTCTGAGTTCGGCCATGGCCATATGTAGAAAAGACGCCGGTCACTGTCTCGGACTCCCGAATCTCGACCCCGGCAGCAGAGTGTCATCTTTTGCTTCGTATCCGACTTGCCAGAAACGTATGGCTAGCTTGATCCAAGGACGAGTGAGGAATTGCTATAAAGAATGCCCTCGGCGATGATATTCAACCAGGATCAATCCACTCCGTTTACATTTCACTACTTGAATATTATAAGTTTATAATCTCACTACCGACAAACCTCAAACATGACTTTTTCCACCATTCGGGCAGTGGCGGTCTTGCTACTTGCAACAAGCACCGCGTTAGCAGCGACACCTACGATAGGCCTCGGCTCTGCAACACTGATCGGACGAGAGGCGTCAGTACCGCAAGCCTCTCCGGCTAACGCATACCTGGGTATTCCCTTCGCTGAGCCACCTAAGCGGTTCCTGCCCCCTGAGCCTCTCATGAACTTCACTGGCATCTACAACGCGACGGAGTACAAAGCTGCGTGCGTTCAGCAAGGCTCAGGTAACTTCTACCAGGCTTCGTTGCTTGGAGGCCTTCAATTGACTTCTTTGCAGCGTTATCTGCCTGGGACGAGGACACTCCATTCGACCCCATACTTAGCTACAACGCCACACAAAGCGAGGATTGCCTCCACTTGAACGTCTACACTCCGCAGAATGTAACGCAATCCAGCCGTCTTCCTGTGCTGTTCTTCATATATGGCGGCAACCTCCAGACTGGCAACGGAGACAGGTTGGCGTACGATGCGTCCAGGTTGGCTGCAGAACACAACATCGTAGCCGTTGTCATCAACTACCGCGTCTCCGGCAAGCTTCGAGCACGAAAGCCAGCAAAACGGCAACACCACTAACGAGATCTCAGTATTCGGCTTCACGCCTTCCCCCGAGATTGAGCACACAAAGAGGAACCCTGGCTTCCTCGACCAGCGAATGGCTCTGACATGGGTCCGCGAGAACATCCACGCCTTCGGCGGAGACTGCGAGAAGATCACTATTCAAGGCCAATCTGCCGGCGGCTACTCGGTGAAGAACCTCTGGGCTTTGCCCCCGGACCCTCTCCCCTTCAGAGCCGCCATAATGGAAAGCCAAGCGCTGCTTGCTCCGCCCGGCAAAGACTGGGATAAGCTAGCCGATCTGGTCAACTGCACCCACACCGTATCCCAGCTCGCTTGCGTCCAAGCCGTGGACGCCAACACCATCGCCGCACTCTCCACCAAGAATCTCCTCTTCTTCTCACCCACCGTCGATCATGTCACCCACATCGACCACGTGGAGCGCGCCATCTTCAAGAAGACCCCCGCCCGCGTGCCCCTACTAATCGGCACCAACGGCAACGAACTAGGCGAATACGTCGTCCTGCTGCAGAGCACGAACGTATCGCTAGAAGAAACTCTGGCCTCTCTTCTCCCCAGCAGCCCCGAAATCTTCAACACGTTGCTAACCGGCCAGACGACCCAGACCGGCGACCCAGCTTCGGCCCTGACCCACATCCTCAACCAGTACATCTTCACCTGCGGCAACCGCGCCCTAGCCTCTCTCGCGGCTCTGAACGGCTATCCAACCTGGCGCTACCTCTACAACGGCACATTCTCTTCGTTCGACCAGGTTCCCGGCGGCGAAAGCCACGGCGCGACGCACTCGGCCGAGCTACCCATCGTGTTCGGAACGTACCCTACCAACACCACCGAGCATGAGAGACTGTCGCAGTTGAGCGGTTACGTGCGGAACCAGTGGACGGCGTTTGTCAAAGATCCGATCGGCGGGTTGAAGTGGCCTGGGTACTTTTCCGGCCCTGTGGCGGATGTGTTGCTTATTGGTAACGAGGGCGCTGTGAACGGGACGGCCGTAAGCTCGAGTGTAGTCGATTTTGATTGCGCGCTTTACGATCGGTGGATCATAGCTGGGGGTACGATGTAGAGATGAATAGCTTCGGAAAGGCAGTAGAGAGTATCGTGAAGTTTGATGCAAGGGACGATTTCGGGTACTTGGCGAGTACATGAATAATCGAAACATTCTTTTCCGATATGTTTGCTGCTCAGAGGGGGACAGGTGCAAAAAGAGGCGTGCATATGCTTTCGATCTAGAGAGCTGTAAATGCTACTTTCAACAATCCTTTTATCCCGTTAGTCTATGTCAAGCGAACCATCAATTCTTTCCCCTCGGTCCCACCAACTAGATCGACTAGCATCTCCAGGAAGGCCCTCATCATATCACTGAATCCTTCCGACCCGCCATCTCAGATTCCTCCCTCGGAGTCATGGTAGTATTCCAGCGTCCATGCGCGAACTGCATCGTGATGAATCTGCGAGGTAACGATCAGCCACAGAAAAAACCCACAGATCGATATCATCATCATCATCATCATCGAAAAAAACAAGCAGAAAAGAAAACTTACTGCCTGAAATCCACCGTCTGGCCAGGGACTTCTTGCACGTCCATCCGGCTGAGGATGTTGGCCAGGACGACACGCATCTCGTGCCAGGCAAAGTTAATGCCCACGCAGGAGTGCTTGCCGGCGGAAAAGGGGTAGTAGGCGTCGGTGCTGGAGCGGTATCATTAGCTTATCTGTGCTGGTTGTGTCGGTCAGGACAGGACGTGAGTGAGGCTTACTCGGCTGCGGGCGCGCCGTTGTTGTTGAGTGGGGAATCTTCGGCTAGGAAACGTTCAGGCCAGAAGCGCTGGGGTTGAGGCCAGTATTCTCCGTTGCTGTGATTGTGGGTGGTTAGTCCGGGTTGTCATCCTTTTGGTTGGTAATGGTGAGGTGAGAGCGAAGGAGGTGAAGTGCGGGGAGGTGACTTACTGGTGCAGCGCCCTATACGAGGCTGAAACGACGGTGTAAGGCGGGACTTCAACTCCATTGAGGTTTGCGGGCTCTTGTAGGGTACGGCGTCCGAGCTCCGAGGCGATAGGGTGGAGGCGCAAGTTTTCTGTGTGATATGATTAGAGCTCGTCTTGAACTGTGGGAAGGAAGGACACATGGAGTAGATACCTTTGATGCAAGCATTCAAATAATCGTATTGCGGATCTTCACGGACGGTTTTACCGTCGATGAGGGGCGCATCGAGAGGGAGTCTCGGAAGAGAAGCAGCGAGTTTGGTCCGCACTTCAGGATGCCTGGCTACTTCGAGGAAGAAGCAACTATAAGATTGAGGACAGTCAGTAGGGCGGTCAAATTCATCTTCCAGGATGATGTCTTACGCGAGCGTGCCAGAAGTAGTCTCGGAGCCAGCGAGCAACAATTCAGCCATCTGATCGATGATGTCGCGAGCCGACATGACATTGCCATTATCAGGTCGCTTGCCGTTGTCAATGAGATGTTGCAGCAGGTCGTGTCGCGTCTCATCTTTGTCCTTGGTCCTGCGAGACATGACGGATTCGATGGCCTGGGAGATCGAGTCAGTATCTCATCATCAACGACTTTCTCGAATGCTGACACATACCGTGATCATTTCGCGCGGCCAGTCAAATGTAAAGTGGATCCCGAACAACCTGAAAGCCCGCTTGAAGTACACGAGCTGGTACCTGCGGCTCAGACCATCGAAGATGGCATCGGGGATTTTCTTCCAGGCCTTTTCGTTGATACCCGGCTCAGGCGTGGAATTGGGAGCAACGGAGCCGAAGCCGCGTCCAAATGCACACTCTCCCATAATTTCGAGTGCGACCTTGTGCAGATCCTCCATCAAATTCGTCTGGAAAGATTTCTGACCAGACTCTCGTGCCTCTTTGGCGCGGCACATCCACACATCCAGAATATCGCGCACCGGCTTCTGGAACAACGGGTCCAGCCCGTCAACGTAGCCAACCGTGAACGACGGCGAAAGCAGTTTCTTGAGGTTCTTGTGCACGGCCGGCCGTCTGCAAACACAGCAATGTCAGCTTCTTGCGGTACAATCGTAACATCGCATCCAGCACTTACACTTCACCAAACAACCCAGCGCTCTCCTTCTCGCGTGAAATCTCGGAGTACATGACGACTTTGGGCAAGTCCTGCTTCAGCAAGATCTCTTTGACAGCCCACTTGTCCGAGACCCAGATCTGTCGTGGTCCCAGACGCGTCACGGAGCCATATTTGGCGTGCGCATGCTCGACGTCCTTCCAGACCGTCCCGCGGGAGAAAGCGACTTGCAGCGGCGCGGTGGAGAAGGGCGCGTACCACGGACCCGGGAAAGCTGACAGTGGAGAGCGGTAGCTCTCGATGCAGCTTGCTACCCATGCATAGAAGAAATATGATGCGACGATAGCGATCACAAGAGTTGATACATGAGGAGCTTCTTCGAATAGGGCGAGCATCGTAGCGGTAGAAGTTGGACTTGATTCGGAGGAGTGGAAAGAGAGCCTTGGTGATTAGCAGGTTGAGAGATTCTTACCGTCCACTTATATACAAGAGGTCGACTTCTTTTTCGCCGCGCTGAGGAAACCTAGACATTGATGCGGTTTCATGATTCTGGTGAGCAAGTGCTACCTAGGTTTTGCTGCTTGCATGTCTTGATAACCTGAAGTTTCTCGATGAGCGTCATACAAAGTTTATCGAAGAGAAGTGTGGGATTTGCTGGGGCCCCAATGTTAGCACCCGTGTCAGTTGTTTTGGTCGATCTTGAGGAGGCTGGCGTGGCTGATACACCGCAAGTCGGAAATCGCAGTAGTAGGTTTTCGTAGCGAAAGTCGTTGTCTGTGTAACTTTGCAGGGCGAGAAAGAGGCTTTAGGAGGCGAGATTGCCATTCGCGTAGTAGATGCAGAATAGTCAGCCGAGTCGCTCAATCGAAATACCGCGGTCACGGCTCGGGCTCAAGTGATTGCCAGCTGTTCATCTGGGTGTCAGGTCTGGTGGATTCTCAAGCCTCCATAAATTTCCTCCATGTTGTCTTGTGGAGTTCGCAATAACGTTGCGTAGTCACTCGAGGATCGAATCAGTGCGGCTGAGAAGCGTGAGACTCCAAGGTAAGATCTTTCTCTTCACGTGCTGAAGTCCGTTTAGCTCTCGGAGAATTGCTGGCATTCTTCCAGAAAGTTTTGGCGAGAGCAGATCACTGCAACCTGTTCGTACAGGATCACCCCTCGAGTCAGTAGCTAAGTTCTTGATAGTGGTTTCGGATGTAGTAGAGGCGTCGGACTATAAGCATGACGTTGAACTATAAGAAGATCGACATCGGGACGTGCGGGAGCTACGGCCCGACGTATCGAAGAAGTCAGGGGCTAAGAAGTGACGACGCAGGGGTCTGGGATAAGTTTAGAACATACCAGCCGAATGGGACCCATTTCAGATTGCTTTCCTTTCGAAAAGTGAAGACATTCCTATGCTTTCGTTGAATTCACTATGCAGCAAGAAGTTTCAGTACTGGCTGGGAAACGTAGCATCCTCCAGCTCGTTGACTCATGAGATACAGAATGATTTAGGGCGTACTGTCACGTATACAGCCACTCTCAACGAATTAACAGACTTCAAGAATCGAGACACCATAGCAAACATCCCCCACGCTCATGCCTGTCCAAGGGAGTCATCAGAGGTCGTGTTTATCTTGAAGTCGATCGCTTCAGCCGTCTTGTCGATCATCCCCACCGCCAGTCACAGAAGCTCGACAACGGCTCGAACTCAACTCCAGACCCAGACGATCGCGCGACGTCGCCTTGTGTCGTGAGGCTAGGAAGGTTAAACTATCGCTGAACCCTGGAGATTATTGACGCCCAAGGCAGTATGTATATCACTCAGCATGTGATTGTGGAGACGGAGTAGCGTGTAGACAGGGAAGATAAAGTTGGGCGAGCTGCCGGTCAGTTCTGCACCATGACGGGCGTTGCAACTCTTACAACAACATGGATCATATTACGAGGGGGGAAAGACCGAATGCTATCTAGAGTTCTTGTTTCATGTCCCCGAGAGCCAGGCATCTGGCACTCCAGGCAGTAAAGTTGCCTTTCTCAACAGAAAGAACAGACCGCAAGCTCGACACAAGCGGTCACACTCAGACGCTTCACTGCATAGCAACTGCTGCATAGTTTCCGCAGTGTGAGAAAGCCAAGACCGCGGTCGGCCTTTGGCATTGCGCTCAAATCGGGAAGCCGACATATAATAACAGTGCTATAGGTACCTGTACGCAACACGACTGACGACGCATCCTGCAGCCCGTAATTGAGATGCAAGTCAGAGCGTCGACAATACATTAACACTTGCATACCATTTGACCGCTCATCGCGGCACGGCTATTGCGTTGCGTAAAGCCACGAAAATGCTCTTTCAGAGCGACGTGTTCGACACCGGACTACCTATACCCATCGGTAAATCCAAGCAGCGGGTCTCCGTGACCAATACATAACAGACTCGGACCCCCCGCAGACTTCAGTCTTTCCCGTTTGCAAGCAATCTGATTCCCGCTTTCAATCACCCGTTCGCGTTCTCACGCGTCTCACCTATCCAAAGCTTTCAACGATGCGTCTCACGCTCGACAACGAACCCGAGTTGAGAGAGGCTCAAGCAGCTCTCTTCAATATCAATGCGCCTGGCGGTAGTTGGATTCTGCTCAGTTATGTCGGCCCGAGCACCGTCCACCTCGCAAGCGGAGGCTCGGACTCGGTCGAACAAGTCCGCTGGCAGTTCGAAGACGACCAGATCCAATACGCAATGTTGCGACTTGATGTTTCTGGGCAAACCGGCAACGAGAAGATACGGGTTCTCTTTGTGCAGTGGACCGGACCGGGAGTCGGTATCATAGAGAAGACCAAGAAGACAGCTCACGTCGGAGATGCGCAGGCACTTCTGCAGCCTTTCCATCGGGACGTTTACGTTACCAATCGGCAGCGGTTCGACACCAAGACATAAGTTGCTGGTGCTACTTTATACGATCGTCGTTCATGGGCTGATGGTGTGGCTAGACTCTTGGAAGTGTCCCATCCCATATCGGGCTCCTCTGAAATTCACTAGCTTGGACGTGATGGGTTGCTCTCTTTTGTGATTTCGTCGCGGTTTGACGGATGCCGAGGCGAGGTTGGAGCTTGCGCGATGGTGGAGAAGTCTGTGACCTCAGCTTACAGCTATGGACGCCGCTTTAGTGTCTTCACGGTTTCGATTCTGATAGTCCGGTGCTGCATGCTCCGCTCCTGGATACCAATTACCGCAATGCGATCGCCAAAAGGCCGAGAATGGGGATGAGTGTGGCTCTCTTCATCGTGGAATGAGTCGCGCAGCCGACACTCTGTATATCCATCGGTGTTGCTGTGCTTTCTTCCCCACCACCGGCATCACTACTTCCAGATGAGAGAACAGCAGCGGAATGGGAACTGACGCCGACAGTCGCAGTCCCATCTACGGCTATCGCCCCACCAGTAGAATCCACGCTGATGACCCGGCCATTAAATGTTGTTCGAGAACCATCAGCAAGCGTGAAGGTTGTATCGTCCATCTCAACGATGACCGATTTCCCGGAATCCAAAGCCGTTATGGCATCGCTGTTTGCGCCCAAGGCTACTGTATCATCTGCTGGATCTGTAACCGCAGCGCCATTCAACGTGATCGATGTTCCATCATGGACCAAGACACCTCCGGGATAGGGCATGCTGAAGACTGCATCGCCCAGGGTGACAATCGATCCAGCCGTCATGTGTCTTGATGTACCAGCTGCCTCGAGAAGAATTGTAGAGCCGCTTTGCATCATTGCAGTGAAGGTTTCGCTGCCGTCTATCCAAACGGTGGATGACGGAACCAAGTTGTTGCTGCTGCGACCCAAACTCTGCA
>Ga0265798_10001807_pt1 | contig 32453 bp, 27 predicted proteins | sample P3T30metagenome_FD_192430 | JGI IMG/M metagenome (GOLD analysis project Ga0265798, IMG submission 192430) | Plant litter microbial communities from East Loma Ridge, Irvine, California - P3 T30 | ecosystem: Environmental > Terrestrial > Plant litter > Unclassified | place: USA: California... | reverse complement strand
CCTCCATATCTCAGCTGGCCAGAGCACGTGATTTGTAATCTCGGGGTCGTGGGTTCGAATCCCTCTGGAGGCTCATTTAATATAAAATATCTGGGGAGATTCCAGAGTGGCTAAATGGGACTGACTGTAACTCAGTTGCTTCGGCTTCGTAGGTTCGAATCCTGCTCTCCCCACATTTTATATTAAAGAAAAAGTTGCATGGCTAAAGGATTTTTCTTAAGTTTGCACAGCGTTACCAATAATTTTGGAAACAGAATTGCGGAAGTAGCTCAGTTGGTAGAGCGTCAGCCTTCCAAGCTGAATGTCGCGGGTTCGACCCCCGTCTTCCGCTCAAAAAAAATCATACTGCACGGTGTGATTTTTTTGCTTAATGCCGACTTAGCTCAGCGGTAGAGTGCTTCCTTGGTAAGGAAGAGGTCACGGGTTCAAGTCCCGTAGTTGGCTCTCAGTATCGTCCCGAAATTCTTCGGGATTTTTTTTTGCCTTAAATTTAAAACCTGTCCGCTTTTACAGAAGTTTATTCTTTGGCGATATGCTTTAGTTTATCCTGGAATAGCATTGATGCTGCGGAGCGGGATGTCTGTTATTTCAGCTTCCAATAATTGGATTCATATTTTAACTTTAAGCTTATATAAAATAAAAAACCCCCCTAATAAATAGAGGGATTTGGTGTAAGTGCAAAAATGAAGACCGTTAATTGATACAAATATACCACCCTGAGGAGACTTGAATTATGATGTGCGTCATAAAGTGAAGAAATATCTTAAATTAGTTCACAATCCATAGATTAATTGCGTTAATATAGCATTATTTGTATATTGCAGAATAATAACTAAAACATCAGATACCATGTTAGCAATATCTTATCAGCATATCTTAGTAGCTGTAATGGCAATTATCCCTTTTCTTTTTTTAGTGGGATATGGCGTGTACCGCCTTATAAAGTATTCGGTAAGGAAAGGAATTCAGGAGTCCCGTGAGAAGTAGTAGTTCTACATAAAACCTTAACCTGATAAAGACCATACAATTGCTTTACGTTATTGTGTAAGCCTTTATATTTTAAAATCAGTTCTCTTAATAACGAAAGCACCTTAAAAGGTGCTTATTATATATCAAAATATTACTTTATGTGAGCGGTGTGGTTTTTCTTTTCTGAAAAATAGATGATGGGACCAAAGAGCGGAAATCCGAACTGCAGCCATATATAATTGTTCTTTTGCCGTTTGCTCAAATTTTTGTTTTTCAGGATATCTCTTATCGTATAGATATTTAATAGGATGAATACCAAAAATGCAATAAGTAAAATTACGGGATTTTCAATGAGTATCATAGTAGTAGTTTTTAAGTTATTGACGATATCACTGCACAAGCTACAGCAGTAGAAGCTCCGCATGATCCCCACCAGGGCATTCCCATTGCTCCATAAACATTACAGATGCCGGTTGATGTTGAATTTGCTTTAATTGCTCTAGTAATGCATCCATAACATTCTCCAAAAGAAATATTTCCATTGCCGTTGCTGTCACATAAATGTCTTGATGCTAAGTTATTAATTTTATTTGGATTTGTAAGATAAGCATATTTATCCTTTAATTCCTGGGATAATCCGTTTCCTTCTGCTTCTGTATAATATCCGTTTTGTGTCTTCATCCTGGTATGAAGAAAATTATCATAGTTAAGGTCATAAAGTTCAATGCTTCCTGTAAAGTCTTTCAAATCATAATCAGAAAGATCAGCGTAATTAAGAGCATATTTATCGCCATTAGGTAAGAACTTAGTATCTTTCAAATCGAGGATTTCAAGTTTTCCGGCTAAGCTGTTATTTTTTAGGATGGATACAATATAAAAGTCATAAGAATTTCCATCTACTGTTACGGTTTGGTACTGCACAGTATTCAGATCCATTTCTCCACGATCAGAAATAAAATCAGCGTGTCTGACAAAAGTATCAGAACTTAAGAATTTTTCAAGGTTATTTCCTCGGGATTGGTGTAGAGAAAAAGTTGTTACTCGTGATAATACAACAGGATCTTTAGCTATGTCTGTATTTGTTTTAGACATTAGGTTTTCATTAGATAGGGCATTGTCATTACTGCACGAATAAATAAAACCAATTGAAATTAAAACTAAAATAGCTGTTAAAGCAATTTTTTTCATGATATTAGTTAGTGTTCCCTATTATTATTGAGCAATGGTTGGAACTTTTCCAGGGCTCAGGTTAAACATATATTTATTTTTTACAATCTTCCGTTATCTTGCTGCATTCTATTCTATATCACCTCAGTTTCTATGTTGTAAAATTGATTTCTTTTTTTCTGAAAAAAATACGGGAATCCTTTATGCGCTAAAATTTTCTTTTTAATTCTAATGGATATAAATTGAAATTGTGTAAGTTTCAACCGGGACAGATTACATTAAAATTTAATTAAAGTATGCGTGCCGGCTTTCCGTTTCTTTCGTCCCGTAAAAATTTTCTTTACATTCGTATAAAATAAATATTGATGAATATCCTTTTACTGGAAGACGACCTCATCCTGTCGGCGGAACTCTGCAGGTTTTTAGAATCCAATCATTTTACGTGTGATAAAATCTATGATGGAGAAACCTTTCTGCGCCAGATCAGGAACAATACATATGATTTTTACCTGCTGGACATCAATGTTCCCAAGATCAACGGACTGGATGTTTGCCAGACCATACGTTCTTTTGATAAAACGACACCGATCATTATTATTTCGGCTTACGGAGACCTTTCGGATAAAAAAGATGCCTTCACCAGGCTTGCCGATGATTACCTGGTAAAGCCGTTTCAGTTTGAAGAGCTTCTGCTGCGCATGAATTCCCTGCTGCGGAGAAAAGCCCCTTCAGAAAACAATGACCAGGAGATCATCAGGGTTGACGATCTGATCATCAATAAAACCGAACAGAAAGTATACCGCGGCGGAAATGAAATCGCACTGACGTTAAAGGAATTTCAGCTGCTGGTCTATCTGGCGGAAGCGCAGGGAAGGACGGTTTCCAAGCAGCAGATTACCGAGCATGTCTGGGAGCATAACTTCAATACCAACACCAATACCGTAGAAGTATACATCAATTTCTTAAGAAAGAAAGTGGATAAGGATTTTAAAGTGAAGCTCATTCATACCCGTTCCGGTTTCGGGTATTACTTAAGCCCGTTATAGAAGATGTCTTTAAAAAGAAAGATCGCGCTTAATCTCAGTATTGCCTTTTCACTGCTTTTCGGTATTGTGATGGCTGTCATTTATATGTCCTTTAATGATTTCAGGAGGGACGAGTTTAAAGAACGGTTCAGGCAGAGGCTGGAGTTTACGTCTCATTTTATTGCCAAGTCAAAAGATTTTGAAGAAGAAGCACCTGTATTTTTTAATGAAAATTCAGACAACATCCTGCTTAATGAAACCATCCTGATTTTCAACGGACAGAAAGAGCTGGTCTACAGTACCATCAAAGACCGGAATGTGACCTGGAACAATGCCCTGTTAAAGGAGCTTGACGATAAGAAAGTCATCTATTCTGAAAAAACGGTTCCCGAAATTTATGCTGCCCTCCGAAAGATTAACGGTGAAAATTACTATATCCTGACCAGTGCATTCGATACCAACGGAAAATCCAAGCTGGAATACCTTAAATACCTTTTGGTTACCGCCTATGTGATGAGCACGCTCCTCATCGGCTTTTTCAGCTATTATTTCATGGGGCAGTTCCTTCGTCCGCTGGAAGACCTGAACCAGGAAATATCAGAGGTAACGGCGCATAAGCTCACCACGCAGATTCCGGTCCGGCAGTCGAATGACGAAATTAATGTTCTCGCCCAATCGTTCAACACCATGATTGCAAGGCTGGACGACGTCTTCCAGTCACAGAAAGATTTCACGGCAAGTGCTTCGCATGAGATCAGGACACCAATTACCCGGATGGCCTTCCAGCTGGAAAACCTGATCAAGTTCGGGCAGCATTCCCCGGAAACCCTGGTTTCTTTAAAGCAGATTCAGAAAGATGTATACCAGCTGTCTGACCTCACCAATTCTCTGTTGCTGTTAACAAAATTCGACAAGGAAAATATCCAGAGTATTTATGAAGAGGTAAGAATCGACGAAGTGATTTTTGAATCTTTTGAAGCGGTGGAAAAGAGTTATCCTAACTTGAAAATGGATTTCCTGATTTCCGAAAATACTTCTGAAAATGCATTGCTTACCATTAAAGGCATCCAGTCGCTGCTCGATATCGTATTCATCAACTTATTTAAAAATGCGGCCGTATATTCTAAAAATACGGAAGTGGATGTACTGATTACCGAAACCGATGAACACCTCGTTGTTGACGTCATCTCCCGCGGAACCACCATTCCGGAAGAAGAGCAGCCGAGGCTGTTTGAGGCCTTCCAGCGGGGTGTGAATTCACAGAATATTTCCGGATCCGGCCTGGGCCTCCGGATTGTCAAGCGGATTCTGGAATACCACGGTGCCGGAATCAGCTATACTTCTCCGGCAGAACTGCTGAATAAATTCAGTGTGGTTTTCAATAAGTAAATTTTTCAGAGATTAATAGTCGCTGTTTCAGCTTATAATCGTCAAGATTCCTATTACTCAATACCCATCTCTAAACCTAATTTAATTTTTTTTTAAGGATTCTTTAAGAGCATTTTAATCCTGTAAGGGCATTTTTGTAGCAAATCAGAAAAATGAACAAATTTGCAGGGCTGTTCATCGTCATTTCATCATGTATGACGGCACAACAGCAGATGTCTCTTTCAGAATGCGAAGAAGCGTTCCTGAAGAACAATTTGCAGCTGCTCGCTGAACAGTACAACATCAATAAGGCAGATGCCGATATCTTACAGGCTAAGATCTGGGAACTTCCGCAGGCCAGCGGATACATCAACGCCTACAACCCGGAAGGGAGAAAAGCTTTTGACATAGGCCAGGCAAAAGGAGCGGAAATTACCCAGCTGATCTACATGGGCGGCAAAAAGAAAAATGAGATCGCTTTCGCAAAATCAAACAAAGAACTGGCCCGGCTTCAGTTTTCCCAGCTGCTGGCAGATCTGAAAACACAGCTTCACGCCGGTTACTACCATCTTTATTATGAAAACCTCAAGCTTGGCCATACCAACAGGCAGTTAGGATATATGAACGATCTTCTGTCGGCCTATAAAGTACAGTCGGCCAAAGGGAATGTTTCTTTGAAGGAAGAAGTAAGGCTGCAGAGCATGGTCATCCAGCTGAATAATGATAAAACCGCAATCAGCAAAAACATTCTTGAATTTGAACAGGAGCTAAAGGTTCTGACCGGGATCACGGAAGACATCAAACCGCAGTTTTCAGACGCTGAACAGATACTTGCCGCGCAGCCTTTCGGAGACGAAACGGAACTTCAGAAAAAAGCGCTGGAAAATAATGCAGATTATCAGTACTACTTAAAACTGATCGACAACAGTAAACTCTATGCCCAATGGCAGAAATCCCTGAATGTGCCTGACCTGAATGTCGGGGCAGGGTGGGACCAGAACAGCGGCACCTTTAAAAATGAAGTCAACCTAATGGTAGGGATTCCCCTGCCTTTATGGAAATCCAATAAAGGAAATGTTGAAAAAGCCGGTTTTGCGATCCGGCAGAGCGAGAAAAGTGCTGATTTCCGGAAACTGGATCTTGAAACCCGTGTACAGGCGGTCTACAGAATCTGGAAAGTACAGTATGAGCAGTTATCCAGGATCACGTCCGCTGATCTTGAAAATACGGAACAGGTCTATAACGGAATGCTGAACAATTTCAGGAAAGGCAACATCAGCCTGATTGAATTTACTGATTTTATGGACAGCTACAGAGAAACGGCGCTGCAGATCTATGATATGAAAAATGGGATCATGCAGTCGGCAGAACAATTAAATCAACTGGTACAAACAAAAATCTTCTATTAAAATGAAAAAATATATAATCCCTGTTATAATGGCTTTATGCATCCTGTCGTCCTGTTTAAGAAAAGAGGAAGATATAAAACTACAGGCCAAAAAAGGTTTTGAGCTCAGCAACACGATGCTTAAATCTATAGCCCTGGCAACAGTCGGGAAAAAAAATATAGAGGATGAGTACAGTTTTTACGGAAAGATTTCAGCCGATAAAAACAGCTATATCGATGTGTATCCGCTGGTCGGGGGAAATGTCCTGAGCGTTAATGTGGAGCTGGGAGACCATGTGAGAAAAGGGCAGGTGCTGGCAACCATCAGAAGTACGGAATTAGCCGAAGTGCAGAAAGATGTAAGCGATGCAAAAACCGACCTGCTGGTGGCACAGAACAACCTCCGCGTTGCCAAAGAAATGTTTGAAGGAAAACTGAACACGGAAAGGGACGTGCTGGAAGCCAGAAGCCAGGTACAGAAAGCGCAGGACCAGATGCAGCGGGCAGGGGCGGTAAGCACCGTTTATAATGTAAAGAAAGGAAATATTTACAGTGTGATTGCACCGATCAGCGGGTATATCGTCCAGAAAAACATCAACAAAGACATGCAACTGCGAAATGACAGGAGCGAAAATATTTTTGATGTGGCCAATACCACCAATGTGTGGGCTATTATGAACGTAAACGAATCCGATATTGATAAAATCAGTTTGGGGATGAAAGCCCAGGTTTCTACGCTGTCTTATCCGGATAAAGTTTTTGAAGGGAAGATTGATAAAATCTTTAAGATTATTGATCCGGAAACCAATGCCATGCAGGCCAGGGTAGTGCTGGACAACAAAAACGGCTTGCTGATCCCGGATAGCAAGGCAACCATTAAAGTTACCCGTTCTGAAAATACCATGGCACTGATTGTTCCGTCAAAAGCCGTGATCTTTGATGATAACAGGAGCTTTGTGGTGATCTATAAATCCCGGACGGACATCAAAGTAAAAGAAATAAAAGTGCTGAAACAGGCCGGCGATAATACCTATATCTCCGAAGGCCTGTCTGAAGGCGAACAAATCATCACCAACAACCAGCTGCTGATTTATCGCTCCTTGAACAGCTGAAATTCATTTTAAACGATTAAACATTCAGGTATTAATCTAATATCTAACCTCTAATTTCTACAATGAATAAATTCATAAAAAATATCATTGCTTTTTCATTAAAAAATAAAGCATTTACCTTTATCTGGGTAGCGGTGCTGGCGGTTGCAGGATTCATAAGCTTCAAAAATATGCCTATTGAAGCCTTTCCCGATGTCACCAATACCCAGATTGTTATTATTACCCAATGGAACGGGCGGAGCGCAGAAGAAGTAGAGCGTTTTGTCACCGCGCCCGTCGAGTTGGCCATGAGTCCGGTTCAGAAGAAAACCAGTGTGAGGAGTACGACGATGTTCGGGCTTTCCATTGTGAAAATTCTTTTTGACGATGGGGTGGATGATACGTTTGCCAGAAACCAGGTCAATAACCAGTTACGAACCATTAGCCTTCCTGATGAGGTAGACCCTGAAGTACAGCCACCCTACGGACCCACCGGAGAGATTTTCCGGTACACCTTACAGAGCAAAACCAAAGATTCCCGCGAATTACTGACATTGCAGAACTGGGTCATCGACCGGGCTTTGAGAGGTGTTCCCGGTGTTGCGGATATCAACGTTTTCGGAGGCCGGGACAAAGTATTTGAATTAAGCATTGACCCGCGCGCTTTGGACAAATATAACCTCACTCCGCTTCAGGTATATGAAGCCGTAACAAAAAGCAATCTTAATGTGGGCGGCGATGTGATTGAAAAGAACGGGCAGGCCTATGTGGTGCGGGGAATCGGACTGGTAAAATCAGTTTCGGATATCGGGAATATCACAATACAGAATGACAGCGGAAACCCTGTTCTGGTCAAGAGTGTGGCTGAAGTCCATGAAAGCTCACTGCCCAGGGTAGGGCAGGCCGGGCTTAACGGGCAGGAAGATACGGTAGAAGGGATTGTGGTGATGAGAAAAGGTGAAAATCCCCGGGAAGTACTGGTAGGCGTAAAAGCGAAAATTAAAGAACTCAATGAAAAAATCCTTCCGAAAGAGGTTAAAATGGTAACCTTCTATGACCGTGACCACCTGATGGATTTTACAACGGAAACCGTAATGCACAACCTGCTTGAAGGGATCATCCTGGTAACCGTAATCGTATTGATTTTCATGGCCGACTGGCGGACGACCTTGATTGTTTCCATCATCATCCCGCTATCCTTATTATTTGCATTTTTATGTTTAAAGCTCGCTGGTATGAGTGCCAACCTGCTTTCTCTGGGTGCAGTGGATTTTGGGATTATCATCGATGGGGCCGTTGTCATGGTCGAAGGACTTTTTGTGATGCTCGATCATAAAGCACTTAAATACGGGCAGGAAAAATTCAATAAAATGGCGAAAGCCGGATGGATCAAAAAAACAGGGACCGGCCTGGGGAAAGCCATCTTCTTTTCCAAGCTGATCATCATTACGTCATTGATCCCTATCTTCTCATTCCAGAAAGTGGAAGGCAAAATGTTCTCGCCGCTGGCATTTACCCTGGGGTTTGCATTGATCGGTGCGCTGATCTTTACCCTGACTTTGGTTCCGGTTCTGTCGCACATCCTTTTAAATAAAAATGTAAAGGAAAAAAACAATCCTTTTGTAAACTTCTGGGACAGGATGGTTTTGAAAGGCTTCGGGTATACTTTCAGGCATAAAAAAATGAGCCTGATGGTGGCTGTTTCATTCATGGTAGTGACTTTATTTTCGGGTAAGTTTTTAGGCACTGAATTCTTGCCGCAGCTGAATGAAGGATCATTATGGATTACTGCAGAAATGCCGATGAGCTCTTCATTAAAAGAATCCCTGAAAACCGCAGACCTCTTAAAGAAAGACATCATGCGCTTCCCGGAAGTAACCGATGTACTGGCGCAGACCGGAAGAAGCAATGACGGAACCGACCCGAACGGTTTCGGGTTTGTACAGTTTGCCGTGAACCTCCAGCCTAAAGAAGACTGGAAAAGAAACATCACGTATGACGAACTGATAGAAGGGATTGATAAAAAGCTGAGGGCATACCAGGGAATTACATTTAATTATTCACAGCCGATCTCCGACAATGTAGCCGAAGCAGTAGCCGGTTTCAAAGCCGAAAACGGGATTAAGATATATGGTGATAATCTGCAGACCCTGGACAGGCTGGCTGAAGAAGTGCTGAAACAGGTAAAAGATATCAGAGGCGTAAAAGATGCCGGAATCATTAAAAATATCGGGCAGCCGGAAGTGAGCGTAGTACTTGACCGGGATAAGATGGCTGCATACGGGGTGATGCCGGATGATGCACAGTCGGTCCTGGAAATGGCATTCGGAGGAAAGACGGCTTCGGAGATGTTTGACGGGGAAAGGAAATTCCCGATCCGCCTGCGCTATGCACAGGATTACAGAAAATGTGAAAATGATATTGCTGCCCTGATGGTGCCTACGCAGGACGGTGCAAAAATACCTTTAAAAGAGATCAGCACGATTGAAAAAGATAACGGCGCGGCATTTATTTACCGGGATGATATCAAACGGTATATCGGGGTGAAGTTCTCGATCCGTGACCGTGATCTGGGAGGAACGATTGCAGATGCCCAGACGGCAGTAGCGAAAATAGACCTTCCGGACGGGTATTCCCTAGGCTGGACCGGCCAGTTTGAAAACCAGCAGCGGGCTTCAAAAAGGCTTGCCCAGGTAGTCCCGGTAAGTATGCTGGGGATTTTCTTTCTTTTATTTGTCCTTTTCGGGAACATGAAAGATGCACTTCTGGTACTGGCTAATGTCCCGTTTGCCCTGATCGGGGGAATTATTGCCCTGCATCTTACCGGGATTAATTTCGGGATTTCAGCCGGTGTGGGGATGATTGCGCTTCTCGGGATCTGTATCCAGAACGGGGTTATCCTCATTACGGAATTCCATCAGAATGTCCGGGACGGCATAGGTCTGGACGAAGCTATTTTCAGTGGAGTGAAATCAAGGACCCGGCCTGTTATTATGACTGCTTTAATGGCTTCCATCGGGTTATTGCCGGCTGCACTATCAACAGGCATCGGGTCAGAATCGCAAAAGCCGCTGGCCATTGTGATTATCGGAGGGCTGGTTACCGCTACCGTGCTGACCTTACTGATCTTCCCGATTATTTTTTGGATTTTCAACCGGACGAAAAAATCGCAGCCGATCTCATAATCTTTATTACACTGAGCAGATCCAAAAATAAGAAGCCCGGAAATAAATCCCCGGGCTTCTCCTATTGAAATAATATGATGAGTTTAGAATCCTAGTCCTACGGCAAAAGCTTTTACCGCATTCGGGAAATCTGCTACGGAAGTAGCGGCTCCGGTGGTGGTATTAATGCTGTAGATTTTTGTTGAGGTCCCTGCAGTGGCCATCAGGTATGCTTTCTGGCTCATGCTTCCGATATCAAATCCGTTCGCATTGGAAATATTGATTCCCAGCGAACCTGTTTCTACCAGCGTACCATTGTTGGGAGGTGTCTGCTGATAAAGTTTATCGGTAGTATAGTCGATCACAAATAAAGTGGTTGAAGTAGCTCCGGCCATGTTATTGGTATAGGCTGCAGCGCTTAATGTAGCTCCCAAAGGATTGATGGCACCATCTATTGCTGTAACCGCTCCGGTTACCGGATCCAGACGGAGGTTTTGTCCTGTATTGCTCACTACCCGTATTTTATCAACCGTAGGATTGAAATCAAATCCGAAATCTGCCCCGACCAATAAAGTGGATAAAGGTGAGGTTCCGACTGCTGTTGCGGCTCCCGTTCCTAAGTTAATGGTATACATTCTGCTGGAACTTCCCAGCGCATACAGCTGTCCGTTGACAGGACGGAAGTCAATACCTAAAATATTTTCACCGGTCTGTAATCCGGCGATGGATTTTGAAACCGGCATCGGGTTATTGGGGTTAAAGATCTGAAGATTGTTGGAATTGTCTACAGCATAAGCTACCGGTTCCGTAGGGATGGCAAGATCAATAACTGCCTGCTGAAGCATCCCGATATTGGTTGCTTTCCCGTTGCCAAGGTCAATCATATGCAGTTTGTTATTTACCGCTATCAGTGCCGCGCTGTTATCAAATTTGATATCGAAAGCTGCCTGCCCTGTAAAAGTGGTACCCAGGCTTCCTACCTCTACCAGTGTCCCGGCATTGGGCGGATCCTGTTTGAATAATTTACCTGAAGCGGCATCAATATCATATAAAACAGTGGAAGAAGCTCCGGATTTACTGTTGGTATACGCTACTCCGGTAATGGAAGGTGTTCCGCCTCCGTTGATGTTGGAATCCATAGCAGCTACGGCTCCTGTTTCAGGATTCAGTCTTAGGTTTTGTCCGGTATTGCTAACCAGTCGGATCCTGTCAACGGTAGGGTTAAAATCTATGGAAGCGATGGTTCCGGAAACCGCCGGCGCAAATGCAGTGGTGTTTACCATTCTTGCAGATGCATTGGAAGTATTGATGACGTAAAGCTTGCTGGCACTGGATAGTGCGTAGAGTTCTCCGGTTGCAGGCCTGAAATCAATGCTCATTAACTTTTCTCCGGCAGCAACGCCTGAAACTGCTGTTTTAGAAATAAACGTCTTAGGGTTATTGGAATTGAAAGAGACCAGTTCATTACCGGCTGTTATCCCGTATACCATCAGGTCCGGGCCTTTCACTTCATTTTCCATAGACATCATGTCATCAGAATCGTCACAGGAAAATAAAACGGCCGCGCTGAACAGTACCGAGCAAATGTGTAATAGTTTTCTCATAATATTATTTTAAATGGTTTGTAATATGTACGACAAAAGCGGGGCGGCGGATTTTTTAAACGGAAATTATTTTAATTTCAGGCTGAAATCTGATTCTATATCGTTCATAATTAGAATGATAATTTATATTTTAAGGAAAAGGTCTGCCAATGATTTTTTCAATTGAGAAATTTGTGTAAATTTGCAGTCTCAATACATGAGATACATAAGGTCTGTACTATATTGATTTGGATATTAAAACTTTTTTTATCAAAAAGTTTATAGTATTTAAAAAATCATTATATTTGCACACCGAAAATTTGAAAAACAATAAATAAATAATTTACATCATGGCAAAGGAAACGTTTAATCGTAACAAACCACACTTGAACATTGGTACTATTGGTCACGTTGACCATGGTAAAACTACACTTACTGCAGCGATCAGTGCTGTATTAGCGAGCAAAGGTCTTGCTGAGAAAAAAGATTTCTCTGCTATTGACTCTGCTCCAGAAGAAAAAGAAAGAGGGATTACTATCAATACTGCTCACATCGAGTACGAAACTGAAAAAAGACATTATGCTCACGTTGACTGTCCAGGTCACGCGGATTATGTTAAGAACATGGTAACGGGTGCTGCTCAGATGGACGGTGCTATCGTTGTGTGTGCTGCTACAGACGGACCAATGCCTCAGACAAGAGAGCACATTCTACTTTGCCGTCAGGTAAACGTACCTAGAATCGTTGTTTTCATGAACAAAGTTGACATGGTGGATGATGCTGAATTATTAGAGCTTGTTGAAATGGAATTAAGAGACTTATTGTCTACTTACGATTTCGACGGTGATAATTCTCCTGTAGTTCAAGGTTCTGCACTTGGTGCACTTACTGCTGCTACTGCTACTCCGGTAAACACTGACGATCAGTGGTTTAAGAGTGTTGAAGAATTAATGGATGCTGTTGATACCTGGATCGAAGAGCCGGTAAGAGATACTGAAAAGCCATTCTTGATGCCAATTGAAGATGTATTCTCTATTACAGGTAGAGGTACTGTAGCAACAGGTAGAATTGAAGCTGGTATCATCAACACAGGTGATCCTGTAGATATCGTTGGTATGGGTGATGAGAAATTAACTTCTACAATTACAGGAGTTGAGATGTTCAGAAAAATCCTGGACAGAGGTGAAGCTGGTGATAACGTAGGTCTATTGTTGAGAGGTATTGAAAAAACCGACATCAAGAGAGGTATGGTAATCGCTAAGAAAGACTCTGTGAAGCCACACAAAAAACTGAAAGCATCAGTTTATATCCTTTCTAAAGAAGAAGGTGGACGTCACACTCCATTCCACAACAAATACCGTCCTCAGTTCTACGTAAGAACTACTGACGTTACAGGTGAGATCTTCTTACCAGAAGGTGTAGAAATGGTAATGCCTGGTGATAACTTAGAGATCACTGTAGAATTGTTACAGCCAATCGCTCTTAACGTAGGTCTTAGATTTGCGATCAGAGAAGGAGGTAGAACAGTTGGTTCAGGTCAGGTTACTGAAATCTTAGACTAATCATCTTAAAAATAATAAAGCTTCCGTAAGGAAATTCTTTACGGAAGCTTTTTTTAACTACGGGCATCGTCCAATGGTAGGATACCGGTCTCCAAAACCGTTGATCAGGGTTCGAATCCTTGTGCCCGTGCAAATAATAATTATGAGTTCATTAATCGATTTTTTAAAAGGTTCTTATAACGAATTCAGACATAAAGTTGAATGGCCGAAATGGTCTGATCTGCAGTCTTCTACTATTGTAGTAACGATTGCGACAGTAATTCTGGCATTATTTACTTTTGGGGTTGATGAATTGTTTTCCAAAGCAATCAGCAACATCATAGGAATGCTTATCAACTTGTTCAATTAATAATAAAGTATTTTCCCACAATGAGCGAATTGAAATGGTATGTGCTGAAAGCAATCAGCGGACAGGAAAATAAAGTGAAAAACTACATTGAGACAGAAATCAAGCGTTTAGGGTTTGAGCAGTATGTTACTCAGGTGGTTATTCCTATGGAAAAGGTAATTCAGATCCGGAACGGTAAAAAAGTTCCTAAAGAAAGACCTTACTATCCTGGATACTTAATGATAGAAGCAGATTTGATGGGGGAAATTCCTCACGCAATCAAAAATATTCCCGGTGTTATTTCTTTCTTAAGCTTAACCAAAGGAGGAGATCCTGTACCGATGAGAAAATCTGAAGTTAACAGGATGTTGGGAAGAATGGATGAGCTGTCAGAATTTGCCAGTGATGTTGAAATCCCGTATATCGTGGGTGAGAACGTTAAGGTAATTGACGGGCCGTTCAACGGATTCAACGGAACAGTTGAAAAAATCCTTGAGGACAAAAAGAAAATCGAGGTTTCGGTTCTTATCTTCGGAAGAAAGACGCCAATGGAACTCAGCTATATGCAGGTAGAAAAAGTGTAATGCTTTAAAATAAAATAAAGAAAGCCAAGCCGTTCAGATTCTGAACGGCTTTTCTTATGTAAAAATTGCATCCCCGTCTCCGGCAGCAACATTAAAATCAAAGTCATTTCCCAGAGCCTCGTCAAGGTTTTTATGCATCAGAAAATGCCTTTGGCGGTCTTTTTTATATAAAGTACGGATCTGATCTAGATGCTTATTGATTTCTTCATCAAAACTGATCAGGATTGAAATCTTTTCCTGCCTGATGTATAGGTTTAAAACCTGTGCGGTTATATCTGCATCTTTACTGCCAAATATAAAATGAAGCTTGGCTATGTGGTTGCGTACGGAAAGCATCAATACGGTGTTAAGCACAGTTGCTGTATAAATTTTGATAAATACATATTCAAACTTTTTATCAAATGCGGAAAACTGGTAATTGGAAGGCCCGCTCGGCTGGCTGTTCAGTACCCAGGGATCGTTTGTAATCCAGCTGATTTCTGCAGTATTTCTGTTGAAGCTGTTATGTGTCTGGTTCGTACTGATAAATGTTGCAGATTCTTCATCCAGGCTCTTTGCAATTTCAAGCTTCTGAAGGTTATGATTATGGCTTCTGTGCATTATTTTCACGTATGAATTAATCCCACCATCCAGTATTTTCAGGGCCGGCAGTAAAGTTTCCCACTTTTTATTTTTTACAGGAAGTATTTTCTGAAGATCAGATAGAAAATAGTAGGCCCGGCCGTTTAATGATTCCTTAGGAATAAAAAGATTACTTTTCATATACATATTCCCGGCTTCAGGGGTAAATTCGGTGATGATAATATGGCCCTGATATTCATCACAGGCTTTGTGAAGGAGCTGTTGGGCGATCTTTTTTCCCCGGTAATCAGGATGTACAAAGATTGTGCTGAGCCAGCCGGTCTTGATCTTTTGCTTTCCCTTTTTTATCATATCCGGTAAAATACCAATATATCCTGCTAAATTCTGTTGGTCAAAAGCCAGGATCAGAAGGGTATCTTCATCACCGGCAGCCGGGTTGCTGATATGAGATTGTGCCCTGTGAACCGATATGGGACAGAAAGGGAATTGGCGGAACTCATCGGAAATAATCAGTTCCTGTAACTGAATTTTATTATAGGTTTGCAGTGAAATCATCTGGCGATTGTGTTTTTATTGAATATTTTTTTTAGCTGAAAATAGTTGGTTTCAAAGTGTATTTCCCGTTCAGCGGACAGACCGTTTTCCATGGGAATACGCTGCAGATTTTTTTCAAAACCGTCAAGCTTTACACCTGCTGTACCGAATGTCAGCCGTAAAGTTTCATTTTCATCGAACAACTTAATAAACAGTTCTTCTGTAAGCCCGAAGTCGGTAAACGGAAAAGCAAAGCACTCCTCTAAAAGTCCGTTTTCTTTGATGTAGCTTAATGATCTCCGGATATTATGCAACTGTTCCTCCAATGGAAGGTGTGCGAAATAAGGATGGTCCCAGCTGTGTGAAGCAATGCCGAATCCCTGTTGCTGAACAGATTTTAAATCACCAGTATCCATATAGATCTTTCTGCCTGCCCTGTATTCTTTAAAATCCAGATCCATCATCTGTCCCAACTGTTCCAGCTGATATCTGTTTTCGTAACGAATAGCATGGATACTGCCGATGGCTTTATTTTTATTATTTTCTTTTAGCCTGAGTTGACTTAAAACCGGTTCCGGAATACAGTAATTTTTATCCTTGATCTTTTCTATGATCAGGCTGGCCTTTAACCGGAACATCATATCCGGATTGTCTGTAAAAGCCGGATTGATAAAATTGATGGCGTAAATTCCTTTTCTTAAAAGAATCGGTATAACGACCTCTTTAAATTCATAAAACCCGTCATCAAACGTAAGGAGTGCGTAGGGCTTTTGGGCAGGTTTGTTATAGTGATCCTTAAAAAAATCCCATGGTACAAATTCAAACTTCTTAAGCATATCATCAAGATCCGCTTCAAAATCCTTTGTGTTTTTATAGTTGATAATGTGTTTGATGTGGGGAAGGTATTCATTGGAAACACAGTGATAAACCGGAATTATATAAGGAAGAGGAAATTTTGCATAGGTACCGAGCGATGAATTTATTTTTTTTAAAAATAATTTTAACATTTTATTAAGAAATACAAATTATTTAGTAAATTTAGAGAATTAAACCATAACCATAATTCAAATTAATATGAAGAAAGTAATTTTTCTGGCACTTATCTCGTGCGCAACGCTTAATAAAGCACAAAGCTGGTCATTAACCGGGAACAGCGGAACAAATCCTCCGGCCAACTTCCTCGGAACGCTTGATGCCAAAGATCTAACCTTTAAAACGAACAATACCGAAAGATTTAAAATCGGGCAGGGAACCTTTTTATTCAATACCAGTACGGTAAGCGGTGATGGCGTAGACTTTATTGATAATTCGCCCAACAGAAACGCCGGTACTGATATTGTATGGATCTCAAGTTCACAAAGCCAGGCCAATGATGTCGGCCTTCTGACCCTGTCGTCATCAAATTGGCAGTATCCTGTATTCAGTGCCCGTGAAAACGGTAAAATACTGATGGGCGTAGCATGGAACAATACGGGAATGGTTTCCTGCTCAGACTGCAATACCTACAGGCTGTTTGTAAAAGACGGAATAAAAACAGAAAAGATCAAAGTGGAAATTGCGTCTGCCAGCGGTTGGGCAGATTATGTTTTTGATAAAGATTATCAGTTGAAACCATTGGAAGAAGTTAAATCCTACATCAATAAAAATAGGCATTTACCGGAAGTGCCTTCTGCAGAGGAAGCCGTGAAAAATGGCGTGGAACTGAAGGAAATGAATGTCATCCTGCTGAAAAAGGTTGAAGAACTGACGCTGCATTTAATTGAGATGAATGAAAAAGTAAAGGCACAGGAAGAAAGGATAAAGTTAATTGAAAAAACAAAGTGATGATGAAGAATATATTTTTCCTCATACTTTTGACAGTTGCTTTTACCGGTATAAAAGCACAGAAGGAAAATCCTTTTGATGTTGCGTGTGCAATGCAGAAAGACCCGAAGATAACGGGAATTGAAAATTCCGTGAAAAACAGCCTGCAGACTTTAAACATGAACTGTGGCAATACTTCGCCGTATTATTATGATAACAGTCTGTACATGCCCCAAGCCGCTGATGACGTTATTTATATAAAATTAAATTTTATATTCTTAACCAAGCCGGACGGTACAGGTAATTTTGAACAGAATAATCCTGATCACATCCAGGTTATTGATGATATCGTTGCTGCAATGAATAACAGATTAGCCAACCTGGGACAGCCCGTTGCAGGATGTAACGGTTACGGACAGGCTAATTTTACCAATACTAAAATTCAGACGGTTGTAAATAAAATATGGAAAGCTGATCCCGCCTGGGATTATCTGTATACAGGCTATGATCCTAATTTAGGGCCTTTAGGCGGTAACATGCCTCTGTATCCTCCTTCTTCAGATTATTATTATACCTATCTGGATAGTGATCCTTCGATTCCTTCAGGCATCAATGTAGTATTCGCCAATAATGGTAACATTTATAATAATTATATGGCAACAGGAGATTACAGCGCATCATCCGGTGAAGGATGGGCAGCCGCTGAATTTCCATACCAGACCCCTATTGATAGGAAATTAAGGCAGTTCTGGCCCAATCTGTTCAATAAGTATTTGTATATGAAAAATTTTGTAGTCAATAATCCTACGTGGGGAAGCCAGCCCTGGTCTGTGGTAAGGCAGTGGCTTGTAGGGATGGGCTATACCAGTTTTCCACATGAGCTTGGGCATAACCTGGGGCTGTATCATCATGACTGCGGTTCTAATATTATGAGCTATGATCCGGGTAACCATGATTATTTTAGCAGGGATAATATTGCAACCATGTATTTTAGTGCTTCAGTCACCAGTGCGAGACAGTATTTTACCGATAACTCCTTTAAAGCAACCAATATCAATGTAACTTCAAACCAGCTTTGGGATATTGATTTCAGGAACTATTCCAATGTTAAGATTGATAACAATTCCAGCCTGAAAACAACGTGCAAGCTGATCATGGCACCTGAAAGCAGAGTAGTGGTAAAAAGCGGAAGCAACTTTATTATTGAAGGTGCGGATGTGAGTTCTGCCAACAATACAAGCTGGAAAGGGATAAAAGTGGAAGGAACCGGATACTGTCTCATCTTACCGGATACCAAGATTGATAACGGATATTTTTATGTGTATGCAGACAACACCGTCTTACCGAATCTGAAAAGTGCAGAAAAGGAACTTGCAAAGCCTGATTCCAAAATTGTAAAAAATAATCCGGCAGTTTCAGATGTATTCAGGATTTTCCCTAACCCGACCGGGGATTTTATTAATATACAGACAAATGATGAAATAATATCAGGTTCAGTATATAATATATCCGGGCAGAAGATCATAACCGTTGAACAGAATAACAAGAGAATTGATGTTCAGTCCATCCCAAGCGGAATGTACCTGCTGGAAGTAAAAACCAAAACCAGAACAATAACAGAAAAGTTCATTAAAAAGTAATTACAGTTACCGAATATCATACTGAATGACAGCATGAATGGACAGCAATATGCATCTGTTTCATAAACATAAAATTACCGTTTAGCAATAAGCGGTAATTTTTATTAAAACCCACCTTGAAAGTGGATAATGCAGATTATGTATTAATTTCTGAACTTTAATGAGTTAACAGTTTGCTATTCCAAAAATATTTTATACTTTTGCAATCCGAAAAGTAGGTTCATCTAATGTGAGAATGGGTAACCTGCTGAATAATAATGCTTCCAAACTCATTAATTATTCAAATTTAAAAAACAAAAAATGGCTAAAAAAGTCTTTAAAATGGTAAAACTTCAGGTGAAAGGTGGCGCAGCTAACCCTTCTCCACCGGTAGGTCCAGCATTGGGTTCTGCAGGTGTGAACATCATGGAGTTTTGTAAGCAATTTAACGGGAGAACCCAAGATAAGCCAGGGCAAGTTTTACCTGTAGTAATTACAGTGTACGAAGACAAATCTTTTGAATTCGTAATTAAAACTCCACCTGCAGCGATCCAGTTAATGGATGCAGCTAAAATCAAGGGAGGTTCCGGTGAACCGAACAGAAACAAAGTAGGTTCTGTATCATGGGATCAGGTAAAGAAGATTGCTGAAGATAAAATGGGCGACCTTAACTGCTTCACAATGGATTCAGCTATTTCTATGGTAGCAGGTACTGCAAGATCTATGGGATTAAGAGTAACAGGAACTAAACCAGCTAACGCTTAAAACTTATTGAAATGGCAAAATTAACTAAAAAGCAAAAGGAAGCTTTAAGCAAAGTAGAAAAAGGAAGAATCTATAACCTTGAAGAAGGTTCAGCTCTTGTAAAAGAAGTGAATACGGCAAAGTTTGATGCTTCTGTAGATATCGCTGTACGTTTAGGTGTAGACCCTAGAAAAGCAAACCAGATGGTAAGAGGTGTTGTATCTCTTCCTCACGGTACCGGTAAAGATATCAAAGTTTTGGCTTTGGTAACTCCGGATAAAGAAGCAGAAGCTAAAGAAGCGGGTGCTGACTATGTAGGTCTTGACGAATATTTACAAAAAATAAAAGAAGGCTGGACAGATGTTGACGTTATCGTTACCATGCCGGCTGTTATGGGTAAATTAGGACCTTTGGGTAGAGTTTTAGGACCAAGAGGTTTGATGCCTAACCCGAAATCAGGTACGGTAACGATGGAAATCGGTAAAGCGGTAACTGAAGTAAAAGCAGGTAAAATTGACTTCAAAGTAGACAAATACGGTATTATCCACGCTGGTATCGGTAAAGTATCTTTCGATGCTGCCAAAATCAAGGAAAATGCGCAGGAATTGATTTCTACATTGATCAAAATGAAACCGACTGCTGCTAAAGGTACTTATGTGAAGAGCATTTATCTGTCTTCTACCATGAGCCCGGGTATTGCAATCGATACTAAAGCTGTTAACTAATTATAATCCTTAAGACAATGACAAAAGACCAAAAAGTTGTAGCAATACAAGAGATCAAAGATTTGCTTCAGGATGCTAAAGTAGTTTATGTAGCTGATCTAGACGGTTTGAACGCTGCTAAATCTTCAGATTTCAGAAGACAGGCTTTCAAGCAGAATATTAAAGTGAAAGTGGTAAAAAATACACTTTTACAAAAAGCAATGGAGCAGATTGAAGGAGTAGACTACTCTGAAATGTTTGAAACATTCAAAGGAAACTCTGCTTTGATGATTGCTGAAACGGCTAATGCCCCTGCAAAATTAATCAAAGACTTCAGAAAGAAAGAAGAAAAGCCGGCGTTGAAGTCTGCTTTTGTACAGGAAACTTTCTATGTTGGTGACAACAATCTTGATGCCTTAGTAAGCATTAAGTCAAGAGAAGAAATGATCGGTGAAATCATCGGCTTACTTCAGTCTCCAATCCAGAGAGTGGTTTCTGCTCTTCAAAATAAATCTGAATCAACAGAAGCAAACGCTGAAGAAGCGGCGGCTCCTGCTGAAGAAGAAAAAGCTGCTGACGCTCCTGAAGCATCTGCAGAAAGCACCGAAGAAACTCCGGCTGCTGAATAATTACACTCAAAAAATTAAATAAATAATCAACAAAAACATTACAACAATGTCAGATTTAAAAAATTTAGCTGAAACGCTAGTAAACTTAACCGTAAAAGACGTAAACGAATTAGCTGCTATCCTTAAGGACGAGTACGGAATTGAGCCGGCTGCTGCTGCAGTTGTTATGGCTGGTCCTGGTGCAGGAGAAGCTGCAGAAGAGAAAACTGAATTCGACGTAATTCTTAAAGCTGCAGGTGCATCTAAATTGGCAATCGTTAAATTGGTAAAAGATTTAACTGGTGCTGGTCTTAAAGAAGCTAAAGATATCGTAGACGGAGCTCCGGCTGCTATCAAAACAGGGATCTCTAAAGACGAAGCTGAAGCGCTTAAAAAGCAATTAGAAGAAGCTGGTGCTGAAGTAGAATTGAAATAATTCTGGTTTTTTACCTTAAAATATAAGCCCGGGCATTATGTCCGGGCTTTTTTTGTTATTGCTCTCTTTTATAAAATATTTAATACTGCATATTTATTTGGAGCTTTATCCCGCTATCCGCTTTTACTCCTCGCCCCCTCCTGAAGCCCTGCTGCTGCGGGGTAGCCGCTTCTATCGGGGCTAAGGATACAGACCGTTTGATTTATTTAAGTCTTAACTGATTCATTATGAAACAGTTTATTTGTTATTTCAGATAAATTGTTGTATCTTTGCCTCTCTTTTGGCGCGAATAATTGTACATACATCTATAAAATATTGAATCCCAGCTCTTTCATACAAGTGAAAGGGATTTCGTGTTTATGGATAATATGGCAGGCCTTGCCCAAAAGTAATAAAAATATTTTGCATTACGCTGTGAAAAGATATACCAGCGTTGCAGTTAGAAAGAGCCAACTATAAAGTTTAAAGAAATAAAGGTCCTTTGTGAGCGCCAAAAACACTTTAACCTTTTGATTTTTAACTTGCTTTTTGCCTTTTTCTGATATTTTTTGTAAATCAAAATATTTTTTAACCCTTTCTTTAAAAGTTTTATGAGTAAAACAACAGCAACAACTAAGGGAACGCCGAGAATTAATTTCTCTTCAGCAAAAGGAAAAATCATCACTCCTGACTTCCTGGATATCCAGATTGAGTCTTTCAGAGAGTTTTTTCAGCTGGATACGCTTCCTGAAGACAGAACGGATGAAGGTCTTTACAAGACTTTTCAGGAAAATTTCCCGATTACAGACTCCAGAAACCAATTCGTATTGGAATTCCTGGATTATCTGGTAGATTCTCCACGTTATTCAATTGACGAGTGTGTGGAAAGAGGACTTACGTATTCCGTTCCTCTTAAAGCAAGACTTAAATTGTATTGTACAGACCCTGAGCACGAGGATTTCCAGACCGTGGTTCAGGATGTATACTTAGGCCCGGTTCCTTATATGACGCCTAGTGGATCTTTCATCATCAACGGTGCTGAGAGAGTTATTGTTACGCAGCTTCACCGTTCACCCGGTGTATTCTTCGGACAGACTTACCACGCAAACGGAACCAAACTTTATTATTCAAGAATCATCCCTTTCAAAGGATCTTGGATGGAATTTACAACCGATATCAACAGCGTAATGTACGCGTATATCGACCGTAAGAAAAAATTACCGTTAACTACATTGTTAAGAGCAATCGGTTATGAGTCTGATAAGGATATCCTTCAGATCTTTGACCTTGCTGAAGAAGTGAAAGTTTCTAAAGCTGCCCTTAAAAAAGTAGAAGGAAGAACATTGGCTGCGAGAGTTTTGAACACATGGTTCGAAGATTTCGTAGATGAAGATACAGGTGAAGTGGTTTCTATCGAAAGAAACGAAATCATCCTGGACAGAGAAACGATTCTTGAAAAAGAACACCTGGATCTTATCCTGGACGCTGGTGTGAAATCAATCCTGATTCACAAAGAAAACAGCAACGAATTCTCTATCATCCAGAATACGTTACAGAAAGACCCTACCAACTCTGAAAAAGAAGCGGTAGAATATATTTACCGTCAGTTAAGAAATGCAGATCCGCCCGATGAGGAAACGGCAAGAGGAATTATTGAAAAATTATTCTTCTCTGAGCAGAGGTATTCATTAGGTGAAGTTGGACGTTACAGACTGAACAAAAAGTTAGGCCTTAACATTCCTACTACCACTGAGGTTCTTACGAAAGAAGATATCATCGCGATCGTAAGACACTTAATTGAGCTTGTTAATTCCAAAGCGGAGGTTGATGATATTGACCACTTATCCAACAGAAGAATTAAAACAGTTGGTGAGCAGTTGGCAGGACAGTTCGGTGTAGGTCTTTCAAGAATTGCAAGAACCATCAAGGAGAGAATGAACGTTAGAGATAACGAAATCTTTACTCCGCTTGATCTTGTGAATGCAAAGACGTTAACATCCGTAATTAACTCGTTCTTCGGTACCAACCAGCTTTCTCAGTTCATGGACCAGACCAACCCGCTGTCAGAAATCACGCACAAGCGTAGACTTTCTGCCCTGGGACCTGGTGGTTTATCAAGAGAAAGAGCAGGTTTCGAGGTTCGTGACGTTCACCATACCCACTACGGAAGAATCTGCCCGATTGAAACTCCGGAAGGACCAAACATCGGTTTGATTTCATCTTTGGGTATTTATGCTAAAATCAACAGACTTGGTTTTATCGAGACACCATACAGAAAAGTAGCTGACAGCAAGATTGATCTTAATGCTGACCCGATCTACTTAAATGCGGAGGACGAAGAAGACAAAGTGATTGCCCAGGCAAACGTTGAGCTGAACGATAACGGTGAATTCTTAACAGACAGGATTATTGCAAGACTGGATGGTGATTACCCGGTAGTGGAGCCTTCTCAGGTAAACCTTATCGACGTGGCACCTAACCAGATTTCCGGTATTTCAGCTTCACTGATTCCGTTCCTGGAACATGATGATGCGAACCGTGCATTGATGGGATCCAACATGATGCGTCAGGCAGTTCCTCTATTGAAGCCGCAGGCTCCGATTGTAGGTACAGGGCTTGAGCAGCAGGTGGCAAGAGATTCAAGAATTTTGATCAATGCTGAAGGTACCGGTACGGTAGAATACGTAGATGCAGATAAGATCATTATTAAATATGAAAGAAGCGAAGACGAGGATTTAGTACAGTTCGAGTCTGCTACCAAAACATATAAACTGACCAAGTTCAGAAAAACCAACCAGAGTACAACCATTACCCTGAGACCAAACGTAAGAGTAGGGGATACAGTGGAAAAAGGACAGGTGCTTTGCGACGGTTATGCTACTGAAAAAGGTGAACTGGCTTTAGGTAGAAACCTTGTGGTGGCCTTTATGCCTTGGAAAGGATACAACTTTGAGGATGCAATTGTAATTAACGAAAAAGTAGTTCGTGAAGACTGGTTTACTTCGATCCACGTAGATGAATATTCTCTTGAAGTTCGTGATACCAAATTAGGTATGGAAGAACTGACAGCAGATATCCCTAACGTTTCTGAAGAAGCTACCAAAGATCTTGACGAAAACGGAATGATCAGAATCGGTGCTGAAGTGAAGCCTGGTGATATCATGATCGGTAAGATTACACCGAAAGGAGAATCTGACCCGACTCCGGAAGAAAAGCTTTTGAGAGCGATCTTCGGAGACAAGGCAGGTGATGTAAAAGATGCTTCATTGAAAGCTGACTCTTCATTAAGAGGGGTGGTGATCAATAAAAAATTATTCTCAAGAAATATTAAGGATAAAAAGAAAAGAAGCGAAGAAAAACTTAAGCTTGAAGAGATTGAAAATACCTACAAAGCTAAGTTTGACGAACTGAGAAATACTTTAATCGAGAAACTGAATACGCTGGTTAGCGGTAAAACGTCTCAGGGGGTGAAAAATGACCTTGACGAAGAAATTATCGGTAAAGGAATTAAATTCACGCATAAATTATTGACATCCGTTGAAGATTACGTTAACGTAAGCGGTGCAGACTGGACGGTTGATAATGATAAGAATGAATTGATCAAGCAGTTGATTCACAACTATAAAATCAAATTCAATGATATCCAGGGGGTTAAAAACCGTGAGAAATTCGCAATTTCGATCGGGGATGAACTGCCTGCAGGTATTATGAAGCTGGCTAAAGTATACATCGCTAAAAAACGTAAGCTGAATGTAGGGGATAAGATGGCAGGACGTCACGGTAACAAAGGGATCGTATCAAGAATCGTTCGTGAAGAAGATATGCCGTTCCTTGAAGACGGGACACCGGTAGACATCGTACTGAACCCGCTTGGGGTACCTTCCCGTATGAACATCGGACAGATCTATGAAACCGTTCTTGGATGGGCCGGTCAGAAATTAGGAATGAAGTTCGCTACGCCGATCTTTGATGGGGCAACGCTTGATCAGATTACAGAATACACAGAGAAAGCAGGTCTTCCTAAATTCGGTCACACGTATCTTTATGACGGAGGTACAGGAGAAAGATTTACACAGGCAGCAACCGTAGGTATTATCTACATGCTGAAATTAGGACACATGGTTGATGATAAAATGCACGCACGTTCTATCGGACCTTACTCATTGATTACCCAGCAGCCGTTAGGAGGTAAAGCTCAGTTCGGTGGACAGAGATTTGGAGAGATGGAGGTTTGGGCTCTTGAAGCATTTGGAGCATCCAATATCCTGAGAGAAATCCTGACTGTAAAATCTGATGACGTAATTGGTAGAGCGAAAACTTATGAAGCCATTGCGAAAGGTGAATCGATGCCGGAACCTGGTATTCCTGAATCTTTCAACGTATTACTTCACGAGTTACAAGGACTTGGACTTGATGTAAGACTTGAGGAATAATTTTAAATTTTGAATGTTGAATTTTGAATCGGTTCAGAATTCTATAATCCGGAATTTATAATCCAAAATCTAAAATCTAAAAAATGTCAAATAAAAATAAATCAAGTAGATTTAATAAAATAACCATCGGTTTAGCTTCTCCGGAGTCCATTTTACAGGACTCAAGAGGAGAGGTTTTAAAGCCGGAAACCATTAACTACAGAACGCACAAGCCTGAAAGGGACGGTCTGTTCTGTGAAAAGATCTTCGGTCCTATCAAAGATTACGAATGTGCTTGTGGTAAATACAAGAGAATCCGTTATAAAGGGATCGTTTGTGACCGTTGTGGAGTGGAAGTTACCGAGAAGAAAGTACGAAGAGAAAGAATCGGGCACATAAACCTGGTTGTTCCTATCGCACACATCTGGTATTTCCGTTCACTGCCGAATAAAATCGGATATCTTTTAGGGATCCCTTCCAAGAAACTGGATATGATCATCTATTACGAAAGATATGTGGTGATTCAGCAGGGGATTGCTAAGAAATTAGACGGTTCCGACTTCGATAACATGGAATTCCTTACAGAAGAGGAATACCTTGATATCATGGAGACACTTCCGGTTGAGAACCAGTATCTGGATGATTCCGATCCGAATAAATTCATCGCCAAAATGGGTGCTGAAGCGGTAGAGGAATTATTGAAGAGAATTGACCTTGATGCCCTGTCTTTCGATTTAAGACACAAAGCGCACAACGAAGGTTCAAAACAGAGAAGAACCGAGGCTTTAAAAAGACTGAATGTTGTAGAAGCATTGAGAGGTGCCAATACAAGAATGATCAATAAGCCGGAGTGGATGATTATGCGTGTGCTTCCTGTTATACCGCCGGAATTGAGACCATTGGTTCCGTTGGATGGAGGACGTTTCGCAACTTCCGATTTAAATGACCTTTACAGAAGGGTAATTATCAGAAATAACCGTTTGAAGAGACTCTTGGAGATCAAAGCTCCTGAAGTAATCTTAAGAAACGAGAAGCGTATGCTTCAGGAATCAGTAGATTCATTATTCGATAATACAAGAAAATCTTCAGCTGTAAAATCTGAATCTAACAGACCGTTGAAATCACTTTCAGACTCATTGAAAGGTAAGCAGGGTCGTTTCCGTCAGAACTTACTGGGGAAAAGGGTAGATTACTCGGCGCGTTCGGTAATTGTTGTAGGACCAAACTTACAGCTTCACGAATGCGGTATCCCTAAAGATATGGCGGCTGAGCTTTACAAACCGTTTATCATCAGAAAACTGATTGAAAGAGGGATTGTAAAAACAGTAAAATCTGCAAAGAGAATTATCGACAGGAAAGAACCTGTAGTATATGATATCCTTGAAAACGTGATGAAAGGCCACCCTGTTCTTCTGAACAGAGCACCTACACTTCACAGACTGGGGATCCAGGCATTCCAGCCTAAAATGATCGAAGGTAAAGCAATCCAGCTTCACCCGTTGGTAACAACGGCCTTCAATGCCGATTTTGACGGTGACCAGATGGCGGTACATTTACCGTTAGGCCCTGAAGCAATCCTTGAAGCGCAGTTACTGATGTTGGGTTCTCAGAACATCCTGAACCCGGCAAACGGTTCTCCTATTACCGTACCTTCTCAGGACATGGTTCTTGGTCTTTATTTCATGACCAAAGAATTGAGCTCTACGGAAGATATGAAAGTAAAAGGCGAAGGTCTTGTATTCTATTCTCCTGAAGAGGCGGAAATCGCTTATGCTGAAGGCAGAGTTTCTTTAAATGCTAAAGTAAGATGCAGGCTTCCGGTAAAAGAAGAAGGGGAAATTGTTACGAGACTGATCGAAACTTCTGTAGGAAGAATCCTGTTTAACCAGATTGTTCCTAAACAGTCAGGATATATCAATGAGCTTCTAACGAAGAAATCATTAAGAAACATTATCGGTAGAGTACTGGATGATACAGACTTCCCTACAACAGTGAAGTTCCTGGATGCCATGAAAGACTTAGGGTATTCAAACGCATTCAAAGGAGGTCTTTCCTTCTCATTAGGAGACATCGTGGTTCCTGTTGAGAAAAAGAAAATGATCGCAACATCTATCGAAACGGTTGACGAGATCAGAGCTAACTATAACATGGGTCTTATTACCGATACCGAGCGTTATAACCAGGTAATCGACGTTTGGACAAACACCAACGCAGGATTAACTGAAATGATCATGAGCAGAATGAAAGTTGACCAGGGTGGATTCAATTCTGTGTACATGATGCTTGATTCCGGAGCAAGGGGTTCTAAGGAACAGATCCGTCAGTTATCAGGAATGAGAGGTTTGATGGCGAAACCGCAGAAAGCCGGGTCTACCGGTGCGGAGATCATTGAAAACCCGATTCTTGCAAACTTTAAAGAAGGTCTTTCCATCTTAGAATACTTTATCTCTACCCACGGTGCCCGTAAAGGTCTTGCGGATACCGCTCTTAAGACGGCCGATGCCGGTTACTTAACGAGAAGACTGGTAGACGTTGCACAGGATGTTATCGTTACAGAAGCAGACTGCGGAACATTAAGAGGTACAGAAGTAACTGCCCTTAAGAAAAATGACGAGATTGTTGAAAGAATCTCCGAAAGAATCTTGGGTAGGGTTTCTCTTCATAATATCTATGATCCTGAAAGTGATGAATTAATCACTGAAGCAGATCAGGTAATTAACGAAGTATTAGCTAAGAGAATTGAAGAAGCGGCACTGGAATCGGTTGAAGTTCGTTCACCGCTGACCTGTGAAGCTAAGAAAGGAATCTGTGCGAAATGCTACGGTAGAAACTTAGCTACCGGTAAAGTAATCCACATGGGTGAAGCCGTAGGGGTTATTGCAGCACAGTCCATCGGGGAACCGGGAACTCAGCTTACGTTGAGAACCTTCCACCAGGGGGGTACTGCGGGTAACGTATCAGAAAACCCATCCATCGTTGCAAGAAGAGACGGTATTGTTGAAATGGACGAAGTAAGAACCATTACTTCTGAAGACGAAAGCGGAAATACGGCTGAAGTAGTGGTTTCCCGTTCTACGGAATTCAGATTGGTGGCGGATAACGAATCCAGAACACCGTTGATGATTGCCAACGTACCTTACGGATCCATCCTGGCTGTAAAACCGGGTGATAAAGTAAGCAAAGGAGATGTAATCTGTAGATGGGATCCGTATAACGCGGTTATCATTGCAGAAACTGCCGGTAAGGTAGAATATGAAGACATCATCCAGGGTATTTCATTCCAGCTGGAAATTGACGAACAGACCGGATTTGAAGAGAAAGTAATCTCTGAATCCAGAAACAAGAAAGCCGTACCTACTTTAAAAGTGGTAGATTCTAAAGGAGTTGAGCAGAAAGCATACAACTTACCGGTAGGAGCCCACTTAATGGTAAACGATGGTGAGAAAATTAAGGCCGGTAAAGTCTTGATCAAAATCCCGAGAAAATCTGCAAAAGCAGGGGATATCACCGGAGGTCTTCCGAGAGTTACCGAATTGTTCGAAGCAAGAAACCCTTCAAACCCTGCAGTGGTTACAGAAATCGACGGGGTGGTTTCTTACGGAAAAATCAAGAGAGGTAACCGTGAATTGATCGTGGAAGCTAAAACCGGAGAAAGAAAAATTTACCTGGTTAAATTATCCAACCAGATCCTGGTTCAGGAGAATGACTTCGTAAGAGCCGGTTCACCGCTTTCAGACGGATCCATCACGCCGGATGATATCTTAAGAATCAAAGGTCCAACTGCGGTTCAGGAATATCTGGTAAATGAAATTCAGGAAGTTTACCGTCTTCAGGGGGTAAAAATTGATGATAAGCACTTCGAAATCATCGTAAGACAGATGATGACGAAAGTATCTATCGTTGACGGAGGTGATACTCAGTTCCTTGAAGGAGCCCTTGAACATAAATATGACTTCCTGGAAGAAAACAACAGGGTGTTCGGACTTAAAGTGGTAATGGAAGCCGGAGATTCTAAAGTTTTCAAACCGGGACAGATGATTACGGCAAGAGAATTAAGAGACGAAAACTCCAAGCTGAAGCGTGAAGATCAGGCTTTGGTGGAAGTAAGAGAAGCGCTTCCGGCTACTGCAACACCTGTTCTTCAGGGGATTACAAGAGCCGCTCTTCAGACGAAATCATTCATGTCTGCAGCATCGTTCCAGGAAACCACCAAGGTTCTTAACGAAGCTGCCGTGGCAGGTAAGGTTGATGAACTGAACGGTCTTAAAGAAAACGTAATTGTAGGACACAGAATTCCTGCAGGTACAGGTCTTAAAGAATATCAGAATGTGATCGTAGGTTCTAAAAAAGAATTCGAAGATCTTAACTAAAATTAATAATTTGAAATTTGGGGTTTGAATTTATTTTTATATTTTCACAATCTCAAATTTCATTTTCAAAAAAATATAATTTATACAATGGACAACCAGAATCAAAACAACGATCCAAACAACATCAACATCCAACTGAACGAGATGGTAGCATCAGGAGTTTACTGTAACCTTGCGTTAGTAAACCACTCTCCGTCTGAGTTTGTAGTAGATTTCATCCAGTTAATGCCGGGTGTACAGCAGGCTAACGTGCGTTCAAGAGTAATTCTTGCCCCGCTTCATGCTAAAAGAGTACTTACTGCTCTTCAACAGAACATTGCTAACTACGAGCAGCAGTTCGGAGAAATCAAGGAAGTTGAGCCTTTCGTTTTAGGAGGGAACAATGTAAATGCTTAAGATTTTTCTTACATAAATAAGAATGCCTCAGTGAAAACTGAGGCATTTTTTTGTTGATATTAATAAAGAGTATAATATGGTACTATACTTTTTCTTCATTAGTTTCTTCAGAATTAATCAGCTCTTCAAGGTCTTCTGTCGAAAAACCAATCTGCTTGCCAACATTTTTTATAAACATTTTTTCAAGGATATGAAACTCGTTATCAATTTTAGCAAATTTCAGTAAGTTCCTGAGCAGTTCCAGTGAATCCTCCGTCTTATCTTGAAAATGCGAATAGTCTACCTCAGTTTTTTCCTTTTCATACACTTTAGAGATCAGGTCAAGCTTTATTTTATCAGGCAGAAAAGAATGGTTAATTTCACTTTCAAACATTTCAATTTCTTCTTCTTTCACAATGCCGTCTACTTTTATAATATTGATGTAAGAATAGAATTTTAATAAATCCAGATTAACAACTTCAGAAAATTCAGCATCTTCGAATTCATTTAAACCGGCTCCGTTTTTCTCATCATTATCTGTTGAAATAAATACTTTTTTAGCAACATTACCGATAAGGTTAGTCCCTATGGCATTTACTGTAGCCCCGACTATTCCTCCGGCTAACGGTACAAATTTTACCAGGTTCACAATACCTTTCTGCCCGAACTTTGTTGCCAGCCTGAAGCCTACCATTCTGTTAATCTTGGTCAGTGTTTTTCCGGATATTGATTTTAAGTAACTGAAAGCCAGTTTGCTGCCAATAGCTATTCCACCATCCTTTAAAATATCTTTAACAGGCTCGCCAACGAGGCAGAGATAGACCAATGATTTCACTCTGTCATCATTAATATCATAACCACCGATATGAGCAATGGCTGCAATCATTCTCATATGAATATAAATACCTGTAGAAATATCTGCAGGAATTGAGATAGGCAAAGTGATAAGCCCTCCTAATCCGGTTAAAAACCCCGAGGTTGATGTTTTGCTGATTTGCCATCTGATTAATGAATTTATTTTTTCCTCCGGTGTACCGTGTCCTTTTGTATAGGTCTCTGCAAATTTTATAAGAGGATCTGAAAATCCGGGTATTCCGTCTAAAGATTTGTCATAAGCCCAGTCAAGTACTTGTAGCATCTTGTTGGTATTCTCACTTTCAATATTATTTTCCATGTTAAATTTATAATGATTATTAATTAATATTTTTCCTGTATGTTCAATCCTGACCATATTTATCTCTTCAACTCCTGAAGAAATTTTTTACTACATATGAGTTGCATTTAAACTCAAAAGTAATCACTTTCAGGAACTAATGCTTACGGTAAACCGTAAATGAAAAAAATTAATTATAGTTGCAGGCTTATGGTCTGAATAAGGTTAATAGATAAAAAATATACCATATAAATTATTCAATTGTATATCTTTGTTGTTGGAAAGAATACAAAGAATATGGTAAATAATCAATTTATTCTTAATAAATTTGGCTTTTTGGGAGCTGATTTTTTAAATGAGTTTGATCAGCACGCGATGGTTACTGAAATCAAAGCGAAAACTGAAATCGTAAGGGACGGACAGAAAAATAAGTTTATTCCTTTTCTGATAAAAGGTTCTGTCAGGGTATTTACTCTGAATGACGGCCGTGAGCTGGTCTACTATTACATAAAAGCCAATGACAGCTGTATGATGACCTTTTCATCCATTTTTACAGACTGTATAAGCCGTGTATACGCTGTTGCCGAGGAAGATTCCGAAGTGATCCTGATCCCTGTTTCCATCGTCCATGCATGGCTCATCCGGTTTCCCGAAATCAACAGGTTATTTTACAGTGAATATGACAGAAGGTTCTCAGATATCATGAATATGGTAAATGATGCCGTTTTTCATAAACTGGACAAAAGGGTTTTAAACTACATAAAACAGCAGATTTCTGCTACCGGAAACCATCCGGTTAAGCTTACGCACAGGGAAATTGCCGGCAATCTCGGAACTTCAAGGGAAGTAGTGAGCCGGGTTCTGAAAAAAATGGAAAATGAAGGAGAGATCGTTCAGACCAAAGAA
>Ga0265798_10001806_pt1 | contig 32499 bp, 28 predicted proteins | sample P3T30metagenome_FD_192430 | JGI IMG/M metagenome (GOLD analysis project Ga0265798, IMG submission 192430) | Plant litter microbial communities from East Loma Ridge, Irvine, California - P3 T30 | ecosystem: Environmental > Terrestrial > Plant litter > Unclassified | place: USA: California... | reverse complement strand
GCTGATGTCGGTGACCAGCCAGCGGTTGGCCACGTTCCAGTCCATCTCGGTGTAGTGGTTGCGCGTGGCGACGCCGATCACGCCGTCGCGGTAGCGGATCCGCTGCAGCATCCAGAAGAATTCTTCCCACGATCGGGACAGCGCCATCGCGTAGGTGTGTTCCGCGAATACCACGCAGTCGCTGTGATCGAGGCTGAACATCGGCAGGTCGTCGTGCACTTCGAAGGGGAACTCGCCCAGCAGGTTCAGGCGGTAGGGCTGGCCGATGTTCTTGCGGCCGATCGCGGCGATGCGCTTGCGCAGGCTTGGCTGCGCCGCATGGACCCAGGCCACGTAGCGGCCGGCTTCCACCGGCGTCATTTGAAAGATCTGCTTGTGCAGGATGGCGTCCAGCGGCGCTTCGGCGCGCACCGCGGCCGATGCTGCGGCCATTGCTGCGGCCGGCGCTGCGGAAACTGTGGAAGCTGTGGAAGCGGTGGACGATGTGGATGAGGCCGGCGCACCGGCGCAACCGCCGAGCAGCGCAGCCGATAACGCGACCGATACCGCTACCGGCAGCGGCGACGGTAACTGCAATGCGGTGCGCAACGAACGAACGGGATGCACGGCGCTCTCCTCTGTTGTTGAAACGCTACGCTAACCCATCCAGTAAACATTTTCAAAATGAAAATTTTTTGCGAAGGTATAACCCGGTGTTGTCGTCTCGCCCGGACGACAGGCGCCACGCCGCAACGCATTACTTGAAGTTATAGATTTATTAACAATAATCATTTTCAAGAATCTTTACCATCATCAATACTTGTGCGCGAGGGCAGAGGATAGCTGCCCATATTCATGCATCGTCAGGAGAGTGAGAATGTTGAAACGCAAGCCGCTCGCGGCCGCCGTATCGATGGCCCTGCTGGGCGCAGCAAGCCTGCCTGCCGCCGCCCACAGCGAGGGCGGCGCCCAGGTGCAGAAGGTCGAAGTCACCGGCATCCGCGCATCGATGGCCAGGTCGCTGGCCGTCAAGCGCGACGCCATCGCCAACGTCGAGGTGATCACCGCCGAGGACGTCGGCAAGATGCCCGACAAGAACCTGGCCGACTCGCTGCAGCGGCTGGCCGGCGTGGCGGTGCGCACCGACTACGACGAAGCGGAAAAGGTGGCGCTGCGCGGCACCAATCCCGACATGACCATGATCCTGTTCAACGGCCACGCCATCGCCGGCGCCGACTGGTACGTCGGCGACCAGGCCTCGAGCAGCCGCTCGACCAGCCTGTCGTTGCTGCCGTCCTCGGTCCTGAACCAGGCCCAGGTCTACAAGACCTCGTTCGCCAACCTGGTCGACGGCGGCCTGGCCGGCACCATCAACGTCACCACCCGCAAGCCGCTCGCGGCCAGGGAAAAGATCTCGGGCCTGGTGAGCCTGGGCGCGAACTACGTCACGCTGCCGGACAAGGTGGCGCCCGACATCGACGCGCTGGTCAACTGGAAGAACGACGCCAACACCTTCGGCTTCTTCGTGCAGGGCTTCGCCAACAAGCGCTACATCCGGCGCGACTCGGTGTCGCGCCTGGCCTACGGCACCAGCAGCGGCTGGGACACCATCAACACCACGACCATGCGAGGCATCACCGATGCCTCGCTGGCCGGCAGCGGCTACACGGCGGCGGACCTGAACGGCGTGCGCATGCCGGGTTCGATGAGCACCGAATTCGTCGAGGGCGTGCGCGACCGCAAGGGCGGCATGGTGTCGCTGCAGTTCAAGCCGAACCAGGACATCGACGTCAGCCTGACCGGCTTTCATTCGTCGATGGACACCAACAACTACGGCCGCCTGAAGGCCGGCGCGATCTACAGCATGCTGCTCGGGAAGGCATCGCTGGCCGACGGCGCCACCGGCGCGGCGGCGCCGAACACGCGTTCCAACGGCCAGCAGGTGTTCGCCTCGATCCGCAATCCGGTGATCGTCAACGAGGCCACGATGTACGGCGACACCCTGCGCGTGCTGAAAAGCGCCGACATCGTGTTCCCGGACGGGACCACGCCGCAATACATCGGCAACTCGGAAGGCTTCTACCGCGACGGCGCCAGCGCCACCAGCTCGTTCCTCGACCTGGACGGCAAGTGGCGCGTCAACCAGGACCTGACCGTCAAGACCCTGCTGTCGACCACGCGCGGCGTCGGCAAGACCGATGCCGACCAGGGCCTGACCTATGCGCGCTTCGGCACCGGCGTGTCGTACGCGCTGGGCAGCGTCGACGATGCGCCCTACGTGCGCTACATGGGCACCGGCGTGCGTCCGGACGAACTGGTGGTGCGCACCATCTCCGGCCTGAAGACGATCGACCGCGAGCACAGCGCCCAGGTCGATGCAGTGTACCGCCTCGAGAAGGGCTGGATCGAGTCGCTGGAAGCCGGCGTGCGCGTGGCCGACCACCGCCGCGACAGCGCGCGCCGCTACCCGGCCTACCGTACGCCTGGCCTGGGCCTGGCCGCGCCGACCGGCAGCCTCCCGTGGCCGGGCGACTTCGGCGCCGACCTGGGCGGCCCGGCCGGCTGGGACAACAGCGGCAGCACCTTCGTGCCGGAGGAGTTGAAAGCCTACTTCGCCGCCAACACCAGGGAGACCAGCGACGACTACGAGCGCCGCATCGCCTCCGAACTGCACGTGCGCGAGCGCCAGAGCGCGGCCTACCTGCAGGCCAACTACGAACACGGTCCGTGGTCGGGCAACGTCGGCCTGCGTTTCGCGCAGACCCGCGTCAGGGCCGACATCCCGACCCCGATCCCGGCCGGCGCCTGCGAACGCGCGGCCCCCGGCCAGCCGGCGATTGCCTGCGCCGCCTATCCGGGCGCGATCAGCACCGCCGGCGATCTGCAGCCCTACTACGACGACCAGAGCGGCCTGAATGGCGTCCCGCGATTCGATCCGCGCGCCGGCAATACCTACTATTTCACCAGGAGCGACCGCCGCTTCGACAACTGGCTGCCCAGCCTGAACCTGCGCTATGAAGTGCAAAAGGACATGCTGGTACGCGTCGGCGCCAGCCGCACCATCGGCCGCCAGAACTACAACATCGTCGGCGCCGGTTTCGGCACCCCGGGCTGCGACGCCCAGGGCTGCCGGGTGACCGGACCGAACCCGGACCTCAAGCCGCTCACCGCGGACAACCTGGATTTGTCGTGGGCCTGGTACTTCGCCGACCGTTCGCTGGTGTCGGCCAACGTGTTCTATTCGCGCATTGCCGGTTATCCGAAGACCGGCACCAGCGGCGGCGCCACCATCGATTTGTGGGACTCGGCGTCGCAGTCGCTCAAGACCTATGCGGTCAATACCTCGGCGCAGCAGGGCGCGCGCATCAAGGGCATCGAGCTGTCGTACGAGCAGCCGTTCGGCCGCACCGGTTTCGGCTTCACCAGCAACGTCAGCCGCGCCAGCACGAAGGTCGACGATGGCCGGCCGATGGTCGGCGCATCCGAATGGGCGGGCAACCTGGGCGGCTACTTCGAGGACGACAAGCTGTCGCTGCGCCTGGTGGCCAACTACCGCAGCGAGTACGTGAACAGCAGCACGGCGCCGGCGCCGACCGCGAACAGCCAGGGCATGTCGACCGTGGCCGGCATCCTGATGCCGACCGCGCCGACCATGGCGGCGCCGATCACCACGCTGGCCTTCAACGCCAGCTACAACATCACGCCAAGCCTGACGCTGGCCTTCGACGCGACCAACCTCACCAACGTCCGGCGCGCCTATTACCGCTACAGCGAGGACGAGCAGCAGAAGCTCGACCTCAGCGGCCGCCAGTTCTACCTGAACCTGAAATACCGTTTCTAATAGTTCGGCCTTGAGATGCGCCAGCGTTGATATATAAAGGGAGCTCCGGCTCCCTTTTTCTTGACCTGGCAATGCGATTTTGTAGGACTGTGGCTCGTGTCCGCTTCGAGTGTGCGCCAGCTAACGGTCCGGGTAGGGCCGCGTCGATAAGATGAAGGCGTTGAGTGAGGGCCAGCGATCTTCCGCAGGCGCCAACTACCTCAACAGGTCAGCCGGTCGCCTCGAGGATCGGCACCAAATTCCAGGCCGGTGCATGCTGCTTAAGCGATTGCACCGGTCTTTTCGGAGCGGAGGTTGTTCATGGCAATGCCAACGACGAGTCACCCACCGAAGCATCTCGTGCGCGAGTACCTCGAGCGTCGCTCGAAGGATACCAACCCGCCGCCGACACCGGAAGAAGTCCGGCGCCAGCTGGGCTGGGGCATGTTGATGGCGCCGGAGGATTCGTCGGGCGCACCCCGTTCCTGAACATCGCGTCAACGTCACACAAGGAGATCACCATGACCGCCAACATCGGCAACAAGCACATCGCCCAGCACCGCGGCAAGAAAGAGCGCCAGGAAATCCGCAAGACCAACATCGCACGCGAAGCGGTGCGACAGGCCGAAGCCCGCGCCAAGTACCGCAACCAGGTCAAGGGCCAGCCGCCGATGGCGCTGTCGGCCGGCGCCGCCTGATCCGTCTCTCCAAACAAGCAGAGCCCGCCACGACCACGCGGCGGGCTTTTTTTCGTCCCGCGTTTCCTTCGTCAAATCCCGCCAGCCGTTCGTTTCATCGTCTTCCACCAATCCGCACGCCGTTCACCGCCGCCATCCCGCCGTTCACCGAAAAGCACTTCCCCTGTCCATCGCCGCTCCGGTATCGTGTTGCCATTCCCATCATTCGGAGCACACATGAAAAGCGAAGCTTCCTACCACTTGCGGCGCCAGGTCCTGTGGGGCCTGCTGCTGGTCGGACTGGGCGTGGCCTTCCTGCTGGACCAGATGCACATCGTCGAGATCGAAAGCCTGTGGCACTACGCGCCGCTGCTGCTGGTGATCATCGGGATCAACCAGACCATCGGCTATCCGAGCGGACGCGAATTCGCCAACGGCCTGTGGACCGTGTTCATCGGCCTGTGGCTGTTCGCCGTGTTCGAGAATTTGTTCGGCCTTACCTTCGGCAACAGCTGGCCGCTGTTCATCATCATCTCGGGCGTGACGATGGCGGTGCGGCCGATCGCCGAACGCAGGTTCGGGCGCTTCGGGCGGCACGATACGAACGGGGGCAACGGCCATGGAAAGTAAGTGCAATCGAGCGTCGAGCCAGGTCATCCTCGGTGTGCTGGTCATCGGCGTGGGCGTGCTGTTCCTGCTCGATAACCTCGACATCCTCGACTTCCATCACGCGATCGGCTTCTGGCCGCTCGCCTTCATCGCCGCCGGCGTGATCGCCATGGCCGGCGACGGGCCGCGCAGCGGCAGGCACGTCGGCGTGCTGCTGTTCGCACTCGGCGTGCTGATGATCGTCGGCCGGCTCGGCCTGTTCGACGTCGAGTGGGCCATGGTCTGGCCGCTGGTCCTGATCGCACTGGGTGGCCTGATCCTGTATCGCACCCTCGGCCGCGGACGCGCCGCGCGTTCCGGCCTCGAGGACGGCGTCGGCGTCGGCATCGGCGATGTGGGCAACCGGGGCAATGTGAACGATACGGTCGACGTGGTCGCGATCCTGGGCGCGGTCGAACGGCGCCTGCGCACGCCGGACTTCCGCGGCGGCGAGATCACGGCGCTGATGGGCGGCTGCGCGCTCGACTTGCGCGAGTCCTCGATCGCCAGGGAAGCCATGCTGAACGTGTTCGCGATCTGGGGCGGCATCAACATCAAGGTGCCGCCGGACTGGACGGTGGTCATGAACGGTACCCCGGTCATGGGCGGCTTCGTCGACAAGACCATCGCCGCGCCCGACACCGGCAAGCGCCTGGTGGTCACCGGCTACGTCATCATGGGCGGCGTGGAAGTGCGCAACTGATGCACGGCGTGTTCGCCAGCTGGCGCGCGGCGCGGCTCTACCTGCTGGCCTGGCTGATGCTGGGCCTGCTGTTGGCGGGCATGCTGGCGGCCGGCGGCGCGCCCTGGTGCACCAGCCTGCTGTTCACGCTGCCGCTGGCGCTGGTGTACGCGTATGCCACCGGCTTTTCGGCGTATTACGTGTGCCGCGCCTATCCGCTCGGCCAGCGCCCGCCGCCGGCGATCGCCGGCGTGATCGGCGCCACCGCGGCCTGCGCGGCGGCGCTGTGGTGCGCGATCGGCGCGACCTGGAACGCCGTGCTCGGTGCGCTGGCGCCGCAGGGGCCGGGGCCGGGCCTGGTCCTGAACCCGCCGCTGCTGGCGTCGATGTTCGGCCTGGGCGTGATCCTGTACGGCCTGTCGGCGGCGGTGAATTACCTGATGCTGGAAATCGAGCGCGTGCGCCGCCTCGAGACGCGGGAACTGGAGACGCGCCTGATGGCGCGGGACGCCGAACTGCGCATGCTGCGCACCCAGGTCGATCCGCATTTCTTATTCAACAGCCTGAATTCGATCAGCGCCTTGATTTCGCTCGATCCGTCCGGCGCGCGCGCGATGACGCTGCGCCTGGCCGAATTCTTCCGCCATAGCCTGGGCCTGCAGGCCGACCGCAAGGTGGCGCTGGACGCGGAGCTGGCGCTGGTGCGGCATTTCCTGGCGATCGAACAGGTGCGCTTCGGCGAGCGCCTGCGCTTCGAGGCCGAGGTCGACCCCGCCGCCTTGCCCTGCCTGCTGCCGCCGATGCTGCTGCAGCCGCTGGTGGAGAACGCGGTCAAGCACGGCATCGGCCAGATGATCGGGCCGGGCCTGGTGCGCATCGAGGCGGCGCGCGCCGGCACCATCCTGCGCATCCGCGTCGAGAACGACGTCGATCCGGATGCGGCCGCCGGCCAGGGCAGCGGCGCCGGCATCGGGCTGGACAACGTGCGCAGGCGCCTGAAGGCGGCCTACGGGCACCAGGCCGGCGCCCACTGGTCGGACGGCCATGGACGGTTCCGGGTCGAGCTGGCGCTGCCGGCGCAAACCACGGACATCGAGGAGAACTGAAGCATGCGCGTGCTCATCGTGGACGACGAACACCTGGCGCGGGCGCTGCTGCGCGAGCACCTGGCGGCGCACGCGGACGTCGAGATCGCCGGCGAATGCGCGAACGGCTTCGAGGCGGTCAAGGCGATCGCCGAATTGCGGCCGGACCTTGTGTTCCTCGACATCCAGATGCCGAAGCTGGACGGCTTCGAGGTGGTGGCGCTGGCCGGAGCCGCTACGCGCTACGTCTTCGTCACAGCCTACGACCAGTTCGCGCTGCGCGCCTTCGAGGTGCACGCGCTCGACTACCTGCTCAAACCCTTCGGCCGCGAACGCCTGGACGCGGCGCTGGCGCATGCGCGCGAGCGCCTGCATGGACCCGGCGCCGCGGCTGCCCGGGAGGACGACGGTCGTGCGGCCAGGGCGGTGGCGGACGAGGCGGCGGACGAAAAGGCGCGGCGCCAGGGGCCATTGACGCGCGTCTTGATCCGCGACGGCGCGCGCGTGCACGTGGTGGATGCGGCCGCCATCGACTACATCGAGGCGCAGGACGATTACGTGGCGATCTGCGCCGGCGGCAAGCGCTGGCTCAAGAGCCAGCGCCTGTCCGACCTGGAGCGCCAGCTCGATGCGCAGTCCTTCTTGCGCGTGCACCGCTCGTACATCGTCAGGGTCGGCGCCATCGTCCGCATCGAGCCGGCCGGCCGCGACAGCCATTGCGCGGTGCTGCGCGACGGCGCGCGGATTCCGGTCAGCCGCAGCGGTTACCAGAAGGTGCGGGCGTTGCTGGACTGAGAACCTGTTGCGGGTTCCGGGTGCGTCGCATCAGGTGAACGAGCCGGGCGGCGCGGTCAGGCCGATGCGCCGGCCACGTCCACTTCCCACCAGCGCGGCATCAGTTCCAGCACGTCGGCGCGCGCAAAACGATCGTCGATCAGCCACACCGTGCCGCGATCCTGCTCGGTGCGGATCACGCGGCCGGCCGCCTGCACCACCTTCTGCAGGCCGGGATACAGGTAGGTGTAGTCGTAGCCGGCGCCGAACATTGCCTGCATGCGCTGGCGCAGCTGTTCGTTGACCGGATTCACCTGCGGCAGGCCGAGCGTGGCCACGAAGGCGCCGATCAGGCGCGCGCCGGGCAGATCGACGCCTTCCCCGAACGAGCCGCCCAGCACCGCGAAGCCGATGCCGCGGCCGTCCAGGGTGAAGCGCTCCAGGAAAGCCGCTCGTTCCGGCTCGCTCATGCGGCGCGACTGGCGCCAGGTCGGGATGTCGGGATGGCGCGCTTCGAAGGCATCCAGCGCCTGCTGCAGGTAATCGAAGCTGCTGAAGAAGGCGAGATAGTTGCCCGGCACTGCTTGGTACTGGCGCGCCATCAGCTCGGCGATCGGCGCCAGCGATTGCTTGCGGTGCGGGTAGCGGGTCGAGATGTCGCGCGCCACGTGCACCTGCAGCTGGCTGGCGTGGAAGGGCGAATCGACGTCGACCCAGGCGGTATCCGCCGGCATGCCCAGCAAATCGGCGAAATAATGCCAGGGCCCGAGCGTGGCCGAGAACAGCGTGGTCGAGTGCGCGAAGGCGAAGCGCGGCGCCAGGAAAGGCGCCGGCACCACGTTGCGGATACAGAGGGTGGTGTCGCGCTCGTCGACGCGGGTGACGTCCAGGATCGAGTGCTCGCCGAAGGATTCGGCCAGGCGCAGGAATTGCAATATGCCGAAGTAGAATTCCTGCAGCGCCGCATCGAGCGGCGCCGGGGCCGCCGCCAGGTGCTCGGTGATCGCGCTGCTCGCGTTCTGCAGCGCCATCACGAATTTTTCCGGCAGCGCGTCGTGCACCTGGTAGGCGAGCGGCGCGGCCTTGCTGATGTCGAGCCAGGCGCGCCCGATCTTTTCCAGCGGTTTCAGGAGATTTGAAGGTGCCACTGAACGGGCGGCGCGCAGCGCCCCCCGTTCCAGTGTTGCGGTGTACATCGAGCGCGCCCGCGCCACCAAGTTGTGGGCTTCGTCGGCCAGCACGCTGGTCTTCCAGCCGTTGGCCTGCGCCAGCGCGTACAGCATGGCGCCGCCGTCGAACCAGTAGTTGTAGTCGCCCACCACCAGGTCGCTCCAGCGCACCATTTCGCTGCCCAGGTAATACGGGCAGACTTCATGCGCCAGGCCGATCGCGCGCAGGCTGGCGCGGTCCAGCATGTCGGCCTGGGCGGCTTGCGCCCGCGCCGCCGGCAGGCGGTCGTAGAAGCCCTGCGCCAATGGGCAGGATTCGCCGTGGCAGGCCTTGTCGGGGTGCTCGCAGGCCTTGTCGCGCGCGGTCAGTTCCAGCACGCGCAAGGGGATGCTGCCCCCGGCCTTCAGGGTCGCCGCCGCGTCCAGCGCCAGTTGGCGGCCTGGCGTCTTGGCGGCCAGGAACACGATCTTGTCGAGACCCTCGCGTGGCGCTGCTTTGAGCACCGGGAACAGGGTGCCGACGGTCTTGCCGATGCCGGTCGGGGCCTGGGCCAGCAGGCTGCGCCGGCTCGCGTTGGCGCGGAAGATCGCTTCGGCGAGCTGGCGTTGGCCGGGGCGGAAATCGGCGTGCGGGAAGCGCAGGGCGCTTAGTGCCGCGTCGCGCGCGGCGCGGTGCGCCAGTTCGAGCTCGGCCCAGGCCAGGAAGCGGCCGCAGTGGTCCTCGAAGATCGCCGCCAGTTCAGTGCTGGTGCGGGTTTCGCGCAGTGTGGTTTCCTGCTGGCTGCCGATGTCGAAATAGACCAGCGCCAGGTTGACCTGCTCCAGGCCGAGTTCCTGGCACATCAGGTGGCCGTACACGTGCAGCTGGGCCCAGTGCAGGTGGCGGTGGTTGGCGGGGATGGCGTCGAAGCGGCCGCGGTAGGTCTTGACTTCCTCGATCAGGTTCTGGTCGGGATCGTAGCCGTCGGCGCGGCCGCGCACGTGCAGCGGACCGAAGTCGCCGGACAGCGTCACCTCGGAGCGGTAATTGCCGTCGCGGCGCGAGGCCACCACCGCATGGCCGGCAATGCCTTCCTGGGCCGTGGGCGAGGGCGTGAAGCGCAGGTCGAGGTCGCCCTGCTTGGCCGTGAATTCGCACAGGGCGCGCACGGCCACGGTGTACTTGTTCATGCCGCTTCTTTGTCCGCTTCTTTATCCGTTTCCTGGTCCGCTTGCTGTTCCCACTGCAGGTAGCAGACCGTGATCGGCATGCCGTGCGCGGCGCAGTAGTCGATCCAGCGCAGCTGGTTGTCCTGCAGGCGGTCGCCCGGTCCCTTCACTTCGATCATGTTGTACCTGCCCTCATGCGGCCAGAACTGGATCAGGTCCGGGAAGCCGGTGCGGTTGTCGCGCACGTCCTGCAGGATGCGCCGGCACCACAGTTTCAGGTGGGCCGCCGGGATGCAGTCCAGCGCCAGTTCGATGATGTCCCAGCCCAGGTAATCCCAGGACACGAAGGGCGATTGCAGGCCGGCCTTGGCGTCCCAGGTGGCGCGCATGGCGGCGCGGTAGCTGCCGTCGTCCAGGCGCGCCAGGCAGGCATCGAATTCCTGCCGGCGGCGGCTGTGGAAGTCGGCGCTGTACAAATCGGCCGGGCCGCGGTGGAAGGGGTGGAAGAAGGCGCCGGGAATGGCCGCGAACAGCGCCGGCCAGCACAGCAGGCCGAACAGGGTGTTGGCCAGCGTGTTCTCGACGTAGAACACCGGGGCATCGTCGCGCCGCAGGTGCTCCAGCACGACGCCTTCCACGCGCCGGGCGCCGCCCGGCTGGACCAGGCTCAGGTCGAGGCGCGCGGGCGGCGCGGCGCGTTTGTTACGCGTGGCCGGGTGGCCGAGCTTGCGCGCCAGGCGCGGGCCGATGCGCAGCAGGTGCTGGCGCTCGGCCTCGCTTTCCGGCGCCGCGCTGGCGGCCTCGAACAGGGCGTAGGCCTGGTCGAACTTCTCTTGCTTTTCCAGCACGCGCATGGCGCGGCTGCGCGCGCCGGGGTAGCGGCATTCGGCGTACACCGCGTGGGCGCTGTCCCAGTCCTTCGCTTTTTCCAGTTGCTGGCCGATCTGGAACAGCAGGCGTTCGCGCCGGCTGTCGAGCCAGGCGTTGTCGAAGGCGTGGCGCGGCACATCGCGCAGGACGTCGAGCGCGGGTTCCTCGGCGTAGTAGCGTTCCTTGCAGGCGTGCAGCTGCAGGTAATGGTCGATGTCGCGCCGGCTGCGAAAACCGCGCGAGGCCGCGGAGAACTCGACCTGCTCGTAGCGGAATACGCCCAGATCGGACAGCACGAATTCGGTCCAGTCCTGGCTCAGGTTGCCGAAGAAGAGCAGGCGCAGGCGGTCGCACAGGGGTTTCACCAGGATCGCGAACACGGTGTCCGGACAGTCGCGGAACCAGGCCGAAAACGGGCGGGTCCCATGGAAGTCCAGACGCAGCGCTTCCAATTGATTGGCCTTGCGCGCGGCGCGCTGTTGCGGCGGCAGCTGGAAAGCGTCGGCGATCTCGGGTTTCGACAGCAGGTCGAACAATTCATCGATCGAGACCGTCGGGTCGGCCTGCACCCAGCCGGTGGGCAGCAGCGCGCGCGCCGCCTCGATCGGGCAGCCGATTTCGGCGTAGTCGAGTTTGCTGGCGCGGAACAAATTGCCCTTGCGCATGACCATGCGCACGAACAACGCGCGCGCAGCCCGCGGCAACGTGCTGAAGGCATCGATGAAGTCCCGCTCTTCGGGCACGAGCAAATCGGCGTAGCGCCCGGCGATCCAGTCCAACACGCGCTGGAAATTGTCCAGATAATAAAACTCGTTTTCCAGAACCCTGTTCGTTGCCATCGCTACCATCATCGCCAGCTGTATTTTTGTACAGTATAGCGATGGCGCCGGTCTTCTCCCAGCGCTTTTGACGCATTTTCGCTACCACCACGCGAGAATCGTGGTTTTTATGGCTGAGTTAGCGCCTGTTCGTGGGCGATTTGGCATCTTTTGCATCTTTTATATCATTTGTGGCGCCGCCATCGGGCGCGCCGCCCTGCTTGTTTACGTGCTGGATGATGGCCGATATCAGGGCGACGTCGGTGTCGGGCAAGCCGGGTGCGGCACCAGGCTGGGCGGGTACCGCGGGGCGCTTGCGCGGCGTCCCGTCCGGACGTGCGGCGAGCCTGGCGGCGCGGACCTTGCCCGGACTGTCCTTGCGGCCGGCGCGGACGGTAACCGCTGCGGCGTCGGGGCTGGCGCGATGCCTGGCCTGGCCTGGCGCCGCATCCGCCGCTGCCTGCGCCACGTCGCCTGCGGCCGGCGCAAGGTTAACGATGGTGGCGCCGTGGGCCGGCGCTGAGTTTGCTGCTGCTGACGCGGCAGCATCGGCTGCTGCAGGCGCCTCGGCGCGGCGCTGCGCTTGCGCAGAAGACGTCGTGAGCGGCGCCGCGGCCGGCATCGTGATCGGCGTCGGCGGCATCGCGGCGCCATCGCGGGCGCCGGTTCGTCCGCTGTCCGGATCGCGCAGCAGCCAGGCGAGCGCGCCGAGCAGGGCGCACACCAGCACCCCCGCCAGGCCGTACCAGACGATGGCCGGCAGCGCCAGGACGCGCCTGGACAGCGGCGGATCCGTCTGTCCGTCGAGCATGGCCAGGATATTGACTTCGCCGTTGCCCCGCCGCGAGGACGGCGGCGAAGGCGACATCAGGTTCGGGCGTCTGGAGCCGGCTTGATCTTCATCTGTAGGGCGCACCGCATTACTCCTAAGATTTGCACTTAGTTCCAATTAGAAACATTTCTGGGAAACCGATGATGATCTTCCTCGCATTGTTGTACTTTTGCCTGGCCTGCAGCCTGATCTGGCTGGCGTTTTTCCCGGCAGGGCGCACTGCCGTGCTGCACCTGCTCGGCAACCTGCAGCGGCGCCTGCAGATGCGCGCCTGGATGCTGCAGCGTTCCGGCGGGGCGGCGGTCGATGCCGGCTGGAGCGGTGCCCGGCTCCAGCTGCGTAACTGGCGCGCGATGCTGCGCCGCCACTGGGCATTTTGCGCGATCGGACTGCCGCTGGTCTTGATCCCGACCCTGCTGGCCCTGCTGATGCGCGAGCCGGACATGCTGCCGGGGTACGAGCCGGTCGAGACCGTGGTCGACCCGCGGGTGGCGGCCCTGCTCAAGGGCGAGCAACTGGTGCCGCCGGCCGCGCTGCCGCCGCTGGCCTTCACCACGCGCGAGGTCGAGCAACTGCGGCCGATGCTGGTCGACGCCAGCCGTAACTGGGGCTTGCTGCATCCGGATTTCAGCCAGCGCCTGCTGCTCGCCTTCAAGGTCATGAAGGAAAAGCACGGCTATGAAATGGCGCTGCTGGAGGGTTACCGCAGCCCGGCGCGCCAGGATGCGCTGGCCAGCATGGGCTCGGCGGTGACGAATGCGCGCGCCTTCCAGAGCTGGCACCAGTACGGGCTGGCGGCCGATTGCGCGTTCTGGCGCGACGGCAAGCTGGTGATTTCGGAAAAGGACCCATGGGCAATGCGCGGTTACCAGCTGTACGGCGAAGTAGCGGAATCGCTGGGCCTGACCTGGGGTGGACGCTGGGCCATGATGGATTTCGGCCACACCGAACTGCGCTTGCGCGGGGTGATGCGGCGCTGATGTGGCGCCGATGCGGCGGTCCCGCAGTGGCGCCGAAACGGCACGCGTCCCTGCGCTTGTTTCCGGTCAAATTTTCACTCAGGAAATAATGCCAGTATTGCCTGCGGTACTCATCAACTTCCCAAGCAATCACTATGGCCCGACTCTGGCAGTTCCTTACCGGCAGGCGTGCATTGACCGTGCTCGGCCTGGCCGTCCTGGCGGTCTTTTTGTTCCTGGGCGCCGAAACCCTTGAAATCGCCGCGCTCTGGGCATTGCTGGCGGGCCTCGTGCTGCTGGCCGGCTGGGGCGCCTGGTGGTTGTTGCGCGCCCGCCGCCGCAAGCGCGCCGCGGCCCGGCTGAGCGAGGCGATCGTCGCCGCGGCGCCCGACGACGGCAAGGCACTGGCGGCGCGCGGCGATGCCGCCGTGCTGCGCAAGGGCATGCTCGAAGCAATCAGCACCATCAAGACTTCAAAACTAGGCCTGACGCGTGGCGCCGCGGCCCTGTACGAGCTGCCGTGGTACATGATCATCGGGAACCCGGCGGCGGGAAAAAGCAGCGCCATCAAGCATTCCGGTTTGACCTTCCCGATCCCCGGCAGCAAGGCGGTGCAGGGCGTGGGCGGCACCCGCAACTGCGACTGGTTCTTCACCACCGACGGCATCCTCCTCGACACCGCCGGCCGCTACTCGGTGTACGACGCCGACCGCGCCGAGTGGTTCGGCTTCCTCGACCTGCTCAAGAAGCACCGCGCGCGCGCGCCGATCAACGGCATCCTGATCGCGGTCAGCGTGGCCGAGCTGGCCGGGCTGCCTGCCGCCTCGATCGAACTGGCCAAGAGCCTGCGCACCCGGGTGCAGGAACTGACCGAGCGCCTGGGCGTGTACGCGCCGGTGTACGTGATCTTCACCAAGGCCGACCTGATCGCCGGCTTCGCCGACTTCTTCCACGGCGCCGAGCGCGCCGAGCGCGAGCGCGTCTGGGGCGCCACGCTGCGCTACAACCGGCGCAGCACGCCGCAGGACGTGCTGGGCTTCTTCGACCAGCACTTCGACGAACTGCACGACGGTCTGAAGGAAATGAGCCTGGCCAGCATGGCGGCCAACCGCAGCACGGCGATGCGGCCCGGCGTATTCACCTTCCCGCTCGAATTCAATGCGCTGCGCCCGCAGTTGCGCGCCTTCCTGGCCACCCTGTTCGAAGAAAACACCTGGCAGTTCAAGCCGGTGTTCCGCGGCTTTTATTTCACCAGCGCGCTGCAGGAGGGCACGGTCGAGAACCTGTCGTCGCGCCGCGTGGCCAGCCGCTTCGACCTGAAGCTGCGCGAGCAGGGCGTCCAGGCCGGCGCGCCGGGCGGCGAACAGGCGGGCTACTTCCTGCTCGACCTGTTCCGCAAGGTGATCTTCGCCGACCGCGACCTGGTCAAGCGCTACACCAGCCCGGCCGCGGCGCGCATGAAATACGGCGCCTTCTTCGCCGCCACCATCCTGCTCGGCTGCGCGCTGGGCGGCTGGAGCTGGTCGACCATGGGCAACCGCCAACTGGTGGCCAACGTCCAGGCCGACCTCGACAAGGTCAATAAACTGCAGGCGCGACGCAGCGATCTGCAGTCGCGCCTGGAAGGGCTGGAGATCCTGCAGGACCGCATCGAGCAACTGGAAAAATACAGGGCCGAGCGGCCGCTGGCGCTGTCGTTCGGGCTGTACCAGGGCGCCGCGGTGGAGCGCAAGCTGCGCGACGAATACTTTGCCGGCGTACGCGAAGTGATGGTGCTGCCGGTGACGTCCGCATTGGAAGCACTGCTGGCCGACATGAACGCCAACGCGTCCCAGCTCGACCCCGACGCCAAGGCGGCGCCGGCGGCGCGGCCCGGCCAGCCCTACCAGGACGCCTCGCCCACCAACGTCGGCGATGCCTACAACGCCTTGAAGACCTACCTGATGCTGGCCGATAAAAGCCACGCCGAGCCGGGCCACCTGAACGACCAGCTGACCCGCTACTGGCGCGGCTGGCTGGCGGCCAACCGCGGCGCCATGACGCACGAGCAGACCATCCGCAGCGCCGAGCGCCTGCTGACCTTCGTGCTGTCCCACGTCGATGACCAGGCCTGGCCCCAGGTCACGCCCAAGCTCGGCCTGCTCGACACCGCGCGCGAAAACCTGCGCCGCGTGGTGCGCGGCACCCCGGCGCGCGAGCGCGTCTACGCCGACATCCGCACCCGCGCCGCTACCCGCTTCCCGGCGGTGACGGTGGCGCGCATCGTCGGCGAGCAGGACCAGGGCCTGGTGGTCGGCAGCTATGCGGTGAGCGGCGCCTTTACCCGCGACGCCTGGGAAAAATTCATCCAGGGCGCGATCCGCGACGCCTCCAACCGCGAGCTGCAGAGCACCGACTGGGTATTGAAGACCGTGGCCAAGGACGACCTGACGCTGGAAGGCAGCCCGGAGCAGATCCAGAAGTCGCTGGTCGATTTGTACAAGGCCGACTATGCGAAGGAGTGGGCCAGATTCGTGCAGGGCGTGACGATCGCCGACCTGAACGGCTTCGACGGCAGCGTGCAGGCGATGAACCGGCTCGGCGACCCGCAAACCTCGCCGCTGGCCAAGCTGCTCAAGACCGTGTACGAGCAGACCGCCTGGGACGATCCGGCCCAGGCGCGCGTGGTCAGCGACAAGGTGAAAGGCGGCCTGCGCGCCTGGTTCCGCGAAACCGTGCTGCGCCAGGCGCCGAGCGATGCGCGCCAGCTGGCCGATGCGATGGGACCGCTGCCGCTGGGCGGGGTGCAGGCGGCCGCCGGTTCGCCGGCCGGTCCGGTCGGGCGTGAATTCGCCGGCGTGGCGCGGCTGGTCGGCGTGAAGGAAAAGGATGCGTCGCTGATGACCGGCTACCTGGACGCGCTGTCGAAACTGCGCTCGCGCCTGAACCAGCTGAAGAACCAGGGCGATCCCGGCCCCGGCGCCAAGCAGCTGATGCAGCAGACCCTGGAGGGCAACGGCTCGGAACTGGCCGAGGCCCTGAAATACGTCGACGAACAGATGCTGACCGGGATGAGCGACTCGCAGAAGCAGATGCTGCGTCCGCTGCTGGTGCGGCCGCTGGTGCAGACCTTCGCCATGATCGTGCTGCCGTCCGAGTCCGAGATCAACAAGACCTGGCAGGCCCAGGTCGTGGAACCGTTCCAGAAGACGCTGGCCGCCAAGTACCCGTTCGCCCCGTCGGCCCAGATCCAGGCGACGCCGGGCGAGATCGGCCAGGTGTTCGGGCCCGAGGGCACGGTGGCGAAATTCGTCGGCGCCACCATGGGACCGCTGGTGGTGCGGCGCGGCGACGTGCTGGCCAGCCGCACCTGGGCCGACATCGGCATCACGCTGGCGCCGCAGGCGGTGAGCGGCTTTCCGGGCTGGGTCGCGCCGCTGTCGGCCAACGGCGTGGCCGCCAGCAACGGACCGCAGCAGGTGTTCCAGCTGCTGCCCCTGACCGCCGCCGGCGTGACCGAATACACGATCGAGATCGACGGCCAGCAGCTACGCTACCGGAACACGCCCCCAAGCTGGGTCAACATGGTGCACCCGGGACCGCAGGGCGCGAGTGGCGTCAGGATCAGCGCGGTCACCTTCGACGGCCGCACCGTGGAGCTGTTCAGCGAGCCGGGCCAGTTCGGCTTGCAGCGCATGATCGGCACCGCCGAGAAGAAGCGCCTCGGCCCCGGCATGCATGAATTGCGCTGGAGCGCATCCGGCGTCGCGGTGGCGGTCAACATCAAGATCGTCAGCGACGCCAATGCCGGCGGCGGCACCGGCGAGGCCCAGGCCAGCCGCGGCTTCAACGGCCTGCGCCTGCCGGAGGCCATCGTCGGGCGAGCCGGACCGGGCGGTGCGTCTGCGCCGACCGGTGCCGCCATGGCCGCGGGCGCACCGGCCGGCGGCACGGTCCTGGCCGGAGCCGCGCAATGACGCGCGCCGCCGCCAGCCGCATCGGCTACTTCGGCAAGATCCCGGCGCACGACGACTTCGTCAAGGCCGCCGAGGACCAGCCGGTCGTCGGCATGCTCGACGACTGGCTGGCCCAGGTCATGTCGCGCCTGCCGGGCGACGCCCGCTGGAAGCTGAACTACGACGCCATGCCGCCGGTCAGCTTCGCCTTCGTGGGCCCCAGCCGGCGCCATGCGGTGGCCGGCCACCTGGTCGCCAGCCGCGACCGCTCCGGGCGGCGCTTTCCGTTCCTGGCGATGCGCACGCTGGACGTGCCGGACCCCGCCGCCTTCATCGCGCGCTGCCCGCTGGCCTTCGGCCCGCTGTGGCGGCTGCTGGAAACGGGCATGCCGTGCGTGCTGGCGGCCGGCGATCCGTCCGCGCACCTGCAGGCGATCCTGGACGCGCCGCCGCTGGTCGAAGCCGATTCCTCGCAGGACGCGGCGATCGACGCGGCGCTGGCCGATTTCCTGGCGCTGCATACCGTCGCCTCGTTGTCCGGCCAGCTGCGCCTGGCCGCCAACCGCATGATCCTGGGCCTGGGCCTGCTGCTGCAGCCGGTGATGCACAGCCGGCCGGCGGCGCTGCACAAGAGTCTGGCGCTGCCGCTGCCGGAAGACGATGGCGAGCGCTTCATCACGGCCGCGTTCTGGCTCGAGCTGGTCGCGCCCTTCGTGCGCCGTACCGGCTACGACCTGGTGCTGTTCCTGACCCGCCTCCAGGGCCGGCCGGCGCTGGTGGTCGGCTTCGGCGGTGCCGCGGCCGGCACCCTGCATGCGCTGATCGACCCACTGGTCGGCGCCGAGCAGCAGGTGCACCTCGACGACAACGGCTGGATCGACGAGCAGATGGGCATCGACATCGACGTGCGCGCGCTGGCCAGCTACCTGGAACAGCCGATGCTGCCACTGCGCCTGGCGCGTGACCTGTTCCTCAAAACCTTTATCGGAGCCGCTTCGTGAAAACGCCACTCGTGTACGTCGCCATGCTGGGCGCGGCGCTGCTGCCGGCCGCTCGATCGCTTGCGGCGCCGACCGACGCCGCCGCGCCGATCGTGGTCTCCGGCACCGTCGCCGACGAGGCCAGCAAGGCCGCCATGCTGGCGCGCCTGCGCGCGCTGTACGGCGCCGAGCGCATCGTCGACCAGTTGACGCTCGGGCGGGTCTCGACGCCGCCCAACTGGAATGAGTACCTCGGCAGGCTGATCGGCCCCAACCTGAAGCTGATCAGCCGCGGCCAGCTGCAGGTGGACGGCACCAGCGTCAGTTTGCGCGGCGACGTCGCCAGCGAAGCGCAGCGCCAGCAGATCGCCGGCGACATCGCGCTCGGCCTGGACCACAGCTACACCGTCAACAACGGCCTGCGGGTGGCGGCGTCGGAGCAGGGCATGCTGGACGCCGCGCTGGCCGACCGCATCATCGAATTCGAGTCGGGCAAGGCGGCGCTGACCGATTCCGGCAAGGCCATCCTCGACCAGATGGGCGTGGCGCTGCTGCGCCTGAAGGACAAGAAGGTCGAGGTGATCGGCCACACCGACAACGCCGGCTCGCGCGCCGGCAATCTGTCATTGAGCCAGGCGCGCGCGGAAGCGGTGAAAGCCTACGTGCTGGGACGCGGCGTGCGCGAGGACATGATCGCGGTGTCGGGGGAGGGACCGGACCGGCCGGTGGCGGACAACCGCACGCCGGAGGGCCGGGCGAGGAACCGGCGGATCGAGTTCAAGGTGGTGCAGTAATCGATCCCGTCCTCCTGACGCACCCTCGTTGTTCCCGGCACTGCCGGAAACAACTCCCCGCGCAGGCGGGGACCCAAGTTTGCTGGCCCCTCGCTAACGCACGTAAAACCAGGGTTCCCGCCTGCGCGGGAACGGCGTAGTAACTATCACGACCAGCTCACGGCAGCGTGATCGTCACATTCGCCGAGCGCGGCGGCAGCTTTACCAGGTCGTTGTAGCTGGCCAGCGCCGTCCCGGTCTCGTGCGCCAGCGTCGTGCGAAAGCCGAGGTAGGCGCCCAGGCCGACCAGCGCGAACACCAGCGTCAGCACCCACAATGACAGGTCGCTGCCCAGCTTGTGCACGATCTGGTCCGGCCGTTCGGCATGCGGCGCGAAGCCGCGGCTTTTGCCGCGCATGCGCGCGATCTCGTCGCCCAGGCGTGCGGTCAGGTAGTTCAGCTTGTCCTTGCCGTCGAGGGCAAAGCGGCCCTGGAAGCCGAGCAGCAGGCACATATGGAAGACTTCGAGCGCCTGCAGGTGCATGCTGCCCCTGGCGCGCAGGTCTTCCAGGCGCTGGAAGAAGTGCTCGCCGGCGAGCTGGTCGCCGAACAGGCGCAGCTGCAGCGGCCGGGTCTCCCAGGCGTCGCGGATCTCGTAGTCCGAGCGCAGGATGATCTCGTCGACCGCCGCGCAGAACGCGTACTTGGCGGCGGTGACGTCGTCGGCCGGCACGCCGAGGGCCTTGGCGTGGCGGTCGACGTCGCCGAGGAAGGTGGTCATGTGGTCGGCGAAGGCGGTCTTGTCCTGCGGGCCGCAGCCGCCCTTGAGCAGGAACAGCGCGTAGAAGCCTTCATACATGATGTCGACCAGCGACTGGGGGGCGCCGCCGGCGGCGTTGCGGGCGGAGGAAGCCGGCGCGGCGCGCCGTTCGACGTGGGGATGTGGATTCATGCGGCGATCGCGATCAGTTCGAGTTTGAGGTCACGCAGGCCGTTCGGCACGTACATCGAAATCGCCTGCGCCTTGAGCATGCTGTCGTACAGCACGCCGCGGTTTTCCAGCACGAAGTAATACATGTCGGGACGTACCGGCAGCGCCGCCGGCACCTGCGGCGCGTGCACCAGCTTCACGCCCGGCATGGCCGACAGCACCAGCTTGTCGACGTCTTCCGGCGCGCCGATCTTGAAGCGCAGCGGCACGATCTCGACCAGCTGCAGCGCCGCCATGTCGGCCGCCACTCCGAGGTAGAGCGTGGTGTGGGCGTTGATCTTGCCAGAGTCGAGCGCGCCCAGGTGGTACGACGGCCGCTCGTTGGACAGCACGATCGAGAAGTACTTGGACGAGATCACGGTGTCGAGCAGTTCGCGCAGGATGCCGTCCAGGCGCGCGAACGCGGGGCCGGGGTCCTGGTGGGCGTAGCTTGGGAGGTCTTCGAGCTTGACGCTGCGCGAAAACGTCATGAGACCGCCCGCCAGCACCAGCAGTTCCTGGAACAGGCGCTCGGGATGCAGTTCGCGGTGCGCCAGGTAGTGGGTCAGCGCGGCATAGCCCGAGCTGGCCGTGTGCAGCAGCCAGAACGAAGACACGTCGCCGCCGCGCAGCTCGACCACGTTCTTGCTCGGTTCGCGGTAGTGGCCGTACAGCGCGTTGACCTTGGCCAGCAGCTTTTCCATCAGGCGCGCCAGCTGGGCATGCAGGCCGGGTGCGCCTTCGATCGACAGACTGGGCGGGATGAAGTCGTGGTCGATCTCGAAGCCGCCGGTGGCGACCCGGCGCAGGCGCAGCAGCGGGAAGCTGTCGAAGAAATCCAGCGCCTCGGTGTCGGCCACCAGGCGCAGGCTCTTGGTGAGATAGGCCACCGGGGCCGGGGCGGCCTGCGAGAACAGGTCCTGGGTGTCGTGCTCGTGCTGGCCGAAGCGGGCGTCGGGCCGGGCTTCGCCGCGCGCCGCGCAGTTCTCGCCATGCACCTTGAGCGAGGGCAGGGCAGCGTAAAAGGTGACGCTCTGGCTGGACGGCGGCAGGTCGCCCAGGCGCACCTGAGGCGGCAGCAGGTCCTGCTCGGGCGCCCGATAGACTTCGCCGTCGGGGAAGATCAGCGACAGTTCGGTGATGCGCAGCACGTCGGCCTTGAGCGCGTCGGCGTCGATCGCCAGCCGGCGCACGCCCCAGCAGTACGGGTGCAGCGCGCCGGCCGTCTCGTTCAGGCGCGCTTCGTGGTAGCGGTCCTGCTGCTGGAAATGCTGGGGGCGTAGGAACAGGCCTTCGCCCCACAAAACCTTCGACGCAGTGGTCACGGTTGTCTCCTTTGCTGGTCCGGTTAATTCGTTTACGCAAATCTTGTTTCCGCAAATCTCTAGCTTGCTGGAAACCTCAAGCGGCTCATTGACAGCGCACAAGCGCCAGCGGCTTGGCACTGGCGCCATCAGACGCCGCACCCTGGCCGGCATTCATCGCACAGGCGTGCAGCCCGAGCGTCACACCGGTCTTTTCGGCGTCGGCGGCGGCGAAGGCCAGGCGCCAGCCGTCGCGCGCCGGGGTGTAGAACAGGGCGACCACGCCCAGCCAGGCCGCTTCGCGCGCCAGTTTTTCGTTGAGATCGAGGCGCTGGCCCGGCACCAGCGTGAATTCCTTGACCTCGACCAGGTCGGCGCCGAGCGCCTCGCGTTCCGCCTGCGCCGACTGGAAGGCGGCGTAGGGCGCCTGCTCGAAGGCGTCGCGCTGGCGCAGCTTGTAGACGCGCACCAGCAGGGCCAGCGGCTGGCCGCGCCGATCCAGGTTGAGACGCTTGGCGGCGTGCAGGCGCAGCGCCACGTTGCGCGGCGGCTGCAGGGCTTCGGGCACCGGCGCCGGCGGCGGAGGCGGCTTGCGCAGGCCGGTCGCTTCGAGGACGGTGCCGGCCAGGGAATCCCGCGCTGGCCCGCTTCCGGCGGCGCAGCCGGCCAGCAGACCCGCGCCCAGCAGACCCACGCCCAGCAGGGCCGCGATCGACATCGAAGGCTTCATCGGTTCACCTTGCATCTGGTTAATGGTAAAGCCGAGTTGTAACGGCAATGCGCGCCGGCACGCCTGAGGCTGCGCAACGACCGTTTCGATCACGCACAAGCCGCCACAAGGCATGATCGATAAAAATTGACGACACGCAATTCTTTCCCGGAATCACTCCCCAATAATTGGCGCTTGAATCCACCCCGGGAGACCCAGATGACGTTCCAACGCTTGATGCCACTGGCCTGCGCCGCGCTGCTCGCGGCCTGCGCCAGCAACCCGCCGGCGCCGCCCGTCGCCGCCAAGCCGGCGCCGACCATCGCCGCCGCCATGGCCGAAGTCGACGCGGCCGTGCTGGCCGGCCACAACGACAAGGCCTACGCTGTCCTGAAGCAGGCCGGCAGCAACTTCCCCACCGACAAGACGCCGTGGGTGCGCATGGCGCAGATGCGCTTCGACAGCACCAACTACGGCGAGGCGATCGTCAACGCGCTGGAAGCGCTGGAGCGCGATCCCGACGACCTGCTTGCCAACAGCATCGTCGCCGTCAGCGGCCTGCGCGTGACCAGCAAGGCGCTGGCCGACCTGAGCCAGAAGAACAACCTGAGCGGCAACGTGCGTACCGAAGCCCAGGACCTGGCCAAGCTGCTGCGCACCAGCCTGAACGAAGACGTGCTGGTGCCGGGCGCGCGCCCGGCATCGGGACGCAAGGACGGCGCGGTGAGGAAGACGATCGCCGCGCCCGCGCCGCGTCCCGCCTCGAGCGACCCGTTCGGCGCACTCAAGTAACCACCGCAGACCCCTCCCTGGAGCCGACATGTCCAAGAATGAAAGCGTGCAGAAACGCCTGCAGAAAGTACGCGCGCCGCGCGTGCAGATGACCTACGACGTCGAGATCGGCGACGCCATCGAGAACAAGGAGCTGCCCTTCGTGGTCGGCGTGCTGGGCGATTTCGGCAGCGACCCGGACGCCGCCAGGAAGCGCCTGAAGGACCGCAACTTCGTCAACGTCGACGCCGACAACTTCGACGAAGTGCTGGACGGCGTGGCCCCGGTGGCGACCTTCCGCGTGCCGAACCACCTGTCGGCGGAAGGCGGCGAGTTCGCGGTCAAGCTGCAGTTCCGCGAGATGGCCGACTTCCGTCCCGAAGCCGTGGTGCAGCAGGTGGCGCCGCTCAAGGGGCTGCTGGACGCGCGCAGCAAGCTGGCCGATTTGCGCAACAAGCTGGCCGGCAACGACCGCCTGGAAGACATCCTGAACGATGTCCTGACCAACACCGAAAAGCTGGGCAGCCTGCGCAAGGCCGGCGGCAGCGGCAAGGAGGAGTGAACGATGGCGGCCATCCTCGACAACCAGACCCATGCCCCGGCCCCGGCACTCGATACCGGCCTGCTCGACCAGATCGTCGAACAGAGCCGGGTGGCGAAATCGAGCAGCGAACACGAACGCGCGCGCGACCTCATCTCCGAGCTGGTGACCCAGGTGATGGAAGGGACCATGGTCATCTCCAGCAACCTGTCGGCCACCATCGACGCGCGCCTGGCGGAGCTGGACCGCATGATTTCAAGCCAGTTATCAAGCGTGATGCACGCGCCCGAATTTCAGAAGCTCGAGCGCAGCTGGACCGGCCTGCACTACCTGGTCAAGAACAGCACCACCAGTAGCGGCCTGCAGATCCGCATGCTCAACGCCACCAAGCGCGAGCTGGTGAAGGACTTCCAGTCGGCCATGGAGTTCGACCAGAGCACGCTGTTCAAGAAGGTGTACGAAGAAGAATTCGGCAGCTTCGGCGGCGCGCCCTACGGCACCCTGATCGGCGACTTCGAACTGTCGCGCCAGCCCGAGGACGTGTACTTCCTCGAGCAGATGTCGCACGTGGCCGCGGCCAGCCACGCGCCCTTCATCACCTCCGCCGCGCCGGACCTGTTCGGCGTCGAGAGCTTCGGCGACCTGGGCCGGCCGCGCGACCTGGCCAAGGTGTTCGACACGGTCGAATACGCGAAGTGGAAGGCTTTCCGCGAATCCGAGGACGCGCGCTACGTCGGCCTGACGCTGCCGCGCTTCCTCGGCCGCCTGCCGTACAACCCGGTGGACGGCATGACCACCGAAGGCTTCAACTACGTCGAGGACGTGGACGGCAGCGACCACCACAAGTACCTGTGGTGCAACGCCGCCTATGCCTTCGGCGCCAAGCTGACCAAGGCGTTCGCGGACTTCGGCTGGTGCGCGGCGATCCGCGGCGTCGAGGGCGGCGGCCTGGTCGAGAACCTGCCTTCCCACACCTTCAAGACCGACGAGGGCGAGGTCGCGCTGAAGTGCCCGACCGAGGTGGCGATCACCGACCGCCGCGAGAAGGAGCTGTCGGACCTGGGCTTCATCTCGCTGGTCCACTGCAAGAACACCTCGTATGCGGCCTTCTTCGGCGCCCAGTCGGCGCAGAAGGCGCGCAAGTACGCCAACGAGGCGGCCAACGCCAATGCGCTGCTGTCCTCGCAGCTGCAGTACATCTTTGCGGTGTCGCGCATCGCCCACTACATGAAGGCCATGATGCGCGACAAGATCGGCAGCTTCGCGGCGGCCTCCAACGTCGAGGATTACCTGAACCGCTGGCTGACCCAGTACGTCCTGCTCGACGACAACGCGAGCCAGGAGCAGAAGGCCCAGTTCCCGCTGCGCGAAGCCAGCGTGCAGGTGGCCGAGGTGCCGGGGCGGCCGGGCGTGTACCGCGCGGTCTCCTTTTTGCGTCCGCACTTCCAGCTCGACGAGCTGTCCGTTTCGCTCCGACTGGTCGCGGAGTTACCGCAATCGACCAAATCCTGATGTCCATCCCAACCTGAACTGGAGTAATCGACATGGCAATAGACGTGTACCTGCAAATCGACGGCATCAAGGGCGAGTCGGCCGACGACAAGCACAAGGACTGGATCGAGTGCAAGTCGGTGAACTGGAGCGTGCTGCAGCCGAAGTCGGCGACCGCCTCGACCGGCGGCGGCCATACCGCCGAACGCTGCGAGCACAAGGAGATCGAGTTCGTCAAGCTGGCCGATCTGTCCTCGCCGATGCTGCTGCAGACCTGCTCGTCCGGCAAGACCATCCCCAAGGCCAAGCTCGAATTCATGCGCGCCGACGGCCAGGGCGAACGCATCAAGTATTTCGAGATCGAGCTGGAAAACGTGCTGATCGGATCGATCACCCCGAACGTCGCCGAAGGCAGCTTCCTGGCCGAGACAGTGGGCCTGAAGTTTTCCAAGGTCAAGTGGAAGTACACCCAGCAAAAGATCGGCGGCGGCGCCGGCGGCAATACCTCCGGCGGCTGGGACCTGGCCACCAACAAGGTTGCCTGACGCGCCTGGGGAATGCGCGTTTTTTCCGCGGCCTCGTGCCGCGGCTTTTTTTGGGAGAGGCGATGAGCGCTTGCGTGCCGGGATTGCTGGAGCGCCTGATGGGCGCCGCTCAAGCGGGGGCAGGCGCGCCGGGCGGGCGCCTGAACCTGGAGCAGTTCAAGGATTGCGTCGCGCGCGACCTCGAAGTCCTGCTCAACACGCGCGCCGGCTGCCGCGCCGGCCAGTTCGATGTCTACCCGCAGGCGCGCGCCTCGATCCTCAACTACGGCCTGGTCGACTTCGCGGCGTTCAGCCTGTCCAGCAGCGAAGACCGGGCCGCGATCTGCGCCAGCCTGAAGGATGCGATCGAGCGCCACGAGCCGCGCCTGAAGAACGTCGCCGCCACGCTCGAGGAGGACGGCGGCGTCAACCGCCTGCACTTCGTGATCAACGCCACCCTGCAGGCAGACGGCGGCCTCGAGCCGGTCAATTTCAACGCCGTGCTGCAGCCTTCGTCGCTGCACTACGCGATCAGCAAGGCGGGACGCGGCGCGCGTTCCTGAGCCGTACCTTATCCAACGATCACCGAGCCGGAGAACCCGACGATGGACATCAACCTGAAGACCCTGATCGGCAAGCTGAACGACACCAGCCGCGTCGCCGCCACCCGCGCGGCCGGCATCTGCGTCGGGTTTGGCCAGTACGAAGTCGATATCGAACACCTGTTCCTGGCGCTGCTCGAGCAGCCCGGCTGCGACCTGGTGGTGGTGGCGCGCCAGTCCGGCATCAGCCTCTCCGGCCTGGAACTCGAGCTGCGCAGGGAAGTCGAGCGCCTGCCCGCCGGCAGCACGCGCACCCCGGTGTTCTCGCGCCATTTACCGGTGCTGTTCGAGCATGCCTGGCTGATCGCGTCATTGGGCGCCGCGATGAACGCAGGCCAGCAGTGCATCCGCAGCGGCCACCTGCTGCTGGCGCTGCTCACCGAGCCCGGCCTGGCGCAGCTGGCCCAGCGCGCCTCGCGCCACTTCGCTGAATTCCCGCTCGAACGCCTGAAGCACGACTTCGCCAGGCTGACCCGCGGTTCCGAGGAAGCCGTCGCCGATGCCGAGGCCGGCGCGCAGGGGCAGGCGCAACTGGGCAGCGACCCGGTCACCGAACTGCAGGCCGCGGCGCCGGGCAAGACGCCCGCGCTTGACCAGTACACGACCTGCCTGACGGCGCGTGCGCGCGAGGGCAAGGTCGACCCGGTGATCGGGCGCGATCTTGAAATCCGCCAGGTGATCGACATCCTGATGCGGCGGCGCCAGAACAACCCGATCCTGACCGGCGAGGCCGGCGTCGGCAAGACCGCCGTGGTCGAGGGCCTGGCGCTGCGCATCGCGCAAGGCGACGTGCCGGACGTGCTGCGCGGCGTCGAGATCCACAACCTCGACATGGGCCTGCTGCAGGCCGGCGCCAGCGTCAAGGGCGAATTCGAGAACCGCCTGAAGAACGTGATCGACGAAGTCAAGAAGAGCCTGCACCCGATCATTTTGTTCATCGACGAGGCGCACACCATGATCGGCGCCGGCGGCCAGGCCGGCCAGAACGATGCCGCCAATTTGCTGAAACCCGCGCTGGCGCGCGGCGAACTGCGCACGGTGGCGGCCACGACGTGGAGCGAATACAAGAAATATTTCGAGAAGGATGCGGCGCTGGCGCGGCGCTTCCAGGTGGTCAAGGTGGAAGAGCCGGACGAAGCCACCGCCTGCGCCATGCTGCGCGCGATGGCGCCACTGATGGAAAACCACTTCGGCGTGCGCATCTACGACGAGGCGATTCTTGAGGCCGTGCGCCTGTCGCACCGCTACATCAGCGCACGCCAGCTGCCGGACAAGGCGATCAGCGTGCTGGACACGGCCTGCGCCAAAGTCGCATTGGGACAGAAGGCGACACCGGCCGCGCTCGAGGATTGCGGGCGCAGCCTGGAACGGCTCGACGCGCGCATGCAGGCGCTGGTGCGCGAGGAAAGCGCCGGCGCCGACCATGGCGCGGCCCTCGGCCTGCTGCGCGACGAGCGCGCCGCCGCGCAAGCGCAGCAGCAGGCATTGCGCGAGCGCTGGGAACGCGAGCAGGCCCTGTCGAGCGAGATCCACGCGATGCGCGCCCGGCTCGAATCCAGCCAGGAATCCAGCCAGAACAAGGCCGGCGCGGCGGCGCTGCAGGCGCTGGTGGAACAGCTGCGCCAGTTGCAGGGCGAGGCGCCGCTGGTGCCGGTGCAGGTCGATGGCCATACCGTGGCCGGCATCGTCGCCAACTGGACCGGCATCCCGCTCGGGCGCATGGTCAAGGACGAGATCCGCACCGTGATGAATCTGCAGGGCCTGCTGGACGAGCGCATCCTGGGCCAGGCCCACGCCAGCGCCATCGTCGCCCAGCGCGTGCGCACGGCGCGCGCCAACCTCGAGGATCCGAACAAGCCGAAGGGCGTGTTCCTGTTCGTCGGCACCTCGGGCGTGGGCAAGACCGAGACCGCGCTGGCGCTGGCCGACCTGCTGTACGGCGGCGAGCGCAAGCTCGTCACCATCAACATGAGCGAATACCAGGAAGCGCACAGCGTCTCCAGCCTGAAAGGCTCGCCGCCCGGCTATGTCGGCTACGGCGAGGGCGGGGTGCTGACCGAAGCGGTGCGGCGCAATCCGTACTGCGTGGTGCTGCTCGACGAAGTCGAAAAGGCGCACGGCGACGTGCTCGAACTGTTCTTCCAGGTGTTCGACAAGGGTGTGCTGGACGATGCCGAGGGACGCCAGATCGATTTCCGCAACACGCTCATCATCCTGACTTCGAACGCGGCTTCCAGCCAGATCATGCAGGCCTGCCTGAACAAGCCAGTGGGCGAACGTCCCGGCCCGGCGGCGCTGGCGGAACTGATCCGGCCCAACCTGACGAAGCACTTCAAGCCGGCCTTCCTGGGGCGCCTGGCGGTGGTGCCGTTCTACCCGATCGACGATGCGGTGCTGGCCGACATCATCCGCCTCAAGCTCGACCACATCAAGCGCCGCGTGGCGGTCAACCACAACGCCGCCTTCGAGTACGACGATGCGCTGGTGGCGGCGGTGCTGGCGCGCTGCACCGAGGTCGATTCGGGCGCTCGCAACGTCGACACCATCCTGAACGGCACGCTGCTGCCGGAAATCGCCGATGCGGTGCTGGCGCGGATGGCGGAGGGCGGAGCGATCGGCAAGGTGAAGGTCAGCGCCACCAGGGGCGGTCGCATCAAGTACGCGGTCGAACCGGCATGAGCGCTTCCATCGATACGAGGAGCATGCGATGCTGAACCTGGACAAGTTGCTGGCGCCGGTGAGCGCCGACCATCCCTGCGGCGAAGACCTGGCGTTTTCCAGCGAGATCGACGCCATCGTGCGGGCGCGCCAGGCCGACGATCCGTCGATCGAGCAGGGCGCCTGGGTCACCGAGCTGAAGGAAGCCGACTGGAAGTTCGTCGCGAAGCAGTGTGCCCAGCTGATCGAAAAGCGCAGCAAGGACCTGCAGCTGGCGGTGTGGCTGGCCGAAGCCAGCGCCAAGACCGCCGGCCTGCGCGGCCTGGCCGATGGCCTCGAGCTGGTCGCGGCGCTGTGCGAGCGCTACTGGGACGGCCTGTATCCGCTGCCCGAGGACGGCGGCTTCGAGCAGCGCATCGGCAACCTGGCCTGGGTGGCGGCGCGCATCGGTCCCTGGCTGCGCGAGATCCCGCTGACCGAGGGCGTAGGCGGCCATGCGCTGCGCGACTTCGATGCCGTCCGCAGCCGCCCCGAGGAGCTGGCGAAACTGGACGCGGCGCGCCAGCGCGGCGCGCGCAGCTTCTACGACGCGCTGCTGGGCGACTGCGGCCACTGCCTGGAGGCGATCAGGCGCCTGGCACGCAGCGTCGACGAACGCCTGGGCGCGGAGGGTCCGAGCTTCAGCGCCGCGCAATCGGTGCTGGAAAGCGTGACGATGTTCGTGAAGCCGCTGGCCGGGCCGGCGCCGGGCGCGGCGCAGGCGTCGGCGATGGAGCAGGGCGCGATGCATGACGGGGTGGTAAGCGCAATCGGGAACGCGATGGGGAACGCCAGCGCGGATGCGGCGCCGGCCGGATCGATCGGAAACGGTCCGCCGCAGAACCGCGCCCACGCCCTGGCCCAGTTGCGCGGCGTGGCCGAATTCTTCCGCCGCACCGAGCCGCACAGCCCGGTGGCCTACCTGGCGGAAAAGGCCGCGCACTGGGGCGAGCAGCCGTTGCACGTGTGGCTGCGCTCGGTGGTCAAGGATGACGCGTCGTTCGCCCACATCGAGGAAATGCTGGGCGTTGCCCCAACATCCTGAGCACTTCGCCTGAGCGCGGCGGCGCGGCTGGCCGCCTGCAGCCGCGCTGCGGGTTGTTGCGGCCTTATTGCGGCGCGGCCGGCTGTCCCTTGCCCGGCGCCGCCTGCATCACCTGCGAGGTGGCCTGCGCCACCTGCTCCTCGACCCGGCGCATCGCTTCGCGCGTGGACTGGGTCACCTGCTCGTAACCCTTGAAGGCGTTGTCGATCGCGGCCTTGATGATCTCGACCGCGTTTTCCTGGCCCGGCTTGACGTTCTGGGTGACGTCGTAGATCAGGGCCGACAGGGTGTTCTTGGCTTCGACCAGGTGCGTGTCGGCGGCCTGCTGGAATTCCTTCTGGATGTCGCCGATGATCTGGCGCAGCTGTTCGCCGTAGGCGGCGGCTTCCGAGACACCGGGCTGGATGCGCGCCGACACCGCTTCCATCGCGGCCTTCGGATCGGCGGCCTGGGTCGCCTGGCGGCCGGCGGCCAGCGTGCCTTCCACCGAATTGCGGGCGGTGGCCATGTTCAATGCCACGACCTGCTCGACACCCTGCACGGCCTTGCTGGCCAGGGCATTGAAGGTCTGCATCTGGAGATCGAACAGCGTCTTGGTGGCGGACGCGAATTGCTCTGGATTGGTGAACATCGGTTTCTCCTCAGTTAAGTATCCTACGGACGGCTTGCTGCTACTCCTCGTTCTAGTTGTCGGTATTGATTATTTAGCATCCATGGGTTTTTCGCAACGGGCGTCACGGTAGGGCCCCGTGAATTTCGTCCAGCCCGGCCCCAGCGGCGTCTGCGAGCACACCAGGTTGCCGTTGGCCTTGCTGCGCCACTGGAACCAGGGCGCGGGCGCGGCATTCAGGATGATCGGGACGGCCAGGCTGGCGCCGCACAGGAAAAGCGTGAGTTTCTTCATGGTCTGTCGAGCTTATACCCTTGGCGCGTCAAGTCAAGCGATGAGCTTGACCTTGCCATCGTGGGAAGGTATATCCTGTCGCGTATCGACACGGGAGGCGGCATGGAAGCGGAAGACGGCGCGGGTGCGCACTTGAACATCGGCGAGGCGGCCGGCGCCTCCGGCGTGAGCGCCAAGATGATCCGGCACTACGAATCAATCGGGCTGGTGCGGCCGGCGCGGAGGAGCGGCGCCGGCTACCGCCTGTACGGAGAGCACGAGGTGCGCGTGCTGCAGTTCATCCACCGCGGCCGCGCGCTCGGCTTTTCGCTGGAACAGATCGCCGGCCTGCTGGCGCTGTGGCGGGACGAGCAACGCGCCAGCGCCGACGTGCGCGAGCTGGCGCGTCGCCACATCGGGGAGCTGGACCGCAAGATCGCCGAACTGGAAGCCATGAAGCGCACGCTGGAAACCCTGGTGCGCTCCTGCCACGGCGACCAGCGCTCGGCCTGCCCGATCCTGGACGACCTGGCGGCGCATTGACAGTGATGATGTTGTCCGTGTTTTAATTGCCGGGTTCGGCCGCGGCGCAGCGGCCCCAACCCTGTCACGCCTGTCACGCCGCCTCGTGCAAAAACGCTGTTTCGCCCTTTCCGTCCGCTTCGTCCTTTCCTTCTTTTTCCTGTTCATCCTGGCCGGCGCCGCGGCGCTCTGGCTGCTCGGCTCGACGCTGACCGCGGTCGAACCGCACCCCGTGGCGCTGCCCGCCGACCTTGCCGCCAGGGCGCAACCGCTGTCGCTGCCGGCCGGCCCCGGCCAGACCGTGGCCGCGTCCTTCCTGCCGGGCGGCGGCAAGGGCGCATTGCTGCTGCTGATCGACCTGCCCGGCCAGGGCGCCAGCACCTCGTCGGCCGTCACCTTCGGCCTGCGCGAAGCCGAAGGCGTGCGCAGCGCGCTCGACTACCTGCGGCGGCAGGCGCCGGGCCAGCGCATCGGCGTGATCGGCGTATCGCTGGGGGCGGCCTCGCTGGTGCTGTGCCGCGACTGTCCGCGCGTCGATGCGGCGGTGCTCGAATCGATGTATCCGTCGATCGAGGAAGCGGTGCAAGACCGGCTGCGCATCCGCCTCGGCGCGCTCGGCGCCCCGCTGGCCCGGCTGCTGCTGTGGCAACTGCCGCTCCGGCTCGATATCCAGCCGTCCCAGCTGCGTCCGATCGCCCGCATCGGCGAACTGCGGGTGCCGCTGCTGATCGCGGCCGGCAGCGAAGACCGTCATACCCTGCTGCCCGAGACCGAAAGGATCTACGCGGCGGCCGGCGCGCCGAAAAGCCTGTGGGTGGTGCAGGGCGCCGCGCACCAGGACCTGCATGCGTTCGCGCCAGCCGAATACGAGCGCCGCATCGGCGCTTTCCTGGCGTGTCATGTGAGCATGGAAGAAGAGGGGGCGGAGGTGGCCGGCCGCTGATCGGCAGATGGCGCAGCCGCACCCGGATGAGAATGCGGGTGTGCTGCAAAAACATGACGCAAAACGCAAAACGCAAAACGCCGCAATCCTTTTGCAAAGATTGCGGCGTTTTGCGCCGGATGAACCGGAACTGCCTGCTTATTACATGTTTACCACTTGTTCGGTAGAGTTTGGTGCCCACGGAGGGACTCGAACCCCCACACCTCGCGGCACATGGACCTGAACCATGCGCGTCTACCAATTCCGCCACGTGGGCACTGATACTGCTTTCAACTCGGTACTGCTTTTTACTGCGGTAGCTTTTGGTGCCCACGGAGGGACTCGAACCCCCACACCTCGCGGCACAT
>Ga0265798_10001805_pt1 | contig 32510 bp, 33 predicted proteins | sample P3T30metagenome_FD_192430 | JGI IMG/M metagenome (GOLD analysis project Ga0265798, IMG submission 192430) | Plant litter microbial communities from East Loma Ridge, Irvine, California - P3 T30 | ecosystem: Environmental > Terrestrial > Plant litter > Unclassified | place: USA: California... | reverse complement strand
CCAGCGAGCCTCTTGACAAACTCCACATACCCCAACCTCCTCCCCCTCATCATACTAACCCCATCCTGCAGCACCCCAAACACCAACCCAGCCTTAGCCCCCATCTTCGCCACCCTCGCCGCCGTAGGCAACGGAAACCGATTCCAAGCCGAAAACAGGCCCGCAGTCCCCAAGCCCGCAAAGAGCGTGCTAACAAAATCCTTGCTCGCGCCCTCCACCTCTCCATTAACGTCCTCCCTGAGCCCGCTCCAAATCCTGCTCACGGCACCTCTCGCACGGTCCACACCTTCTTCCGAGGCGACGAAGACGCCGACCCAGAGGGCTTGTTTGCCGGCCATGCGGACGCCCTCTTTGATCCCGCCGAGCATTGCGACGTAGTTTTTGGACTTGTGGTAGAGGTACCATCCTGTCTGGGTGGCGGGGAGGCGGTGGGCGTTTTCGGCGCGAAAGCGCAGGCCGGTTTCGTTGGCGCCGTGGATTAGGCCTAGGAGGCCGCCGCTCGTGGCTCCGACTGCTATGAGGGAGGGGAGGCGCAGGGCGAAGGGGAGGGAGAGGCGGTGGGAGCTGAACGGTGGTGGTGCGACAGCGGGAACCTCTTCTGGTGTATCTGAGGACATGTTCATTTTGTGGGCTGGGTGTTTGTGGTGTATATCAGATGGGATGGGAGTTTGGAGTTTGAGCTGGAGTTGGATGTTTCGGCTTTCGCAGCAGCAGCCCTGCCAAGCTCGGAGCTTGCTTCTGGAATGCCGACGGCGGCGGCGATCATTGGAACTCTCTACTCCACCACCAAACCAAACCAAACCCTCACACCTAAACACAACACACACCTCGCCTCGCCTCTCACCACAACAAAGCAAGAAACATGCCCAACTCCGACCCTCCGCCGCGCACCTGGTGCCTGCGCTTCAAACTCAACCGCACAACCGTCGTCCTACACATCGACGCCCTCCAAACCCTCGCATCCGTGCGCTCCGAACTCCTCAGCGCCCTCCAAGCAACCCACCCAGACAACGTCTTCAAAGGCACCACCCGCGAAGGAACCCCAGTCTCATACCCTCTCCCAGCCACCCCCGAAGACATCGCCCTAGCCAAACAAACCGACCCTAACGACCCCAACGGCGGCTGGGAAGCCATCGGCGACGACCTAGAAGAAGGCCTGATCTTCGACGAGGACGTCAGCGGCAAGGGCAAAGGCAAAGCTTCTGCAAAGCCTGCGGCGAGGAAGAGCGGCGGTTCTGCTTCGGTGAATGATTGTCCGCAGGGCGCTGGGCTGAAGGACGGGAGTGTTGTGGCTTTTAGGTTCAGGCTGCCGGAGGAGAAGGCCAGGCGGCAGAGGTTGATTGAGGGGAGTCTGGACGTGGATGAGATTGCGAGGGATGGGATGGGGGATGATGCGGACTGGGACGTGGTTATGCCGAGCATGGAGGAGACTTATGGGGAGGAGGACGCTGCTGCTGCTGAGATGGGGTGAATGGGGGTGCTGGGGTTGTTATGAACTTCAAGGCCGGCTTGTTCTGTTGCGGGACTTGCTCTCTTCGAGCGCTCCGAAGGACTGCAGGATGTCTTCTATGGGTGTCGGGACTAGCTGAGATCAAGTGCTGAGATCAGCTCGATCAATGAGCTCCTTTGCTTTGTGCGTCGGAAGCGTGAAAAGGGCTTTCCAAGAAGACTGGCCCAAAAATGTCAAAGATGTACCACGGAGCAAGCACGCTTCAGTACATGGCTCTCGACAGCAAAATGAGAGAGTGAAGACAAGCAGAAAGAAAAGTAGTTTGCTCCGCAGAGGGCGAAGGTAGCTAGAGCGAAGACTGCGGCCGTGAGCAGCCGCCCAGAAATGCGCCATGGGTATCCGAGAAAATGAAAACATGCATGAAATCCACCCGAACGCCATCAGCTCCTCCTCCCAAATCCCACCCAGTCGCGAGCGTGCTGCTGTCCTCGTCTTTCGCGGTCAAGCAACGAAGCCTGTGCCACCGAGAGAAACCATACCTGCAAGACGTCTCTCCGTGACCACCGTGCTGCTATCACCCGCTTCCGAGACGATACAGCATCTGCTTTCCAAGGAGATGCACTCCGATATCCCTACCCCAAAAACATGACAACTACTGCAATCCAACAATAGTGTTCCTCCTCTGCATCTTCATGCCGTACCTTACGAAAAGCTCATCCACAAAGAACGAATGCTTGATCCCCGGCGCCCTCTTCCGAGCGAACTCATCCACAGCATCTTGCAGCTTATAGCCAAGCCGCTCGACCATGTAGCAGCAGATGAAGAAACCGGTCCTGTTCGGAATGTCAGTATAAATCCACAGTCCTCAGAACTGAACATCACATACCTGTTGAAGCCATAATGGCAATGAACTCCCACCGTCGGCTTCCCCCCAGCCTCCCTCGCAGCAACCATCTTCGGCGACTCCCTGAGCCGATCGACCAGCGCATTGAAAGCGAGGACTTCGTCTGCGGTCGGAGGCAGCTTAGAGACAATCGGAAACTTGTGGTACTCAACACCACCCTCCTCAAGGCCCTCAGGCGCGTACACAGGGTTCTCATGCGAGATGTCGATGATCGTCTGCACGCCATCTTTCAGAACTGCGGAGCTGTATTTCTTGACAAAGATCTTCGGAGCGTGCTCCTCGTCTACCTCACGCATAGTCTTCATGGCGCGGAAAACGCCACCTATCGGCTCGGAGATGGTCGGGGTGTTTTGCCACTTGACGAGGTTCTTGACGTCCCATTTCCCTGCTACGGAGAGATGCTGGAGTTGCCAGCTTTGGGAGAGGCGAGGATCGCAGTGGGTGCTGAGGAATTGCTGGATCAGGCCGGAGAGGATGCGGACTGTTGATGTCGAGTAGAGGAGGGCGTGGGACGCAGGGGCGGGAAAGACGCTCGTCTTAAGAGCGAAGCTGTGCTGGGTTGTGTGCTGGTTTTCGAGCACGTCGCCGCCTAGCTTTGATGTCTGTGGCTCTTGCGGATCGCGGTGCTGCTCTGTGCTGTGGCTGAGGACTTGGTCTTGGACTAGGTCTAGATCGGCGGTGGCAGGAGGGATGGCGCTGCTTGGTTCGTCGTCGTGCTCGGTAGGTTGAGAGTCCTGGTGTGTGAGCCATTCGGAGATGGCGTCGATCTCAGCTGGCGGGTTTACATGGTCTGCTTCTGCTGCTACGAGGAACAGGGGGACCTTCATGCCGGACCAAATGTCTTTGCCGGGAAACATGGCTTCCACGCTTTCGTCAGTCTTGACCAGCGCGGTGATGTAGCGGAGGAAGACGGCCGACTTGGATTGCTGGTTGTATCGGAGCTGCAATTTGCGAGTCTCCGTGTCTGCGTCCTTGCCCACCCAGCGGAGTACGCTGGCAGAGTTGATGCCGCCGATGTTGTCGTAAAGGCGCCACAGGTCGAGGACGAACGCGGGAAGGTAGCGTACGTAGTTATCCACGAGCTGCAGTTGCTTCGGAGTTGGTGGTGATGATTTGGGAGCGATGGCGATCATGCCAGCGATGTGACCCGTGTCGTAGAAAATACCGCTCAGTGGCGATGTCGATGAAGCCAGCAGCGAGTTAATCGAGCATCCCATCGAATGCCCAACAAGGATGATCTTCTGGTCAACGGCACGGTGGCGATCGATGGCTGCTGCAACCAACTCGGCGTGGGCTTTGATCGTGTAGGCGTTGATGTCGTCCGGCTTGAACTCGCTGAGCCCACACCCAGGTAGATCGATCGCCAGGCATGGCGCAGCGTTGATGAGGCTGGTGAGAAGAGGAACAAATTGAGCGGACGAGCCACCCAGACCATGGATGAAGACCAGGAGGGGGATGTCGGCAGGCAACTTGCTGGCCTGGGCGTGCGGGTGGTAGACCGTCCTGATCTTTGGGTAGGTCGCCGTGCTGGTGGTGTACGACGCGTAAGTAGTATGCTTGCGAAGCAAGCTTGGCTCGTTGGCGTCTAGTGAAGTTAGTGAATTTGGTATGGATGCTTGAAACGATACATGTAAGCACTACGAACCATCGCTGGTGTCGGCGGACCTCGTCTTCACGACGCGCCAAATTCCGAGAACGACAACACTTGCTGCTGCTGTTGTGACGATGATGGTGCCCCATGTAGGGGCAAGCAACGAGAGCCTCGCTGGTGCCGCCTCCATGTCTTGTGTCGATGGTTGTTGGTGACAGCTTGAAGGTTGGGGATGTTTGTAAGCTACTGAACGACGTTCTTTGGGAAAGTCCTCCCCCACGAGACTTTGTACACTCGTCCAGACAACGATTCTCGAAGGAAACGGCAAAAATCGTTTTTATGATGCAAAGTCAGGCGACAGCAACAGCCAATCAGACATCAGTTTGGAGAGCGTGTGAGATAGAGTTGACCGTGATTTATACATCAATGTCTCTCTCCATGGCAATGAATCGATCAAAGGAGCTGGCGAAATAAGCTATCAGCACATCGAAGTTGCCAGCTTGAGAGCCTGAATTTGAGGATTACTTTGCAAGCTATGTTGACAAGAGACAGAGCTGAACTGAGTTGTCAGACATTCGTAGTCAAAGTTACTATTCTCACTCGCTACTTTTGCCTTGCGGAGATGTGGATCTTGCAAGACATGGCTCCCGTCAGCCAGCACTTCATCAAGTCACGTGAGCGGCGAATCGTTGTTCCTAGCGCCCGCTTTCCCGCAGATCCCGCGACCCGCCCACCGAAAAGATGGATATCGACGAGGCTTCATTCCATCTCACGCCCGGCCGAACTGCGACTTCGACATCACCAGCGCACCCTTCCCACCCCGACGACTTCGATCCCGACAAATACCGCCAATATGCCTGGTGTTTCCGTTCGCGATGTCCAGGCGGACAAGTTCATCAACGCCTACGCTGCCTTCTTGAAGCGTCAGGGAAAGCTCCCCATCCCTGGTTCGTGAGCCCGAAACACCCATGCGCAATCACGCGCACTCGACAAACACACCCCACGCCCACGGCTACCCGTCTCTCGGATCTCGCACACATAAGAGGAGGAATTGCGACAATGGAATCACCTGGTATGCCGTGCGCAGCAGGCTTGGACATTGGAACAAATTATTTGGAGAAACCTGAATCTCGTGCGGGACGAGGGACGAATGTCTAGTGAAGCGCTATTTGAATCAGTGCTGACAAGACTTCTGTCTACAGGTTGGAGCGACACTGTCAAGACTGGTCACCTTAAGGAGCTTCCTCCTCAAAGCATCGACTGGTAAGACTTTTTCCCACGGGCCCACATGCCGAACCTCTGCTAAATTATCATCTCCAGGTACTACATCCGTGCCGCCGCTGTCGCCCGTCACATCTACATGCGCAAGACCGTCGGTATCGGCCGTCTGCGCAAGGTCCACGGTGGCACCAAGAACCGCGGCTCGCGCCCCTCCCACCACGTTGACGCCTCTGGCTCCGTCGACCGCAAGGTCTGCCAGTCGCTCGCCAAGATCGGTGTCCTCGAGAACGACGACGACAAGGGTGGCCGCCGCATCACCCAGTCCGGCCAGCGTGATTTGGACCGTATCGCCCAGACCACCGTCGAGAACGAGGAGGAGGACGAGGACGACGAGTAAGCGTTCTCGGACTCTGGGTGTTTCACTGCTGCAAGGCGCCTGGCGCAGGGAGATTGCTGGTCTGAATGGACGGGTCGAGGGAACTCGAACAACTTCATAGGTGTCTCAAGCGCTGAGCACTGGAAACAGGCTGCTATCTTGATCAATCAAAAGTTTTCCTGCGCCGCATCTTCATTGCTCAAAATTCTTCCACCCTGGAGATCTTGCATTCTACTATGCAGATCGACCCTAAAATTGCGAAGTACTTGCGTGTATTCACATCCGACCACGCCGTTGAAAAGGCCTCATGGATTTGTCTAGCTCGCGTCAAACCGCATAGTGTGTCAACCGCTACTGGGTTGAATTTCTCGCACGACACCCTGACTTGAATCATCAGCGATTGGAAAAGGTGTTCTGGACACATTTTGAGAGGATGTACATCCAGACCTGCTACCCCACTGCAAGCCAATTGGGTAAGATGTTGGTAGTAATACCGTCCGGTTCTCACGTTCCCGTTCTGCCCTAGCTCGGTACTGTGAATGGGTCGATGTGCGACTATGTACCTACATGTACACACTGGCTTACTTGATACCAGCACTTACACGACCTTCTGGACGACATGGGGCTTGCGGCGGCTAGCGGGCTGCGTGGCGCCTGCACTGCCTCAATCTCTTCCCGTATGCACCTGCAGTCGGTGTCATGTATGCCTGTCAACACATCCCGCAGCATCGAGTCCTGCATTCCCGGCGTGCGTGGCCACCAAAGACACCTCAATTGCACTCTCTAAGGATGTCACCTACCACGACTTGCACTCACTACTACCTGAACTCCTCGGTGGATTTTGATGTGCAGCATTTCTGCGGACGTGGTTTCTAGACTCGCGTCTACATATCTGGTAATAACAATTTGAGGACCGATGGGTAATCTCAATCATGGACCATCCGCACATGAACCTTTCTGGCGTAGAATTGCAGCGCAACGTAGAGTAACGCAAACACATTTCAGGGTGGAAGTGATTGTCAGGCTGGCCACTAAGGATTTTTACTGACGTACCTTGTAGCTTAGGTGCTCACGGTGGCTACAGAGGACCCGCATGCGCCGGGCCGGAATGCATGAATAACAGAGGGACGACTAGAAGACGCTCGCGCCTGGATGCATGCGCCTCTGTGGTCTCCCATATTTAAATGTGTTCTCCTACCATATTCCCTTGCTAGGCTCAATTTCTAAGTCCATCTTTCTTCGTACAGAGTTCGGAACGACCTGATCTTCGCAATCGCAACTCGACGTTCTTACCTTACCTTAGTGTCCGACTGTATAGGAACCTGGAGTGATTCCGCTTACTACTTCATTCGGCCTTCTCACACCTCGCATACATTACTATGAACATCACAGCAAGCCCCCTCAAATCCGCGTCAACCGACTCTGGACCTTCTCCTATCGAAATCATCATCGGCCTCCTCGCTCTTGTCCTCGCTCTAGCGGCCGTGGTAGTTGGTGTCGCTCAATATCTCCAAGCCAGAGCTGTGAAGAGTCGACAGTCGGATCTTGAGTCTGGTCGAACCACCATTGAGATGCCGACAAGAACCCCAAGTCATGCTCCCGACATTGGTTTAGTCAGAAATGATTGCAGGTAAGTCACGATCGCATAGTCGATCTGGTGCAAACGACGATTAAAACTAACCATGTCATCTGCTGCAGCACGGCTGTTACCAACGAAGTCGCAGCCAATCTCGTCGGCGATCATCCCGTTCCGTGAGGCATCGATACCACCAACACCCAATCATCGCTTCCGCCATCGTCCCACTCACCACATCACACTTGCTAGAAACAAAACCACAGGCAACAGTATGCCCATCGCCATCATCACCGCCACTGTCTCAAAATATCAGAACTCACAAAAGAAGGGTCTCCGTGTCATCGTATCGAAGGACATGTATCGTTTCGGGATTGATCAGAACAGCAATTCATACGCAGCTCATCAGCGACAAGACTGATATAGCATTGTTTCAGACGATCTCCCAGCTTTGCTACGATTTCGTGTTTCCTTTCATATGTCAGGATCTGTCGAAATGATTCCATCAGTGCCGTTAAATATGGAAAACTCAAGCGAAACTTCACAACAATCTTTACACAGACAGATCGAACGTGGAGTCTAGCGGAGCGTTCGAGACACCGAGACATTAAACACGAGGATCGATGAGATGCATATAGAACGTCGTTGGCCATTACATACCATATACCGACCACGCTTCCCCAACACCAACATCGTAGGGTTAGGATTTGGGCTAATACCGAGCTGTATGAACACGAACACTACCGACGGGCCCCGCAGAAGATGTGATGCCTCTCAGCTGGTTGTTCGGGTGTTTGGGTAAGAGTGGCCGGAGCCAGGTGCTTGTAGAGAGACAAGATCAGTGAGACACGCTTCTGCACCAATCATGCTTGCAGCTAGTCGCAAGCGAGCCACCCTGGTCATTAGTAATGTAAAGAAGAACGGACTGCGCTGGGACATATGGCAGAGCGGGTTGACTGTCTCCACATTGAGGTCAGCCTCCTCGAGCCTCAGATGGCATGTCACATTAGTAACTCGTCATCTGGAAGCTATTCTATTGGCTCCCAGTATTGATCTGGCTTGCATAGTCCAATTAGGTCTCGCCACCTTGTTGTCGTGGAAGCTCTGCCCACACGCCAGTGAGCCAGTGATGGATGTACCGGTGTACTGCGCATGCAATAACGCTCACTGTCCCCTTTGCGGTTGCTTCACTCCAAATCGGTTTTGTAAAAATGAAAGCGCTACTGCAAAGGCCTGGATTCTGGAAGTGGGCGTCACTGACCCATGGCCGGTACAAGTAAGCATGCTATCCCATCGCGTTTCCAGTGTCGTTCCCACCACTTCCAACCCTACTTGCCTGTACACGTACCTAGGTACCAATCAAAGAGTTCTCCTACAGGCCACCACGAACACCAGCATATCCAACACGCCAAACCCAACTGGGCCAGTCCCAACTAACGACTCGTCCGCATCTTCACCTTTTACCCTCGAGATCACCTTAGGTATCCTCACGCTCGTACTCGGCCTGGCGGCTGTGACAGTCGCAATCGCCCAGTTCCATCAAGGCCGAGCCGCAAAGGCGGCAAAGCGTCTCCGAGAAACGCATCGTCAATCTGGCCAGCCTGACACCGAGTTACCGGACTACTTAAGCCATGGCTTCGACAACGACCCTGTTGACCCTGGGTAAGTCATCCAACTGCTTGATCTTGTACGAAACAAGTTGCTTTCGTTCGTATTACTTACTACAAATGCAGCATCCATGTCGGCGTCGCCAGTACTGCCAATACCTCGACAAGACTCGGATGCGATCCACCGTCCCGATCCCGTGGCTCTCGCCGTCGTCTTCATCGTCGCCGCACTCGCCCTCGCAACCATCGTCGCTGTCGCCGTAATCGATCCATTTGTTCCAAATGTCCACCGCCTTCGATCCCATCGTCAAGTCGGCGCCATCAGATCCATCAAGGACGATAGAGCATCGTTTCCGCCGCTGGTCTTCCCGCTTTGAAAATTGATCATGCAGGCAAGTGCGCTTCCTACCCTTTGTTGACGAAGGGAAGAATTCGAGATACACTTGCTCATGTTAGACCCAAGATGATCCTGAGGGTGTGAACAACTTTGTCCGCCGAGAGCAGTATGAGTAGATGTTGCTGTTTGGCCACGAATTGTTGAGCACTGGGCAGGACTGTTTGTGTAGCTGGCTGAAGGTGTTTTTGTCGGTAGACACTCAGGGAATTTGCACGTGCGATCGATCTTTACTCGAGATAACCGGAATCTCACGGTAATAACGTGGGGTAGAGATGTAAAGATCGTGTCAAACTCACCTCGCATGCAATGATTTCAGGGTTTGTCGTCTTACACGATCGTAGCGTCGATAATGATGCTTTCGAGGTAGGGTTAGGGTTGGGGGTACTTTCCAACTTCCTTACTAGATCAACATCTATCAACCATCAAGTCCACAAACCCTCCCCTCCCGATCCCAAACGACCTTTCTCCCCCCATCTTTCCCAACCTTTCTAAAGATCCTAATCCGATGCTCAGGAATGAAGTCTTCCTCCTCCGTCGCTTTGCCCCATTGCTCAAGCGGCAACCACATCAACCCCTCGAAACGGTCCAAATAGCCAACTTCGTAGCTGAAAGGCTTGTGGGCTGGATCCCAGCGTAGGCGGGATATGACTTGAGCGGCGGGCGGGAATTTCTTGCTCGAGGATGTTGGAGGAGTACTGGACGGGGTTGGTGATGGTATTGGCGATGCGCATGTGTCGCAGAGTTGAGATGACGATGGCGGTGGCGCGGTGTTTTTAGTGGGGAGTGCGAGTACATATTCTCTTGAACAGGCCGTGAGGGTGGCTGTCCCGAGAGAGGTGTCGAGATTGAGATGGAGGTTCGAGAGAGCGTTTTGGAGGGATGCTGTGGGTGCTGGTGAAGTGGTGGTTGAAGATGATGGGGTTGTGAGATCGAGGCGGTTCAGTCCAATGGCATACAGCCATTCGGCTTCAGAAGGTTTGAAGGCATGAGGCCAGAAGCGGAGATCTTGCGGCTCGAAACCAGGATCACGGAAAGTCTTGGCCAAGTGTGTGATTTGGTTGATCAGCTGTGCGTGGAAGGTCTCTCGTTGGCGGTCTACTACCCAGCATTCTGCGGAGACGAGGATATAGTTTTGGAAGCTTCTACAAAATCGCTGGTAGTGCTGTTCTGACGAGAGTAGAATCATGTCGGGATCTTGCGATAGCTGACCGAGCTCGGATTCTATAGTGGCATGGCTGTTGGCGGCAATGTGCGGAGGAGGGATGTGGACAAGGCGACCGCTTGGTGTTAGCGAGTTGTGAACGCTGCGATGCGCTATGAAAGCCTGTATGCTGGGGGGGAGTGTCGATTGTCTTTCAATACTACTGTCAGTAGTTCCTGACTTCGTGTTGAAAAGCATCCAAACCAAGCTTTCCGCGTCCAGGGTGCCGAAAGCCCTGGCGAAGATACCTGCAGCCTCAGCCCATCTTCTCAAGATGGTATAGTCATGTCGAAAGGTGTCGATATCTTTTCCGAGACGATCAAGCAGATGCCATGTATCTTGCAAGAGTGCCAGGTTGTTTCGCACGGCTTGGGGTACATAAGTCGACTCTGGATGTTTTGGAAATCCGTATGCCCCTACGGTGGAGAGGTCGAAGTAAGGTGGAATACTGCAGTAGTGGAGCCAGACAGTTGCTTCGTCTCCAGGCCGGGAGATGATACAATCATGTTTGCGTAAGTCTTCTCGGTCAAATTTCTCGGCGATGTATTCCCAGAATGTGTTTGAGCTGTTGTCGGTGAGGCAGACGAGATGGATTTCGTCACCTGGATGGCACAGTCCGAGAGCGTATGGTCCTGCAGGAAACAGATATCTTTGAGGACCAGGTCTGGCCGATGATGGGTTGGCCGGATTATAAGTTAGTAACTCGCATTCGAATTGATCGGTCAAGCTGGGGACCAGGCGCTCGACGATTGTGGTATTTTCCGCCATGGCTGGCGATAACGAGAAGTATACTGGAACAATGTGTGTGTGGCCATCTTGCCATGCGTTTTGCGAGATGTTGCTCGGAAATATACAAGTTGAGCAGATTACTCATTCTGCCTCACTTTGAGAGCAAGTCCGATGTGTGGGAGAATTTGATGCCTGAGGCAGCAATGCCAGTTTGAAAATGCAAGTCATCAGTGCAGTGGACTTTCCGTGTGTTCTGTTGAATGGACATGTAACGCCATTAATGAGTACCTTCCTGGCATCGGCCTGTTGATGACATACCAAAGTTGCTGATAACACCACTTACAGATCCTTTGAGATGCCGATATTCACAGAATGCTCTCTCGCTGACATGGCAAGCTGTATGATAGACGCAAGTCGCTGATATCACCACACAGAGACTACGTGCAGACTTCAGCATGAATAATCGAGATCTGACTTGACCATGGACACTCATGGCCCTGACGGAGTTCACCATCTGGATGATCGAGATCTGAGAAGATGACATGCCCGTGGGGAAGAGCGGAAGAACAGGAGAGGTAAGAGAGTCTTGGTCTTTTGTCAGACCACTCATCATTGTTACCATCATTTCATGGCCAAACGGCGAAGTCTATCGTGAGAAGCAGAGACAAATGATGCACGGCCCAAGCAGTACCTATGCACAGGGGCCTGTGTGGTGCATTCCGCCGTGGGGACCGAACTCGGAACTGCACACCGATCTTCAGCTAACGATGGATATGCCGGAGCGTTATACATACCGCTTCAGCCACTGTGGTCATTGCCCTACAATATCCTACACATAATTACTGGTGAATGTCTGCAATGATGAGATACGAGATGATCCTTGCTGGGGGCTCGCACGACAATACACGGCAGGCGGCACTCTCTTACCATGGAAAAGCAGCTTCTACGGGTGTTCGAGAAGGGCTCGGTTTCGAAGCTTGGAGGCTTGCGGGCAGCAGCAGTGGGGCATTGATCCGCGCACCGATGATGCTGGTGGTGGGAGGGAGGAGGCGCTTGTGTTCGAGAAGAGAGAGCTTTCTTCTCTCTCCTTGCTTGCAACCGTTTCTCCGTCGTCGCGTGCTCGTGCAGAGATTCCTCATTATTACTCCATGTCCTTTGGCCACCCCTGTATACATCACCTCGACCATCAGTATTTTTTATCAACCATCCTAATCCAGTATACCACTTCTCTTCTCTTCTGTTCCCTTCAGGACTTGCGCCACTTTGCGACCTACCCACTACGGGACCCTGGGCACTCTGACATCCGCCTCTCGTTAGCGTCCATATTCGCGCCATAGCTCGTCTGTCCAAACTCGCGCAACACATCGCGACGGGTCTCACAGACCCCGTAACAACTCGCCAACCTCCTGGAGCCGCTCAATGGCAACCGTGTCACACCACTTCTAGCTCACCCGGCTACCTGCAGCTTACACCTTTGAACGTGTTGCCCGCCGCAAACACAATACCAACCGACCGTGTGAACTCCTCCACTTCGCGTCCAACTCGATTCACCGCGTCGTCTTGAGGTCTTGCTACCACTCCGGGTACACCGCCCATCATGCGCCGACAACCGCTCCGCTCCTCGCAGACTGCGACTCAGAGACCCACAGATCCCTACACGCTTCTTCAGAGCTTCGATAGTGGTGTAAACCCGAGCAGGCCCGTCAAATCCTCGCCCTTGGGAAGTTCCACAATCGCCGGTCTACCTCTAGAGCTTCTCGACCGGTTGAAAGCCTTTCCGCTCTTCCAATCCGCACCGGACTCGTTCCTGCTGTCCATTGGCAAGAGTCTGCGCCCAAGCGTCTTCCAGCCCAGCCAGGAAGTCATCAAGGAAGGCGACGATGCAAAGGCTATGTACTGGCTGGTGCGTGGTAGCGTCAAGGTCACCAGCATAGACGGCGAGAGCACATACGCCGAGCTCAAGCCAGGATCATTCTTTGGCGAGATTGGCATATTGATGGACATTCCGCGCACAGCCTCCATCGTGGCTACTGTGCGCAGCCTACTGGTCAGACTGAACAAGGAAGATTTGCAGAAAGAGCTGCCCAAGTATCCCGATGTCGAGAAAGCCATCCGAGAAGAGGCATCCGAGCGTCTTGCCATTCTGGAGCGCAAGAAGAAAGAGCGTGGAGGGTCCCAAGATCAAGGCAGCGTACAATTACCGGCGGCGCGGAAGAGGTCACGCGACTGGCTGGCCGGAGATGTTGAGATGGCAGAGATAGGGTCTCTGGTCAATGGAGAGATCCTGAGCCACAAACGACGCAAGTCGCCATCGCCTGGCATAGCAGAGGTTGCTGCTTCGAGCGCGTTTGGCAGTGGGCCCCTCACTGTGCGCCAGCTGCTTAAAGAACTGCCATTATTCTCGGGACTGCCTGGCGACATTTTGCACTTCCTCGGCGTGAACGCACAACCAGTGGCTTTCCCGCCATTCACAGACATCATCAAGCAAGGCAGCACCGGCAGAGATGTGTATTTTATCGTAAAGGGAGATGTTGAGGTTCTCACCGACACGCCAGACTCAAGAAGAAACTCAGAGCAGCAGGATGTGGCCAAGACCGGAAAATTGAAGCCGTCCGTCCAGAGCGAACAACTACACCAGCGTGTGCGCGCGCGTCTACGAACGGGTCAATATTTTGGCGAAGTCACAAGTCTTTCTCTCTCGCCCAGAAGAACGGCGACTGTAAGGACCGTTGACGCCGTAGAGTGTCTCCTGATCAATGGCGAAGTCCTGGATGAGTTGTGGAAGAAATGTTCGCCAGATCTCCGCCGGCAGGTTGAAAGCGAGGCCAAGAGACGTCTGGACGCCGCGATGAAAGAGGACGACGTAGTCATGGCGGATATTGGTGTTGATGGAGCGGTGGGAAGCGGCGGCGCAAGCACAGAGCCCACGAAAGAGGACGACAAAAACGATTGGCGTAAGAGCCTCCCGGTCGTTCGCTTCGAAGAACCTATGGAAATGCCTCCCATACAAAACTCCAACTCGCAAATGGAGCCAATGGACCCGGACCCCTTCTTCAACCGCGACTTAGATAACATGCGAGCCAGATCTCGACGCTCTTCACTCGCACCTCCTCAACCTCAAATGGAAATCCCGCCAAACTCATCCCTGGAGACCATTCGCACACCCTCACCACCTAACACCACATGGCTGTCAGCATCCTCGCCACTACGACCTAGAAGCGGCGGATCCACAGATTCGCAGACCTCCCCACTCAAGCTGTCGCCAAACACAACCCGCCGACCGAGTATGGTCCGTATACCTTCCAACGTCGGCAGGGGTCGTCTACCAGATGCCATCCTCACCCAGGTCTTTCAAAACCTGGATCTGCTCGACCTGATGAAACTGCGACTCGTTTGCATGAACTGGCACAACATCCTCACAACCTCCCCAGATATCCTCCGCAACCTCGACCTAAGCAAATACAACCGCCGAGTCACCGACGACGTCCTACGAGACATCATCGTCCCCTTCGCCGGCTCTAGACCCAAAGACGTAGACCTTTCAAACTGCTACCACGTCACAGACGAAGGCTTCGCCAGCTTGGTCGAAGCCTGCGGCGCCGGCGCCCGCACCTGGAAGATGAAGTCCGTCTGGGACGTCTCCGCGCCCGCCGTCCTCTCCTTCGTCGAAAAGGCAAAATCCCTCGAAGAAATCGACCTGAGCAACTGCCGCAAAGTAGGCGACAACCTGCTCGCGCGCGTCGTAGGCTGGGTAGTGCCCAAAGACTCGCCCCAGCAAAAACCCCTCCCACCCCCATTACCAACCAACGGCAAACGCAGCGGCAGCAAACGCGGCAACAGTGCCTCCTCCCTCAAATCCCTTCTCGAAGCCTCCCCGCCACCCGCCCCGGGCAGCATCATCGGCGCCCCCAAACTCAAACGCCTGACCCTCTCCTACTGCAAACACGTCCAGGACCGCAGCATGGCGCACATCGCCCACCACGCCGCCGACCGCATCGAATCCCTAGACCTCACGCGCTGCACTTCGATCTCCGACAACGGCTTCCACTCCTGGGGCGTCTACGAGTTCAAAAACCTGCGCCGCCTGATCCTCGCCGACTGCACTTACCTCTCCGACCAAGCGATCGTGGGCATCGTGGGCGGCTGCCGCACCCTGCAAGACTTGGACCTGTCCTTCTGCTGCGCGCTGAGCGACACGGCGACCGAAGTCCTCGCCCTAGGCCTCCCGCACCTCCGACGCCTGAACATGGCTTTCTGCGGATCCGCAGTCTCGGACAACAGCCTGCGTTGTATCGGACTGCACCTGCTGGAGCTGAGGTACATCAGCGTCAGAGGATGCGTGAGAGTCACGGGCCACGGCGTCGAGAGCCTGGTCGAGGGCTGCAGGCAAATGCAGGAGATCGACGTGTCGCAGTGCAAGAACCTGCGGCCTTGGCTCGAGAGGGGTAGTGTGGGGCGGATCAACGCGCCGAAGCCCAACGGGCTGGGGCGTAGGATTCTGTTCGACACTGTTGCTGATGGGAGTTGGCGCACTGGGAGATGATGAGAGTTGAGGAGTGAAACGAGGATGGATCGAGAGGATGGTGATTGAGGTTTGTACTCTTTGGTCTGGGTTTTTAGCGTGCAAGGCGCCGTCTGGATGCCGTCAGTCGTCCCTTCGAAATCCTCGGGATGTTGCTTCTCCTGAAATGACGGCTTACTTTGGATTGTCTCCTTTTTTTTTTTGGTTTGGATTGTTTTTGTGAGAGCAGCTTTGCCCGCGAGAGACGAAAGTTTGCACACCTGGGCGTTTTTGGAAAGATCAGGATCTCCTTTGATTAGATCGGAGGAGTCTCTTGGGGGTTCTTGTTATCCGTTTCTTGTCGTTCTGCTCTTTTTTTTTGGATTGGTGTGAAACGGCCTGTAGACACTTTGAGGCGTCTTTCAATCGGGATTAGGATAGAAGGGTCTTCTTCTAGAAATGTGTATACGCTCAATCATCAATGTGCTTCCATGTTCCATTGCAGATCATCGATTGTACTATAATATTGGGGCATCTACTGTTAAAGCGGACTAAGGGACTGTTCTTGTAAACTTGGATTTGTCCGGAATGGAGCTGTTAGATCTGTAATACCTGTGTGAGAAAGTGTCCACAATTGGCTGTGCCTGCGTCGTGCTGTTGCTACCGCGCAAGTATACGCTCCTTTGTTCAAGCCCACTGGTTATCTGAGAAGGGAAAGTAACGAAGCTAGAGTATTCGCGTACAAACGACCAGCATGTAGAAACCCCTCATAGTCCAATCCCAGCCCCAAGCAGACCTCGTAACACTGGGCGACGAGATGCTGGTCCTACCTTTCCCACCCTTCCTTTTCCACCAAAAGAGAATCATCCTGGTATCTTTCCATCCAACCCCACCTAGTTAGGGAGTAAAGCTCTGTTTCTTTTTTTCATTTCCGCGTGATGTGGGTCCCCTTTCTCTTTGCCCTCCCAACCTGCCTATTCAATGCATGTCCCAGGAAGCATCACCGCTTCGCAACCTCGCTCTTATGCGTCATGTCTACCCGCTTGAAAATGCCCGAAGCCGGATGGTGGAGTCTCTCCTCACTGCCGCTCTGCGCCACGCCCAGCGAATCCCACCGATCGCGATCTTCGTCAGCGTCAGGCCCGCCGACGACTCGCACGTCGTACGTCGTCTTGTTCTTGTCCGCGTCCGACGGGACCGGCTCAATCTCTGCCAGGGTTATCACTCCTGGTTCTCGCGACTCTAGATGGTTGCCGCTTCTCATGCCAGTACCGTTGCTCCCGTAGCCGCTGCCGCCGCTGCCAGTCTTGAAGTGTCGCAAGTCGACGTCGTTGGCTGGATCCGGGAAAGGTGTAGGGCCGCAGGGCTGCACGCGGCTGAAACCCGCATGTGCCCTACCACTCGTGTTGCGAGAACGGCTGCGAGAACCCAAGCGACTGCGTGTGCCGTCTAAGACGGCCGAGAATAGAGGCTTGAGAGTCGGTAGGCTGGCGGCTAGGATCCCGAAACAGAGCTCCAGCATGTACCAGATATTGAACCAGTTCTCGAAGCCCGAATCGGGCATCTCGAAAAGCTTGATTTGTAGGCGGGCTTTGAAAATTCCGGCAACGCAGGCAAAGAAGCCGAGTGATAGGACGATGATCAGCGAGACTTTGGTGCGTTTGTTGACTTGCAGTTTGAGAATGACGGGGATTGGAAGGACCGCGAAGAGGACGTCAGTTGAGATGTTGATAACTGAGTTGAAGAGGCCGATGAAGCTGTAGGTTCGGGGTGGGAAACAGCGTGCGCCAGGCTTCATTCGCTCGGAGACGCTCCAACTCGCGGCGACGGGTGTGCATTGGAACAACAGGGTGCCGGTACATGCCAGGGCGAAGCATGTTAAGAAGACTACATATGTCAGCCTTTTGTTTGTGTGTGAAAAGGAATGGAAAGGAGGCCCTTACCAACTGAACTCCAGAGGAAAATCTGCCAGCCTTTCTTCAACATGATGCGCATGAGAAAGAATGCGACTGATATCTTGACAAGGACAACGCCCAACATGACGATGATGCCGTGCGCGAATAGCCATCGGAACATAGGCTCAAACATCCAGGGCTTCTGCCACTCAACGTGACGTCCCATGCCGTAGGCAGACTCTCCACACAGGCAGATGAAGGTTCCCAATGCCATCAGTGCCGCAAGAACCATCGTCCAGTCGTCTAGCCCGACAAAGCGTAGCATGTATGTTCGCACATAGAGGCGAAGGATCACAACGAGAAGCGCGGCGACAGCGAAGGTTCCTGTGATGCTCAGGATAGAGACGAGATTGCTTTCGTCCAAGTACTCTTGTGAAGGCGGTGGTGGCGGCGGTCCGTCAAATCCAGCTTGCCGCGGAAAGATTGCAGGCATTGTTGTAGCCATCAGCTCGCCCAGATAGAGTTCGGGACGTTGGGATTGTGCATGTAGTGTCAGTGTACTAGAAATGCCAACTCTATGGGAAGCTGAGCAAAGCGCCGGGGCGGCGATAGACTACTGTAGCTACCATGCTTCCCAAACGTAGAAGCTTCCTCGGGTTCGGATTTGCCATCATACTGCATTGCATGTTGGCCGGCGATGGTGATACATTGTTGCAGAACAGCGCAAGCGAAGGGACCAAGGTCACGGGCGCGCGGACCGAGCATACACGGGCATGATGCCCGGTTGCGCCATGGATGGGCTTACCGACGCTTTGCTCGGCTGCTGCTGTACATTTGGCCCTGTTTACCTTATAGGTAGGGCGGAATCCCCATGTCAAACAATAGCAGCTTGCGAGAATGTGGCGTTCAAGACGTAGCGAGGGCCTAATAGGAAGGTAGACCAATGCCAATAGTGGCCCTCAACTATACCATTACGCTGTGAGATGCAACTGGACAAAGCTGACGTTGCAGGTTATGCAAGTGTTGCAAGGGTCGACTGATTGTTGGACATTCCTGAAACACGATCGCGCGATGGATGAATGGGGATAGTCTGTCGACTTGTCGGAGCACACAAATACTGAGCAGCTTGTCCAGGACTCCAAGACTCCAGAACTTCAGATTGCTCGAGCGCTAGAATTGCCGTGTCGCGCTGGACTGTGTTCCACGGTGCATGTCGAAGCGGGAACGATGTTGAGACATGATGCCTTGGCAAAGTCGGCTCTCGAACATTGCAACATTGAAGCCGTTTAGGCCGAAGGCTTCGACATGGGCATGCTACATGTCCGAGCTTCCGATTTTATGACAGCAGTTTGTCCCGTCCTGGGTGGATCTGGCCAGTCGTTAAACATGTTCGTTATACCCTTGTACAAGCGGGGCGAAAGTACGGGAAAAAGCACCAAGCAAGCGGCCCGGGTAATATATACCTTGCAGTAAGCCAATGGTCTGCGAAGCAGGTTATGCGTGAACAGGGACCGGCTGTAGTGGCACCTTTTGAGACTGCATGCGCGTTGGTTGATCTGGATCCTTGCCGGGGGTGCAGAAAGTGTAAGAGATCGCCTGCTTCCTCCGCCGAGACCTAGGGGAGTTTTCTGTTTGCGTGATACATTCCGCTGCAGGATTCGATCCGTGTCAGAGTCAGTATTGGGATTGAAAGGGCGGCAACCATCGGAATGATATGATCATATCCAGTCTACCTGTGGACGAGTAGCCATAATTGAGGTCGGCTACGGACAAGAGGCAGACGGCGACCGGCGTTCACTTCCACTTCCACGCGTGATGAACAGGCCTGCAGGAGTAGACGGGAAGATTGATTAACAGTTGTCGACGGGAGAGGGTCTGCTTGAGGTAAGGCCCGGAGTCTTCGGCGAGTTGTGTGAAGAAGGAAGGAAGGCGGCTCAAACTCAAGCGACTCGGCAATGCACTGGCACATGGTGCCGCGTGGGCGTCGGTGGCGGCATGCCGTAACCTACGAGATCCTCCTCCCTCCTTCCTCCACTATACTAAGGGAGCAAGGGTACAGTACTCTACAACCTGACCATCTTCTTCAGCCCGACCAGGTACTATCGACATCGATATTGTCGTCCATATTGATCAACAGGGTCTATCGAGATGCCCTATTGTACCTCCTGGATCAAACTCGGCGGCCCTCTCTTCGTTCCTGCAGGCGAGACAAATCAGCCTGTACACAACCGAGTTCCTCGCGTGCAAAAAAAAAACATGCAATGCATCAAGTCCCTGCAGCCGTCGACCTCGCTACTCCTAGCCAGTCCGCTATTGTATAGTCCGACGGGATCGCTGCCATGTGCGGGTATGGAGGCCCACATCACCATTCGGCCATTGAAGCCGATGCCATAATCCATGCCTCTGGGGACTTGTGGCCTCGCTCGCTTCTAGCAGACCGTCCCAACGGTAGTATACACCCTCAATACCATGCTCAAGGCCAACCTGGCAGTCGACCACCGCACTAATGCTGCATGCATGCGGGAGTACGGCGTCTTCACTCGCTTGTCTTATATAGTCGGACCATTTTCTTTCGACTAACTGCTCCCATCAATCACACCTTCCACTCGTGAAACACTTTCGCCTCCCTAAACGCCACGCCAACGCCAGTAAGATTGTCATGCATTTCACAAACACTGCGGCAGCAGTATCACTGCTTGCCGTCTCGGCTCAGGCCTGGAAGCCCTCCTCGACCAACGGCACAGACAGACTTGCCGCTGTGGGCAAGGTCAAGTTGGAACAACACCACGCTGCCTCCTACTCAAACTCGAGCTGCACCAGCGCCAACACAGCTGTGCGAAAGGAATGGCTGTCTCTGAGCGATGAAGAGAAGATCGCGTACACCGATGCGGTGAAGTGCCTAATGGAGTTGCCCTCCATTTCGGGTGAGGCAATCCCTGGCGCAAAGTCCAGATTCGACGACTTCATTGGCGTCCACATCAACCAGACTCCGTTCATCCACGTGACTGTAAGCACTTTTTCCATATCCAACCACAGCAAACTACTTACACGCGACAGGGCAACTTCCTCTCATGGCACCGCTACTTCACCTGGACTTACGAGCACGCCCTCCGCGCAGAATGCGGCTACGAAGGCTACCAACCCTACATCAACTGGGGCAAGTACGCCCACGACATCGTCGGCTCGCCACTCTTCGACGGCAGCGCAACTTCGATGAGCGGAGACGGAGAGTACATCCCTCACAACGGCACCGGGATCCCCTCAAACGACATGCCCAACTTCGTCATTCCACCCGGCAATGGATCCGGCTGTGTCACCAGCGGTCCCTTCAAGAACATGACCGTCCGCCTGGGCCCAATCACCCCTTCGCTGTACGGTCTTCCTGCGAACCCTCAGGCCGATGGTCTGGGTCTCAACGAGCGTTGCTTGCGCCGTGACTTGTCCAATGCCGGCGCTGCCAAGGGTTCAACGGAGGCAATCAGCTGTGAGTGTGCCAGGAGTCGACCATCAAAAGACATGTGCTGACGAAAGGAAAACACAGACGAGCTCATTACCAACTACACCGACATCTACAGCTTCCAGATGAGAATGCAAGGCGACTTCCCCAACAACTACCTCGGCGTGCACGCCGGCGGCCACTTCTGGGTTGGCGGCGACCCTGGTAAGCCCTCTTCCACGCCCTCAATCCATAAAAGCGTCCCAACTAACAAACCCTACCCAGGCGGCGACCTCTTCGCCTCCCCCGGCGACCCCTACTTCTTCCTGCACCACGCCCAAATCGACCGCACATGGTGGATCTGGCAAAACCAGGACCTGGCGACCCGCCAGAACGCCATCGCCGGCACAAACACTCTTTTCAACTTCCCGCCGTCGGCCAACACTACGCTCGACGACTTGCTCGATCTGGGCGTGCTTGCGCCCAAGTTGAAGATTGCGGATGCGATGAGCACGCTTAGCGATCAGTTCTGCTATACTTATGTTTGAGCGCACATCCCGGCGTGGGATTGGTATTGAAAAGAAATGTTGGGATTGGGAGAGGTTGATTTGATTACTCTTGCTTTGGGAGTGCGTTCCAGATGAAAGCTGCCATGGAAGATTAATGTGACATGATCGTGTGTCGTGAGCTCCGGTGATCTGTTGAGACCTCACAACTTCAAGGCTACTTTGGTCCTCATCATCCAAGATTCCGCCATGCGCTCGTCGGGACTTGCAGATACTTCTTTTTGGTCCATGTCGCTTATGCGCTGGTCAAACTCGACGTTCGGAACAGTTACACATTAATCAAAAGTTCCCTGGCTTTTCAAACTCACCATTGCAAGTGCCACTTCGCCGATTGAAGTACATGTGCTTGTTCCTGCTTTACACAAGCCCAGAGCAAAGCGATTCGGAAGGTGATAAACGTCCGTGAGAATTGGCTTGTGACTTGACAGAATTCGTCTCACAGAAGGTCGTTGACTTGTTTTGACGAACTCTGTGGAACATTAAGCTACTCCTTTCCCTCTCGCTGGTGCATACTCAAGCTGGCGGCTGAGGGTCAGAGACTTCACAGCCCCGACCAAAAATTTGCACACGGGAAGCGATGTGCCTCTGGCGTATCTGGACTTCGCCATTCGAAAGAGGTTGAGGGCCTGTTCCAAATGCAGCTCATGTGTTGGTCTGTCTGGTGGTGATCTCCTCCCAGTAACTCCGCCAGCCAGACATGCCCGAATTGTGCCTATGGAATCGCGTAACGTAGTCGTTTGAAAATCCCAGTGTCGCTTTCATGTCCCCAATAATTGCCAGAGCGCTGACTCATGTCCGTCTGTCGCTCATGGCCAATCGTGAACAGAATCGCACGACGTTGATTTGTTCCCGAGGGCCGTGGTGTCTCTCTCATTACATCCGCATCATCTTCGCCTCATGTTCATCCCTTCTTCTGCTCAACGGGCGCCTTGCCGCCTGTAGGCTTGCCAGCAATCGACTGCTTTCTGTCCTTCTTGCCGCCGCGCAGCAATTCCAAGTGACCAGCGCGGCCAGCCAGAGTCTTCTCGGTCACGGCCTGGAGACCAGCGGTGTGTTTCTTGTGGATGGTGTTGGCGCGGACGAGGACGGCCTTCTTGGGCTTGATGACTTTGTTGCCGGTCTGGATGCGCTGCGACCTACACGAAGGATTGTCAGTACTCTGCTACGATTTGCTATCAGTGGTGGAAGAATTGTGTCGTACGGTTTGGCCGGGATCTTCTTCTCGGTCTTGGCCTTCTTGAGCTGTGCTTGAGGCATTTTCGGCTGATATCTCCCCGCTTTCTTGATCGGAGTGGTTTGGATGGGGGGTAAGGTATGCGTGTGGGTGTTTGATTGTAGTTGGCGAGAGTGGATGGGCGACAGTGTTGACAGTCCTGTAGGCTAAATGAGCGGGCCAAGAGAGATGGCGCCGGGGCCAGAAATTTAAACAAGCCGCCGCCACTTTCTTCTCCACAGGGAGGAGCTTCACCCCACGATTTGCTTGTGATCCTCCTTTCCAAGGTTCCTTCCTGATCTTCGCCCGCGACACCTTCACCAACCTCCTGCAATGGAAGATATCGACATGTTCGATTTGCATTTACCCGAACAGGGCAGACTATGCTTTCGCTAATACCTTGTGATATAGTGTTGCCAATCTACACCCGTATTTGATGCATGCATGCACGCATGCCATTCAGTCAATCGTCTACGCCCAGAGATCTCGCTATACCACATCCATAGTAATCATCCTTTTACATTTTGATTTTAGCCGCAAAGATGACTTGGTCGCTTGCGCAGGTCTGTGCGCCTGGGCCAGGTTGCTGTTCATATTGCTTGCATAGCCCGACCAGCTAGGTCCTGCAAGACCGCAGTAGGTCTTCCTCTCGTTCACTGTTTCACCACTCCCCTCACAGGCACGATGAGGCTCACCGGCCTATTCTCGTCCGCGGTGCTATGTACCACCGTCTTAGCCATTGGACAGGAGTCGACCATCAACTTCAATGGCACCGGCCTTCGACTCGCCGAGGGAGGCTCTAGCGTCCAGCTTTACGCCGACGGCCATGACTGGCCTGGTGTTTTGCGAGTCGTCGATGATCTGGCAGAGGACTTCAAGCGGGTGACTGGTACGCGTGGTACTGTTTCTCTACTAGGCAATGGCACATCACCCAGCCTCAACGCGAGTACGACTTTCAATGTGACTGGGAAAACTGGCTTTGGACACTCTGGCCCTGGCAATTACGACAAGAAGGGCGGTGTTATCATTGCTGGAACTATCGGCAACTCTTCGATTGTTGATCGTCTGGTCAAGGAAGGAAAACTGGACGTCGCTGAGGTCGAAGGCAACTGGGAGGCATACACCTCGACTGTTGTGGAGAACCCTATGCCAGGCGTCTCGCGGGCCGTTGTCATTGCAGGTGAGTCGGTCAAAATGATGCTGCGTGAATACCTTCATGTTTGTCACCACTAACAACCGCTCAGGCGCCGACAAGCGAGGTACCATCTACGGCCTCTACTCCGTCTCCGAGCAGATTGGAGTCTCGCCATGGTATTTCTGGGCCGACTCGGCACCACAGAAGCACAGCTCGATCTACGCCCAGGCACACACCGTCGTCCAGAAGTCGCCCTCCGTCAAATACCGCGGTATCTTCTTGAACGACGAAGCACCGGGACTCACTGGCTACATCCTCGCCAAGTTCCCCGACTCGCCATACGGACCTGGTTACAATGCCGAGTTTTATGCGACTGTGTTCGAGCTCCTCCTCAGACTGCGAGCCAATTACCTTTGGCCTGCCATGTGGAACTCGATGTTCAACGTCGACGACCCGCGCAACCAGCCGCTTGCCGACGAGTATGGCATTGTCATGGGCACTTCTCACACTGAGCCCATGATGCGTGCAACTAAAGAGTGGAGCGAATTTGGAAATGGCACTTGGTCGTGGGAGACAAACAACGAGACAATCTACCCCTTCTTCGTCGAAGGTGCTGAGCGCTCCGCACCATATGAGAGCGTTATAACCATGGGAATGCGCGGCTACCATGACACCCCCATCGGACCCACCAACGACATCGCCCTCCTCGAAGCCATCGTCGAAGCCCAGGGAGAGATCCTTGCCAACATCTGGGGCGCTGAGGCCGCTTCAGACCCTGATGTAGTTCCACAGATGTGGTGCTTGTACAAGGAGGTTCAAGGTTACATCGATGCTGGCATGGAGATTCCTGAACACATCACCCTGATGTGGGCGGACGACAACTTTGGCAACATTCGCCGCCTCCCACGCGGCAACGAGACTGAACGTAGTGGAGGAGCCGGCCTGTACTACCACTTTGACTATGTTGGAGACCCAAGGAGCTACAAATGGATCAACAGCGCCAAGTTGCAGAAGACCTGGGAGCAGATGCACATGGCGTATGAGCGCCAGGCTCGCGAAATCTGGGTCGTCAACGTTGGTGACCTCAAGCCGCTCGAGCTGCCTATCAGTCACATGATGGATCTGGCGTACGACATTACCCTCTGGGACAAAGACAGCGTTCCCACTTGGCTCAGGCACTGGGCGTCTCGTGAGTTTGGTGCAAGTGTTGCCGCGGAGACCGCTGCACTCATGAACAACTACACCAGGACCGTGGGCAGGAGAAAGTACGAGCTCACTGACAAAGACACTTACAACATCATCAACTACGAGGAGGCAGACAGAGTCATGGCGACCTGGAAGGGCATGGCCGACGCCGCCGCGAGCATCTACGAGAGCTTGCCAGAAGAGACACGCGCCGCTTTCTTCGAGATGGTCTACCACCCTGTGACCTCAGGCTACGTCTTCCACGACATTATGATCTCTACTGCCAAGAATAACCTCTACGCTTTGCAAGGTCGCAACAGCGCCAATGCACTTGCCGATCACGTCCGTGAGCAGTTCGACCGAGACCATGAGTTGACAGCAGAGTACAACAGCATGCTCAGTGGTAAGTGGGAGCACATCATGGACCAGACCCACATCGGATACAACTACTGGCAGCAGCCTATGCGCCAACGCCTGCCTGGTCTACAGTACGTTCAGACCAAAGAGCGTGCTCTGACCGGCGACATGGGCGTCACCTCAGAGTCTTCCAACGCCACCGTCCCAGGTGATGACCCATACCACGACAACGGCAGCAACTCCCTGACCCTACCTGCATTCGACACGTACGGCGCCTCCACCCGCTGGATTGAAATCTACTGCGTAGGAACACAAGACTTCGACTGGAACATCACCGCCAACGCATCCTTTGTTTCCTTCTCCCAATCAGCCGGCTCGCTCTCCCCAAGCGGCAAGACCGACACTCGCGTCTACATCACCTTCGACTGGTCCCAAGTCGAAGAAGGCAGCGGCACGGTCCAACTAAACGTCAGCTCCAGCACCGACTACGGTGCGCAATTCAACGCCCCTACGCTGATGCTCCCTTACACCCACCACCTCCTCCCCTCAACCTTCACCACCGGCCACGTCGAATCCGACCGCCACGTCTCCATCGAAGCCGAACACTGGACCAGTACCACCAACTCCTCCTCCGCTCACTACGAAGTCCTGACCGGGCTTTCTCGCACGCTCTCCGGCGTGACCCTCTTCCCCATCACCGCGCCCTCCTTCACAACCTCCAACGCCCCCGGCCTGACCTACGACTTCTACACTTTCACCCCCTCCTCCAGCACCCTCAACTCCACCAGCTTGACTGTAGTGATGACTCCCAACCTAAACACCATCCCCGACCGTCCTCTGCGCTACGCCATTCAGCTCGACGACCAGGAAGTGCAGATCGTGCAGCCTGTCATCGACGCTCCGAACGGCGCGAACCCGGTTGGGTGGGGCACTGCAGTTGCGAATAATGCTTGGCTGGGCAAGACGAGCTTCAAGTACTCGGGCGCTGGACAGCATACGATCAAACTGTGGGCGCTGGAGCCTGGTCTTGTCTTCAACACTGTTTGGGTGGATTTGGGCGGGATCAAGCCGAGTTATCTGGGCCCGCCCGAGAGTGTGATGGTTTGAGCGAGCTGTTGACTAGGTAGCTCATGTGGAAACATTTGAGAGAACATCGAGGATCCTTGGTTTGACCAAAACTAGAGTACGTGATCCGTTGTCTGGGAGTATCAGCTTTTCACTGTAATCCGAATGATCTGCAATTTTCGAGCTAGAATTCGTTGTATCGTATTCATGCATGTAACCATACCAGAAGCCACCCACCAGACCAACTCCATCCCTCCCAACCTCTCATGGCCCTCTCGACCTCCATATCCCTCAGAACCAATCCCCGCCACCCATCCCAGGCCCCATACGATAGCTGTGCTGTCCAGCGGGAGCGTTACCGCCCGCAATGCCTCCACCATCAGGAGCAACATCACCTCCCAAACCCTGCCCGCCACCCATAAACTCCCAATTCGAACTCTCCACCCCCTCGCCGGAATCCACATCCATCCCAAACTGCCTGACCAACTGATCCCAGTTCTCCCAATCCAGGTCTCCAGAAGTGTCCATCGCAGGGTCGAAATTCGAGTCGATCGACGGGATGCGTGGTTGCGAGATGGAATCGGGCTGTGTCGCGGCGCCTGCTGTTCCCGGAAATGGTAAGCCGTTGGCGGGATTTGCGGAGAAGACGACGGCGTTGTTATGCGCGGGAGTGTTGCTTGTGGTGGTGCCGGGTGGCAGGTCCATGTGGCTGCCGTAGTCGACCGAGCGGCCAGAGCGTGCGAAAGGCTCTGCGAAGTCTGCGCCGCGCGCATTGCCGAGACTATTTGTGTGGCCGTTTGGACGTGTGCTCGGGTGCTGGGCTTGAGGTCTTGCTATTTGGGCGTTACGCTGTGAAAAAGCTGAAGCAGACGAGACACTGCCTCTGGCAGTGTGGCCGTAGATGCTGCGGGTTTCTTCTGGGATAGGAGCCATGTCCATTGGATCGATGTCGAGGTTTGCTGCAATGGTAAGGCGCGGTGACTTGAGTAGCTCGTGGGAATCCAGTGGCCGTTGTCCATAGACGGGTCCTTGAGTAAAGCGATGCAGCTGTGCCTGGCTCAAAGGTGCTCGCACCACTGTGGGAATTTTCGGGTGCCCGAACATTGGGTTGGCATTGGGGGAGTAGGTCCTTGTCGGCGCGGCACCGGCAACACGTTGCTTAACTAGCTGTTCCTCCTGCAGGCCACGCTTTCTGGCGTCTTTCGCTTTGCGGTATAGCTTCTGTAGGGGGCGCCAGAGATGTCCGCGGGAGTTGTCTTCGGACATGCGATCGCCCCAGCGGCCTCCGCGGGTAGATTCTACCGCCACCCAAGCACGCTCAACCATATCACCGCTGGTGCGATGGCAGAGTTCGCTCAGTATGAAGGCAAGGGCGTGCCATTGCATGTATGTCTTGAACAGCCATCCCCACTTCATAGTGCGAGCTTCAGTCTCGAGCAAGATGCTGTATTCGATGTTCTCCAAACTCGTGATGAAAAGCTTCTCTTTCGTTTCTGGCGGAAGGGTGGCGCCGCCATCTTGTCTCTGGAACGGGTGGTATACCATGAGCCACATCTTGCTCATCATCAGGCGTGCGACAGTGGCGGTAACCCAGAAGAGAGGTACGCTCATGTCACAATCCTTGAGATATCTTTCTTCAAGCCGCTCGTGGCATTCGGTTATCCACTTCTCTTTCTCCTGCAAAGTGATTCCAGCTAGATGCTCAGTGCACTGCTTGGGCGGCCCAGGTGGAATGTAGTTGATGCGCCGGAATGTGCCCGACACTTCGAAGCGTATGAGACAGAACGACATATCAGTGCAGCCGTGCTTCACTTCGGGGAGGTCTTTCATTTCAGGCGTAATATCGACATCGTTGACATTGAGTGGCATTTTCGTGTCGAATGACTGCTCAGTGATTGTAGGGTCACAGCCGTGGTCTTCGCTTGCTCGCGTGTCCAATATGCAGACTTGCCACCAGAGTCTTCGTCGCATTTCCACGTCGAAAGGCTTGAGTCCAAAATGCACACCGTCCCTGTGCACGCCAATAGTCTGCGCAATGCGAACGACGAGACCTGTCAGCGTCCAGATCACCCGCGCATAGCTGTTTCGTCGCAGACACATTAGGAAGAGGACCAAGGCTTGCAGCACAACGATTTCTTCTGTGATCAAGAAGTTGGCGCGAGCGAGTGCTTGTTCGATAGCAAACCGGTACCTGGCTAGCAAGACCGGTTTGCCCTCTCCAAACCTTGCAAGACAATCCTCTCCCGACAAGCTTGTGACTGCGCCATAGTAGATAGTGAAAAGCAACGCTTCCAGGGCTCGCGGAAGGTTGGAGAGATTCGAAGCTGCCTCCATGATCGTCCGGTCAAATGTAGGAATGTGCAAGACCTTTACCAGAGGATCGACGTTTTCTTTGAAAGCCTGCCAATACATGCCTATCTGCTGAGGCACGGGATGTAACGAGAGCATGTCGACGTTCTGCGAGCTGAGACCAAAGATGAATCCGTGGTGGTTACCTACCGCCTGCCCGTTCTCGTTTGGCGAGTCCGGGTCTTCGTCGTCGCTAGATTGATTCAAGATGCCTTTGAGATCCTCGACTTCGTTGCTGAGATTGGCCCAAAACGAGTTGTTGATGTAGCGCGATCTGCCTTCGTTCACCACGAGCCGGCCGAATCTCTGCTCCAGGCGGCCCTTGGATGATTCATCAATCCACCTCGACTTGGGTTCAGGACCAGGACCATCGGTATGGCTCGCTGTCCACCGACGCTTCAGATCTCCCTGAGGGACGACAGCAGTATTCTTACAGAGAGCAGCATCACCACTGACCGTCCGTCTTCCAGTATCCTGCGCGACCTTCACCGTCTCTTCAGCCTCTTTCGGCACCTCTTTATCCTCATCTCCATCCGGCACCTCAACTCCCAAATTTTTGACAACACCCTCCAGCCTTCTCAATCGCTCCAACAGCTCTTTATCCCTCCCATCTCCAATCTTGCGCACCTTCCTAGGAGCCCTCCCCGGCGCCGGGTAAATACATTCAATCCGCGCTCGATTGCAATTGGTACAAGGGTGTATCTTGTCGCACTTGACCTTTCGCTTCCGGCAAGTAACACATGATCTCGGGTTGAGAGCGCGCCCTTGCGCATCGACCGTTGGCTTGTTCAGGGCGGCTGGCAGTCCATCGCTGGTAGCGGCGTTTGCCGGCGGAGAGTCGGAGGTTGGGGGCAGCAGAGTTCCAGGAGCGTGGAAGCGGCCATCGGTCAATGGCACATCGCCATTGTTGTTGCTTGGAGCATCCGGGCTGTTGTCGGAGGAGGAGGATCTGCGTGATTCGGCCATGGAGAGAAGTTGGGTTGCGTGCTTGTGCTTATAGTCTCTGGCTAGAGCGTCGGTGTAGGAGCACGACCCCACCACATTCGCTATGTCCCCTCCCCCGCAGCCGATCCGATGCTCTGGATCCGGGTGGACTGGGTGCGGGAAGTGTTGATGATTGGGCGATACGATGAAGGAGTGTTTGGCGTATTGGAAGGGTATCGCTTTGGGCTGGAAGATGCTAGAGGGTCGGTGTCGATGAAGGCGTAAGTGGTTAAGTCATCTAGGTGCGTGTAAGCCCAGGGTGGTGAGATAAAGCCACGCTAGGATCTGGGGCTTGTCGCTCTTTTGGAGGCGGCTTTGATCCTCTTGAGATCTCCTGCGCTACCCAAATAGAGCTACACTAGATGCGTGGGTCGTCGATATAACCACGTTCTATACATTGATTACAGTGGTCAAAGGGGTCGCACACTATTTTCCTGTGCACCAAGTTGAGGAAACATCAGGCAGCATTTGCTCGAAAGAGTCAAAAACGTGTCAACATCTGTGGTTTTTAAGGAGTATCTCGTTCAACTTGGTAAAACTACCTGAAGGCTTCGACTCGTTTGAATTGCACACGGCCATTGAGAGGGATGTACTTCTTTTCTTGATCGTAATGCCATGGAAGGATTGCGAGTATTTCACTGGGTCGAAGATTCGTAGGCGGTAGTACCATCAGCTTGAGCATGTTGCAAAAGTGCTAGCATTGAGGAGACACTCATCGATGACTTCACGGAGGCAAAACAAATACACGTCACAAGAATGGAAATGGGAGTAATTGGATTTCAAGGCTCACTGCAGAGGCGGCCGCTCTCATTCATCGTATGCTCAGCTGATGTGTATAGGGGCAAGGGAAAAGAAAAGAGGAAAAGAAAAGAAAAGAAAAGACAGGAAAGGGGAAGTGTGAAAGGGAAAGATCATGACTCTGCGTCCACAAACGCTTCCTCGTTTCCCTGAGAGTCCGATCGAACCAGCTTGCCGCTCGTGGTAGGCATGAGAGGTGCTTGCAAGGCAGGGGCGCCGCTAGAGTGCTGTGCAGAGTTGGTAGGTTGTGCTGGGACCGCTGACGCGCCATCGTTTTGTCCAAAGTCGATCAGGTCGTTCTGAGGGGGAAGTTCTTTGCCTTGCTGTGAGGGGAGTGCTTTGTCGGCTTGAAAGGTTTCGTGGTGTTGGCCGGGTAGAATGGGTGCAATGGCGAGGACTTGTTCGATCTGCTTCTCAGGCGATGCCTTGGAATCCACGTGTGCTGCGATGATCCAGTCCAGTTGCTCCTCGTCGCCTGGCGGTGCCGCCTTGAATAGCTTTGGCTGCCAGACATGTCCTTCTCCACGCTCCGCGGCTTCTCTTCGCTGCTCCTCTTCGATTGCTGTCTTTGCGTCTGTTGCGCCTCTGTGGTCGCCCTTCTTGATCGCTCTGTTTGTTGCGTCCCAGAGCTTCTGGCTTTCCCGTGGAGCCTGCTCTTCCAGAGGTCGTGCATTGGGGATGTGGGGTTTCGCGTGGGTCGCATCGAACAACAGCTCTTTCTTACCAGTCGCCAGGTCCTTGATGAACATTTCGCCGTTCCAGAAGCCAGAAAGCTCGTAGAGATTCTTGCCAGACTGAGACTCTCTGATGTAGCCGCCAATTGCGTTGTACGTGCCGCCTACCCAGCCCTTGACCTTGAATTCGATGTCTACTTCGAGGCCTGTTTCGGGGCAACGAACGACTGCGTGATCTCCCAGCTCGTATTTCATCTTGCCGAAGAGAATGCCGCGCGCGTACATGTTGGGTTGGGTGATGAAGCTATCGGCTGTTAGCAAGTGGACGCGTTTGCGATCGGCCAGTGAGGGGGGCACATACTATCTCTCGTTTCTGTTCTGGAAACGCATTACAGCGATTCCTTCCATAAAGCTGCCAACGCTGTTCCCCAGGAACTTGCTGCGAGGCTTCAACGTGCCGTCTATCCGAATGTGGTGTTCTGGTGCAAGGAAAAAGTAGGAGGACTTTGGGGGGTGGTGTGATGTCTGTTCGGAAATGTAGTAGCCGCGTGTACCATCGGGGTAGTCCCAGAATCCGGTAAAGGTTTCCCCCAAGATGGGATTCAAGGGCTTTTTGACGCCTGCGGGCTTGATGTGCCAACCGGACAGGTAGAACTTGGTGACGGCGACGAAACGCTGGACTGGGTCGTCGATGGTTGGAAGGGGAAGGAGGGTGTCTGGGTGTGCCATGAAATTCGTGATTCTCTCTAACATGCTGCGGGGCTCCAAAATGAAAGTCGGAAGGGTGACACGCGAGAGCTCGGCGCCTGGTCGCAGCTGGCTGATGATGTGCGTGAGGACGTTGCCCTGCTCGGAGGACACGACGGTCTCGTCCTCGTCGGTGATGTTGCCGTCCATGCTGCTGCGTGCCGATCCCCCATGGGACTTTTTACTGAGGTGGCTTAGGACCATGGCGCCTGGGACCTTTGGGGGTGTAAATTGGCAGCTCTGGAGGAGGATTGAGAGTTAGTAGGTGGAAGTCGACGTGTGTGGGGAATGAAAGTGAAGTGTGCGAGTGAAAGTTGGAGTGGTGGAGGAAGGAAGTTGGTGAGGAAGTTGCAGTCAAGTCAGCAGCAGCAGAGCACAGCACAGGCAGCAAGCAAGCAAGCACGTTTGGGCTGGCAGTCGGCGGATCAGGCACAACTTTCACAGACAAGAGGGGCCAGAGAAGTCCTGCGTCATACCGAGCGGGGACCGAGAGACTTTCGACTTTCGCGGCTTGGCCCGGCTGGACGTCAGCTGTTGTAAGTGAGAGACCGCTCAA
>Ga0265798_10001804_pt1 | contig 32521 bp, 26 predicted proteins | sample P3T30metagenome_FD_192430 | JGI IMG/M metagenome (GOLD analysis project Ga0265798, IMG submission 192430) | Plant litter microbial communities from East Loma Ridge, Irvine, California - P3 T30 | ecosystem: Environmental > Terrestrial > Plant litter > Unclassified | place: USA: California... | reverse complement strand
GCGTGCTGGGGGAGAGGAACGGGTTCGTCATCAGCCCACACTAGGAGGCGCGCTAGGGTCGCCGCATGAGCGAACGCCCCGAGACGCCCGCCCGGTACACCCACGGCCACCACGAGAGCGTGCTGCGCAGCCACTCGTGGCGGACGGTCGAGAACTCCGCCGCGTACCTCGAGCCGCACCTCGTGCCCGGGGTCAGCGTCCTCGACGTCGGGTCGGGGCCGGGGACCATCACCGTCGACATCGCCGGCCGCGTCGCGCCCGGTCGCGTGATCGGCATCGACGCCGCCCCCGGCATCGTCGAACAGGCGACGTCGCTCGCGGTCGGGGCGGGGCTCCACAACGTCCACTTCGAGACGGCCGACCTGTTCGCGCTGCCGTTCGACGACGACGCCTTCGACGTGGTGCACGCGCACCAGGTCCTGCAGCACGTGGGCGACCCGGTGGCCGCCCTGCGCGAGATGCGTCGGGTGGCCCGACCCGGGGGAGTCGTGGCCGTCCGCGACGTCGACTACCACGGCTGCGTCTGGGCTCCCGAGAACCCCGGTCTGGACCGGTGGATGGACGTCTACCAGGCCGTGCACCGCGGAAACGGCGGCGAACCCGACGCGGGGAGGCGCCTCAAGGGCTGGGCGCTCGAGGCGGGCTTCGTCGACGTGGCGAGCAGCGCCTCCGTGTGGTGCTTCGCCTCGGACGAGGACCGCACCTGGTGGGGCGACAGCTGGGCGACCCGCGCGACGGAGTCGGCGTTCTACGCCGACGCGATCGGCAAGGGCGTGGCCACGCACGACGAGCTACACGCGATCGCCGACGCCTGGCGCGCCTGGCGCGACGCCCCCGACGGCTGGCTCATCATGCCGCACGGCGAGCTGCTCGCCCGCGCCTGACCGTCAGCACCGGGCGGCGAGGGCTCGAGGGGACACGACATGCCGCTCACCGTCGACGGTGAGCGGCATGCCGTGACATCTCGGCCGACGTGGCGTCAGTCGTCGTCGCCCTCGGCGTCGTCACCCTCGGCGTCGACGGGCTCGTGGATGCGGGCCTCGCCGGTGACGGCGTCGACCCGGATGACCGTGCCGTCGTCGAGCTCGACGACGGGACGGTGCTCGAGCCAGGTCAGCGTCCAGCGCCACGAGGTCGCGTCGACTCCTTGGTCGGAGAGCTCACGCTCGACCTGGGCGACCGCCCCGAGGACGGGAGCAGGCAACTCGGCCGGGGCCGCGCCTCCCACGCTCCACCGCGTGCCGAGCTGCATCAGGCACCCGCCGTCGTGACAGGAGCGGGACCGGAGCCGGTGCCGGCCGCACCGGCGTCGGCCGGCACCTCGGCGAACACGATGTCGCCGACCGCCAGCTCGTCGCCCTCGGCGAACGACAGCTCGGCGATCTTGCCGACCGCCGAGAGGTCACCCGCCGCGAGCTTCACGAGCTCGAGCTGGGCCGAAGGGCCCGTGATGACGGCCGAGGCCACCGGGGTCTTCTGCGAGGCCTTCGCGTCCGACTTCGCCCGCCGGACGAAGATCAGTGCCTGCCCGACGAGCCCCACGAGACCGGACGAGGTCTCGCCCTCGGTGAGGCCGAGCTCGTCGACGGTCGGCCACGCGGCCCGGTGCACCGAGTCGTCGTGCGTCCAGGACCAGACCTCTTCGGTGGCGAACGGCAGGTAGGGCGCGAGCAGGCGCAGCAGGCCCTCGAGCACCGTGCGCAGCGCGAGCACGGCCGAGGCCTGCTCGGCCGGCGTGGTGGCACCGTAGGCGCGCTCCTTCACGAGCTCGAGGTAGTCGTCGCAGAACGTCCAGAAGAACTTCTCGGTCGTCTCGAGCGCCCGGGCGTGGTCGTAGCCCTCGAGCGCCTCGGTCGCGGTCTCGATCACGGCGGCGAACGACGCGAGGAGGTCACGGTCGAGCGGCTGGGTGATCTCGAACTCTCCTGAGGGCAGCTCGAACGAGTACACGAACTTGGCCGCGTTGAGCACCTTGATGGCCAGACGGCGGCCGATCTTGATCTGCTTGGGGTTCTGCGGGTCGAACGCCGCGTCGGTGCCCAGCCGGCTCGACGCCGCCCAGTAGCGCACCGAATCCGAGCCGTGGTCGTCGAGCATGGCGGCCGGGGTCACCACGTTGCCCTTCGACTTCGACATCTTCTTGCGGTCGGGGTCGACGATGAAGCCCGAGATCGACGCGTTCTTCCACGGCACGGTGCCCGACTCGAGCTGCGACCGCAGCATCGTCGAGAACAGCCAGGTGCGGATGATGTCCTGCCCCTGGGGGCGCACGTCGTAGGGGAACACCAGGTCGAACAGCTCGGGGTCGCGCTCCCAGCCGCCGGCCAGCTGCGGGGTGAGCGACGACGTCGCCCAGGTGTCCATCACGTCGACCTCGCCGACGAAGCCGCCGGGCACGCCGCGCTGCGACTCGTCGTAGCCGGGAGCCGCCTGGGAGGCCGGGTCGATCGGCAGCTGCGCCTCGGTGGGCACGATCACCTGGTCGAAGACGGGGTTGCCGTCGCCGTCGAGCGGGTACCAGACCGGGATCGGCACGCCGAAGAACCGCTGGCGCGAGATGAGCCAGTCGCCGTTCAGGCCGTTGACCCAGTTGTCGTAGCGGACGCGCATGAAGTCGGGGTGGAACGCCACCTGGCCACCGCGCTCGAGCAGCGAACCCTTGAGCTGCTCGTCGCGGGCGCCGTTGACGACGTACCACTGACGGGTCGACACGATCTCGAGCGGCTTGTCGCCCTTCTCGAAGAACTTCACCGGGTGCGAGATCTTGCGGATCTCGCCCACGAGCTCGCCCGAGGCGGTCAGCTGCTCGACCACGGACTGCTTGGCGCTGAACACCGTCTTGCCGGCCAGCTGGGCATAGGAGGCGCGCCCCGCCTCGGACGTGATCGCCTCGGGGGCCTCGCTGACGAAGCGGCCGTCGAAGCCGATCACGGCGCGGTTCGGCAGCTGCAGCTCGCGCCACCAGACCACGTCGTTGGTGTCGCCGAAGGTGCAGACCATGGCGATGCCGGAGCCCTTGTCGGGCTGGGCGAGGTGATGCGCCACCACGGGCACCTCGACGTCGAACAGCGGCGAGCGGACGGTCGTGCCGAACAACGCCTGGTAGCGCTCGTCGTCCGGGTGCGCGACGAGGGCCACGCAGGCCGGCAGCAGCTCGGGCCGCGTGGTGTCGATCAGCACGTCGCCCTGGCCGTCGGTGCGGTGGAAGGCGAGCTTGTGGTACGCCCCGGGCATCTCTTTGTCCTCGAGCTCGGCCTGCGCCACGGCCGTGCGGAACGTGACGTCCCAGAGCGTCGGCGCGTCGGCCTGGTAGGCCTCGCCGCGGGCCAGGTTGCGGAGGAACGCCTTCTGCGCGATGGCCTGCGAGTCGTCGTCGATGGTGCGGTAGCTCTGGGTCCAGTCGACCGAGAGGCCGAGCTTCCGCCAGACGTCCTCGAACTGCTTCTCGTCCTCGACCGTGAGGCGCTCGCACAGCTCGATGAAGTTGCGACGCGAGATCGGCACCTGGTCGGCGGCCTTCGACGACTTGTTGTCGCCGCCCTCGAAGGGCGGGGTGAAGTCGGCGTCGTAGGGCAGCGACGGGTCGCAGCGCACACCGTAGAAGTTCTGCACGCGACGCTCGGTGGGCAGGCCGTTGTCGTCCCAGCCCATCGGGTAGAACACGCGCTTGCCGCGCATGCGCTCGAACCGGGCCTTGACGTCGGTGTGCGTGTAGCTGAACACGTGGCCGATGTGCAGGCTGCCCGAGGCGGTCGGCGGCGGGGTGTCGACCGAGAACACGGAGGCGCGGGTCGCGTCGGTGCGGTCGAAACGGTAGGTGCCGTCGGCCTCCCAGACCTGACCCCAACGGGCCTCGAGTCCTTCGAGGGCGGGCTTCTCGGGCATCGCTGACGTCATGGTCTTCTCCGGTTCTGTGGACGGCACCGTGTCGGTGGGGAGGTGCCTGGTTGTGGGACTCCGACCAGTGTACGCACCCTCGCGAGGGCTCCTCGTGGACCGCCGCCGCACCTCCTGCGCGCTGCGCCCACTGCACCCCTGCGCACGCTGCACTGGTACTGACATGGCGGTTCTGTTAGGCTCGACGGGTTTTTTGCCGACGCTGGGGTCGACTGCCACCGCCCGACGACCTGGAGGCCTCACCCGATGTCAGCCAAGAAGAACGACAGCAAGAAGCCCGCCCGCCGCAGCCTGACCACCGACGACGTCACCGTCGTCGAAGAGGGTCTGCTCAAGCGCGCGGTCAGTGCCGCAGCCCTCGGCAACGCCATGGAGTGGTTCGACTTCGGCGTCTACGCCTACATCACGACGACGATCGCCCAGGTGTTCTTCCCGCCGGGCAACGACGCGCTCAACATCCTGTTCACCTTCGGCACGTTCACCGCCGCGTTCATCGTGCGCCCGATCGGCGGCGCCTTCTTCGGCCCGCTCGGCGACCGCATCGGACGCCAGAAGGTGCTCGCGCTCACGATGATCCTGATGGCGGCGGGGACGCTCGCCATCGGCCTCATCCCGTCGTACGCGACCATCGGCCTCTGGGCGCCCGTCCTGCTGCTGTTGGCGCGCCTCCTGCAGGGCTTCTCGACCGGCGGTGAGTACGGAGGCGCGGCCACGTTCATCGCCGAGTACTCGCCCGACAAGCGCCGCGGCTTCATGGGCTCGTGGCTCGAGTTCGGCACGCTCGCCGGCTACGTGCTCGGTGCCTCGCTGGTCACCGGCCTGCAGCTCGGCATGAGCGAGGAGGCGCTGCTCGCCTGGGGCTGGCGCATCCCGTTCCTGATCGCCGGGCCGCTCGGTCTGATCGGGCTCTACCTGCGCCTCAAGCTCGAGGAGACCCCGGCGTTCCAGAAGCAGCAGGAAGAAGCGGCCGGGCGCGAACACGTCAAGGTGCCGTTCGTGAAGCTCTTCGCCGAGAACTGGCGTGCGCTGATCGTCTGCATCGGCCTGGTGCTGGTGTTCAACGTGACCGACTACATGCTGCTGTCGTACATGCCGACCTACCTCACCAACACGCTCGGACGCAGTGCCACCTCGGGGCTGCTGCTCGTGATCGTCGTGATGGTCCTGATGATGATCGTCATCACGTTCAGCGGGCGCCTGAGCGACCGGTTCGGACGGCGTCCCGTGCTGTTCGCCGGCTGCATCGGGTTCCTGGTGCTGTCGTGGCCGGCCCTCAAGCTCGTGCAGTCCGAGAGCACGCCGCTCGTCTTCGTCGGCCTGCTGGTGCTCGGCCTGGTGCTCGTCACGTTCACGTCGACCATGCCGTCGACGCTGCCCGCGCTCTTCCCGACGATCATCCGCTACGGCGCCCTGGCCATCGCGTTCAACGTGTCGGTCTCGCTGTTCGGCGGCACCACGCCCCTGGCCACCGAGGCGCTGGTCGTCTGGGCCGAGGGGAAGGGCTTCTCGTGGGCCCACGACATCCCCGCTTTCTACCTGATGGCCGCGGCCGTGATCGGCCTCGTCGCCGTGTGGTTCACGAAAGAGACGGCCAACGAGCCGCTGCTCGGTTCGGGCCCGTCGGTCGCGACCGACGACGAGGCGCGCGAGCTGGTCGAGGCCTACGCCGACGAGTCGAGCGAGGTCGCGAAGTCGGACTGGGCGCTCGAGTGGGCGCAGTCCGGCCTCATCGACGTGGTCGACCCGAAGGCCGCCGAGGCCGACGCCGCCCACCGCGCCCGTCCGTAGTCCACCCGCCGCGGTCGGGAAATCACGACGTGCCGCTCACCCTCGGAGGTGAGCGGCACGTCGTGTCATCGGGTCGGGTCGGGCCGGGCCGGGTCGGGCCGGTCGGGCGGGGCTAGGGGCGAGCGGCGAGCAGGGCGCGGGTGTGGGCGTGCTGCGGGGCGGAGAACACGTCCGCCGTGCGGCCCTGTTCGACGATCCGGCCCTCGTGCATCACGGCGACCCGGTCGGACATGTGCTCGACGACGTCCAGGTCGTGCGAGATGAAGACGTAGGCGAGCCCGTCCTGCCGCTGCAACTCGTCGAGCAGGTCGAGCACCTGGGCCTGCACCGAGACGTCGAGCGCCGAGACCGGCTCGTCGCAGACGATCACGCGGGGCCGCGGGGCCAGGGCGCGGGCGATCGCCACCCGTTGCCGCTGCCCGCCGGACAACGTGTCGGGCCGTCGCGCCACGGTGTCGGCGTCGAGCCCGACCCGTGCCAGCAGGGCGACGACCTCGCGCTCGACGGGGCCGAGGCGCGTGCTGCGGCCGGCCGTCAGCGCGTCGGCCAGCAGCCGACCGACGGTGAAGCGCGGGTCGAACGAGCTCGAGGGGTCCTGGTAGACGGCCCCGAGGTCGCCCCGGCGGGGACGGCGATCGCGCTCGCGCGCCGGGGCCCAGGTCGTGCCGAGCAGGTCGACCGTCCCGGCGTCGGGGTCGTCGAGGCCGAGCAGCAGACGAGCCGTCGTGGTCTTGCCCGAGCCGGACGCTCCGACGAGGCCGAGCGTCTCGCCGGCCCGCAGCGAGAGCGAGACGTCGTCCACGGCGACCCGGTCGGGCCCCCGACGGCTCGCGAAGACCCGGCGCAGGCCCGTCGCCACGAGGACGGGGCCGACCGGGGGAGTCGTCGACGTGTCGGGCGTCGACGGGCCGGGCGCGCCTCCTGACCGGGGTGTGCCGGGAGTGACCGGCGTCGTCGACGCAGGCGCGCCTCCCGCGTCCGGGCCGTCGGGCGTCACGGCGGCCGACAGGCGCCGACCCCGCGGGGCCCCACCCGGCAGGGCGGCCAGGAGCATGCGCGTGTAGTCGGCCTGCGGTGAGTCGAGCACGGTCGCCGTGGCGCCCTGCTCGACCACGCGTCCGTCGCGCATCACGACGACGCGGTCGGCCAGGCGGCGCACGACCCCCAGGTCGTGACTGATCGCGAGGACGGCCGTCCCTGCGTCGCGGAGGGCCGCGAGCCGGTCGACGACCAGGCGCTGCACCTCGGCGTCGAGGGCGGTGGTCGGTTCGTCCGCGACGATCAGGCCGGGCCGCAGGGCGAGGGCCGCGGCGATGAGTGCCCGCTGCCGCAGCCCTCCCGAGAGCTCGCCCGACCGCAGGCCGCGGCGCGCCTCGGGGTCGGGCATGCCGACCTCGGTGAGGACCTCGAGCACCCGGGCCCGACGGGCGGTCGGCGAGAGTCGCGTGTGCAGTCGCAGGGCGTCGTCGATCTCGCGACCGACCGGGCGCAGGGGGTCGAGCGAGACCAGGGCGTCCTGCAGCACGAGCCCGATGCGCGGGCCGCGCAGCCGACGCCAGCGTCGTTCGGTCAGCGTGAGCAGGTCGTCGCCACCGAGTCGCAGGGCGTCGGCCGTCACCGTGCCACCGGTCAGCCCGAGCAGGGCCCGGGCGGTCACGCTCTTGCCCGAGCCGGACTCGCCGACCAGGGCCACGCATTCGCCGGGACCCATCGAGAACGACACGTCGTCGACGGCGGTCACCCCGTCGAAGGCGACGTGCAGGCGGTCGACGACGAGGTCGTCCGAGGAGGCGCGGTGCCGGTCACCGAGAGCGGCGCCGGTCGCCGGCGGGTCCGTGGTCATCGTCGGCCTCCTCGCCCGCGTCGCGCGAGACCGCGCCCCAGGACCGTGGCCGACGCGGCCGTCACGACGACGGCGAGCCCCGGGAAGACGGTCATCCACCAGGCGACCGCGAGGTACGTGCGCCCGGCCGAGAGCATCGCACCCCACTCGGGTGCCGGGGGCGGCGACCCCAGTCCGAGGTAGCTCAGCGACGACGCCCAGACGACGGCCTGACCGAGGCCCAGCGTGGCGAGCACGACGACGGGGGCGAGGGCGTTCGGCAGCACGTGGCGCAGCAGGACGACCCCGGGGCGGCGACCGAGCACGGTGGCGGCCTCGACCATCGGCGACCGGCGGACGGCCGCCACCTGGCTGCGGACGATGCGGGCGTACCCGGGGGCGGTCGCGAGGCCGACGGCGATCGTCGCGGGCACGGCCCCGGGCCCGGTGAACGCGATGACGACGAGAGCCAGCAGCAGGCCGGGCAGGGCGAAGAGGACCTCGAGCACGCGACTCACGCCGACGTCGGTCGCCCGACCGACCAGGCCGCGACCGCCGAGGCCCGCCAGGACGCCGAGGGCCACACCCAGGCCCGTGCCGATCAGCGTGGCGACGAGCCCGATCGTCAGCGAGGCGCCGGCTCCGTGGACGACGCGGGTCCAGACGCCTCGCCCCGACTCGTCGGTGCCGAACGGGTGCGCGGGCGACGGACCGGCGAACGCGTCGGTCGGCGACACGGCGAGCGGGTCGGCGGGGGCCAGCAGGGCCGGCGCGACGGCCATCACGACCACGAGCGACAGCAGGGCGGCCGCGACGAGTTCCGCCGGGCCGAGCGGCAGGCGCCGCCGGGCGGCGCGCATCGAGGAGGCGCGGGTCGGGTCGGCACCCCGGGGCAGGTCGGGCAGCGCGGTCATGCCGCGCGTCCTCTCGGGTCGACCGCGCGCTCGGCCAGGTCGCCGAGGGCGACCACGACGACGTAGGCGAGGGCCGAGACGAGGGCGACACCGGTCACGAGAGGGATGTCACGCAGCGTGACCGCACCGAGGAGGGTGCGGCCGAGTCCCGGTCGCGCGAACACCGACTCGACCACGACGGCGCCGCTGAGCAGCGAGCCGAAGGCCCAGCCCGACAGGGCGAGCCCGGGCAGGGCCGCGTGCCGGAGCAGGTGACGGCCGAAGAGCCCCGACGGGCTCTCGCCCCGGGCTCGGGCCGAGAGGGCGAACGGGGTGGCCGCGGCGTCGAGGAGCGAGTCGCGGGTGACCTGGCCGAGGAACCCCGCGACGGGGATCGCGAGCGTGACGACCGGCAGGACGAGCCCCGCGGGGGTGCCCGTGCTCACCGGGGGAAGCAGCCCGAGCTCGGTGCTGAAGACCAGGATCAGCAGGCTGGCCAACCAGAAGTGCGGGACGGCCGAGGCGACGACCTCGAGTCCCGACGACACCGCCGAGGCGATCCGACCGCTGAGGGTCGCCCACCAGGCCGTCGCGATCGCCAGCAGCCAGGCCACGACCAGGGCCAGCAGGGCCAGGCCGATCGTGCCCGGCAACTGGTCGAGCAGCAACCGGCCGACGTCGGTGCGCAGCGAGTACGAGGTGCCGAGGTCGCCCGTCGCGAGTCGACCGAGCTGCGCGAGGTACTGGACGAGCAGCGGCTGGTCGAGGCCGTACTGCCGGCGGACCGTGTCGAGGGCCTCGGCCGACGCCTGCGACCCCGGACCGCCGAGGATCGCCTCGGCCGGGTCGCCCGGCACGAGCCGGATGGCGAAGAAGATGAGCGTCGCGACGGCCCAGAGCACGAAGACCGCACCGAGCAGGCGGCCGACGAGCCACCGACCCGCCCGTCGCCACCGCCCGGGACGCACCCGGTCAGCTCGCCTCGTAGGCGTCGTACATCGTCGGCGCCTGGACCGTCGGCAGGGCACGGACCCCCTGGACGGCCGAGCGCACCAGGTAGTGGTTCTGCTGGTCGTACAGCGGCAGGACGTGCCACCCCTCGAGGATGATCTGCTGCGCCTGCTGGTAGAGGTCGGCGCGCTCGTCGGCGTCGCTCGTCTCGGAGGCGCGGGTCAACAGGTCGTCGAGGGCCGGGTCGCTCGTCTGCGACAGGTTGGCGAAGTAGCCGCTCGGGGCCGGGGTGATGCCGTCGCTGTCGTAGAGGATGCGCAGCACGTCGGGGCCGACCTTCGTGTACGGCGCGCTCACCAGGTCGTACTCGTTCGCGGCGAGGGCGCCGTACCAGCTCGAGAGGTCGAGGGGCTCGAGGGTGACGTCGAAGCCGAGGTCCTTCGCGCCGGCCTGGACCTGCTCGAAGAGCGACTGCTCGGCCGGGATCGACTGGTTCGTGCTGACCGGGAACGTCGCGGCGAGGCGCACACCGTCCTTCGTGCGGTAACCGTCCGCGTCGCGGGTGGTCCACCCGGCCCGGTCGAGCAGGTCGTTCGCCGCGTCGGTGTCGACGTCGAAGAGCGACTCGTCGGAGAATGCCAGCGGCTCGACGCTCGACAGCGGGCTGTACGACCGCTTCGCCGTCCCGAAGAAGAGCGAGTCGATGCCCGAGTCGACGTCGACGCCACGGATGAACGCCTCGCGGACGGCCGGGTCGTCGAAGGGCGCCTTGCCGGCGTTGAGCTCGATGCGGTTCGAGGCCCCGGGGCGAGGGGCGTCGATCTCGTCGAGCGAGTCGTCCTTGGCCGCGGCGACCAGGGTGTCGGGCTGGGCGTTGTCGATCACGTCGACCTGGCCGGCCTGCAGCGCGGCGTAGCGCGACGCCGAGTCGGGGATGAACCGCCAGACGATCTCGTCGAGGTAGGCGGGCCCCTGGTGCCCGGCGTCGGCCGGCGGCGAGCTGTAGTCGTCGTTGCGGGTGAGGACGACCTGCTGCTGCTTGGTCCACGACTCGACCGCGAACGGGCCGGTGCCGACCGGTGACTCGCAGTTGACCTCCTGGCTGCGGGTCAGGGCGTCGGGGGACTCCATCGCGAGCCAGGGCTGTGAGAGGGACTCGAGGAGGGCGCTGTCGGGCTCGCGCAGGTCGAAGCGTGCCGTGCGGGCGTCGACCGCCTCGACGCCGGTGACCTTGCCGAGGGCGAGGTACCCGGTCGACGACAGCGTCGTGGGGTCCTGGAGGTGGGCGACGTTGGCGGCCACGGCGGCGGCGTCGAACGGGGTGCCGTCGGTGAAGGTCACGCCGTCCTTCAGCGTGAAGGTCCAGCTGAGGCCGTCGGATGCCTCTTCCCAGGAGTCGGCCAGCCACGGGACGACGTCACCGTTCGCGTCCTTCGAGACGAGCGACTCGAGGTACTGCGTCGACACGAGCGCCTGCGGGTAGTTGCCGCCCACGTGGGGGTCGAGGCAGGTCGGCTCGGCGTCGCCCGAGGCGTAGGTGAGCGTGCCCCCGGAGACCGGGGTGGAGGAGGCGTCGGGGTCATCCCCGCTCGTGCAGCCGGCGAGCACGAGGCTCGCGACGGCGGTGGCGGCGATCAGGACGGGCAGGCGGCTGCGCATGGGGCTCCGGGCGTGGGGACTGACGGGACGTCGGGTGTGATCCACTGCCTCCGAGACGAGGGCTGCATTCGTGGACCGGGTGCAACAAGTGCGCCGTCGAGTCTAGCGGCATGATGGTGGCCATGTCAGATGGACCAGGCCCGACCCGCCCCCGGCGGCCGGTCGGCCGACCTCGCCGTTCGTCCGCCGAGATGCTGGCCGACGCGGCTGCCGAGCTCTTCCTCGAGAACGGCTACGCCGGAACCACCGTCGACGACATCGCCCGCCGGGCCGGCGTCAGCCGCGGCACGTTCTTCAACTACTTCGAGGCCAAGTCCGACCTGTTCTGGCTCGACCTCGACCAGAGCCTCGCGGATCTCGGGGACCTGCTGCGCGCCTCCTCGGGGCTCTCGCCGGTCCGGGCGGTCGAGGCGGCGCTCGTCGCGCTCGCCGAGGCCCACGATCCCGAGCGCGTGCCGTGGGCGCTGACCCAGTCCGAGGCGATGGCCCTCGGTGACGACCTGGTCGCGTCGGCGGCCGTCCGGTTCGTGCGCCAGCAAGGTGCGGTCGCGTCGTACGTCGCCGAGCGCTCGGGTCGCGATCGGTCGGACCTGTCGGCCCAGGTGGTCGGCTCGGCCTTGATCGCCGCCGCGGCGGCCGCGATCTCGACCTGGGCCCGAGCCGGTGTCTCGCGCGGGCCCCTCGGACCGGTCGTCGCGGCGGCCGTGGGGCCGGTCGCGGACGGACTCGACGCCCGGGAGGCGCGCTCGGCCTAGACGGTCGGTGTCGGCGACGTCGAGGGGGACGTGGGCGAGAGGACGTCGACCAGCTCGGCGCGCTTCGGGAAGACCCACTTGTTCATGGCCCAGTAGCGGAAGACCATGGCGAGCATGGTGCCGACGATCGGGCCGCTGACGAAGTCGGCGATCTCTTGCGTGGTTCGCGAGACGTTCGGCACCTCGAGGCCGAAGCCGTAACGCGAGAGGTAGAGCGGCGCCGAGTTGAGGCCGACCCCGATGATGCTGACGATGACGAAGAGCAACATCTCGTGCGCGGTGTGACGCTCGCCGCGGTCGTCGAACGACCACTTCTTGTTCATCCAGTACGAGAAGACCGTCGCGACGATGATGCCCAGCGCGAGGGCGGTGACGGGGTGCTGGGGGATGACGAACAGCTTGAGCCCGTAGTTGATCACCATGGTGATCACGAAGCCGATGCCCCCGACGACGAGGAACCTCGCCGCGGAGGGGTGCTCTCTGATGAGCTTGATGACTGCTTGCACTGCATCACGGTAGCCGAGCGCGCCATGAAGTGGCTGGAAGCGACCGCGGGATGCGTCACGAATCACCCCCCGAACGAGAGGGTGAGCCCGCGCGGCGCCGAAGGGTTGAGGGCGGCTCAACCTTGCGGATGACTTCTCGTCACGGCCTGATCACGGCGTGAGGATGTGTCGCCCTCGGTGGCTAACGTCGTGCTCGTCGGACCGGATCACCGGGACGGCGACCGGTCGCCCCGGGGTGGGTCAGGGCGACCGGTCCACCCTGACTCACTGAAGAGGACATCACTCATGAAGAAGACCGTGTCGACCGCCACCGCGCTGTCGACGGCCATCGTCATCGCCCTGGGGGGCATCGCGCTGAGCGGACAGGCGGCCTCTGCGCAGCCGGTTCCGATCGAGCAGGAGGCGGCGGCTGCTCCGGCCGACGTCGAACCCGTGGTCGAAGCGACGGTAGAGCCCGAGATCGTCGACGACGCTCCGGAGCCGGCCGTGCCCGCGGACGAGTCCACAGCCGAGCCGACGGACGGTTCCGGGCCGGCTGAGGATGAGGCGCCCGTCGGCACCGAGCCGGGCGTGGCGGTGCCCGAGACAGCGGTCGAGGGTTCGGACGAGGCACTCGCGGCGCGGGCGGGCGCCTTCACGCTCGAGAGTCCCGTGCAGGGCGGGGCCTACGACACCCTGGGTTACGACGTCGTCGTCCTCACGGACGAGGTCGACGTGCAGATCGAGGTGCTCGACGGCGCGGGCGTGGTCGTCTGGGGCGCGGTCCACCAGTCCGGTCCGCGGATCGAGACGACCATCGGTCTCGGGGACGACGCCGCAGTGGACCAGACCGTCACGGTGGTCGTCGAGGATGCCCAGGGAGTCGTGCTGGGGCAGGAATCCCGCACGTTCCGGATCGACGTCCCGACGTCCCCGGCCGTGACCGTGAGCACGCCCCGGACCGGGGCGGTCGTGACGGCAGATTCCGAGTACCCGGGTCTGGGTGTGTTCGAGATCGCCGGAACGGGCGTCCCCGGATCGGCCATCGCCTTCACGGTCGAAGCCTTGAGTGGTCAAGAGGGGTGGGGCCACGACTACGACGCCCCCCGCGTCGCCGCCGACGGTACCTACCGCTTCACGGAGATCCTGCCTCACGGGTCGTGGCGGCTGCTCGTGAGTCAGTACGTGCCTCGCGGTGACGGCCAGCTCGGCCTCGAGGGTCCGCCGCGCAGCCGTCAATCCGTCCCGGTCGTGGTGGAATTCGCACTGGCCGCTCCGGCTGCGGCGGCGCCGGTGGCGTCTCCGGTCACGCCTGCGATCGTCCCGACCGTCTCGAAGCCCGTCATCCCGGTCGGTGTGAGGGTCGTCCCCGTGTCGCACCGCTCGGACCTCGCCTACACGGGCTCGTCCGAGACGACGCCGTGGGCGGGTCTCGCCGGGATGGTGCTCGTGGGTCTCGGGGCGGCGACCGTCCTCGTCACCCGGCGCCGCGCCTCCCGGGGCTGACGCCTGACCGGTCCGCGGTCAGCGACGAGCCGGGTCGGACGCCCTCCGGGGCGTCAGGCTCGGCTCGTCCGGCGTGGAGAGGGTGAGCACGGCTTCTTCGACGGCGTCGTGGTCCTCGAGTTCTCGCTCGACCCGGCGGAGTGCCACCGCGACGTGCTCTTCACGGTCGTTGCCGGTCATGTCGACCGCTGCGACCAGGTAGAGCCGGCCGGGGCCCACGAACTCGGTGTGCAGATACGTCACGCGAGCGATCTCGGGGCGGGCCAGGAGGCGCTCGAGGACGGTCGACTCGAGTTCGTCCGACGGGCTCTCACCGACGAGGAACCGCCGGTTGCGGTCGACCAGCACGAGAGCCACCACGCCGAGCAGCACGCCGACGGCGATCGACCCGATCGCGTCGAACACCGCCGACCCGGTGATCTGGTGCAGGAAGATCCCGAGGAACGCGATGAGGAGCCCGACCAGAGCCGCCGCGTCCTCGGCGAAGACGGCCCGCAGGGTCGAGTTCGAGCTGCGCAGGACGAAGCGCAGGGTCGGCGCGCCCCGCTCGCGGGCCGAACCCCTGGCCTGACGGAAGGCCTGCAGGAACGACGTGCCCTCGAGCACGAAGGCGATCGCGAGGACGACGTAGTTGATCAGGTAGTTCTCCGCCTCCTCCTCGGCGGTCAACTGCGAGATGCCGTGCTGGATCGACACGACGGCACCGACGGTGAACAGGCCGAAGGCGGCGAACATCGACCAGACGTAGGTCTCCTTCCCGTAGCCGAGGGGGTGGGCGTCGTCCCGGCGCTTGACGCCGCGCTTGTCGGCGACGAAGAGGAAGATCTCGTTGCCCGTGTCCGCCCACGAGTGCGCCGACTCGGCGACCATCGAGGCCGACCCCGTCAGGAAGGCGGCGACCGTCTTCGCGACGGCGATGAGCAGGTTGGCGAGGAACGCCACGATGACGGTGACCGTGCTCTCGGGCTTGGCCGGCGACGCGGACGGGGTGGAGGACATGGCCTCGATCCTGCTCCTCGGAACGACCTCGCGCCTCCTCGGCTCTGACGGTAGGATCGACCACGCATCGATCCGGCCATCACCGGGGAGCACCCGGAAGAAAGCGACCGGCGGGCCACGGCCCGGTGGTCGTCGGTAGAACCGGGCGGGGCAGGCCCGTCACAGCCGCAGCAGAGCGGTCGCGGTCACCGTCCGAGAGGGCGACGACGGCGGCAAGCGGGGTGGTACCGCGCCACCCGGGTCAGGCACCCGGTCGGCGTCCTCGTGGTCAGAAGGTCCCTCGGCCAGAGCAGCGGGGGCGACCCACCGCACGACCTGGAGAACCGATGACCTACCCCAAGGGTTCCGACGCCACGGGCGTCCCCGCCTCACCGCGCTTCCCCGAGATCGAGACCGGCGTCCTCGCCTTCTGGAAGCGCGACGACACCTTCGCCGAGTCGATCCGGGCCCGCGAGGGCTGCGACGAGTGGGTCTTCTACGACGGCCCGCCGTTCGCCAACGGCCTGCCGCACTACGGACACCTCCTGACGGGCTACGCCAAGGACGTGTTCCCGCGGTACCAGACGATGCGCGGCAAGCAGGTGCACCGGCGTTTCGGCTGGGACACCCACGGGCTGCCCGCCGAGCTCGAGGCGATGCGCCAGCTCGGGCTGACCGAGAAGCACGAGATCGACGACATGGGCATCGACGTCTTCAACGCCGCCGCCCGCAAGTCGGTGCTGCAGTACACCGACGAGTGGCAGCAGTACGTCACCCGTCAGGCGCGCTGGGTCGACTTCGACGACGACTACAAGACCCTCGACGTCGACTACATGGAGAGCGTCGTCTGGGCCTTCAAGCAGCTGCACGACAAGGGGCTCGCCTACGAGGGCTTCCGCGTGCTGCCCTACTGCTGGCACGACCAGACCCCCCTGTCGAACCACGAGCTGCGCATGGACGACGACGTCTACAAGAGCCGCCAGGACCAGACGGTCACGGTCGCCTTCCCGCTCGTCGGCGCCAAGGCCGAGGCGCTCGGCCTGACCGGCGTCGAGGCCCTCGCCTGGACGACCACCCCGTGGACCCTGCCGACCAACATGGCGCTCGCCGTGGGGCCGGCCATCGACTACGTCGCCGTGCCGCACGCCCTGCTGCCGGGCGAGCGCACCGGCGACCAAGAGCTGCTCACCGGCAGCGTGTTCCTGCTCGCGGCCGACACGCTCGCCGCCTACGCCCGCGACCTGGGCTACGAATCCGCCGAGGCCGCCCAGTCCGCCGTCACCGCGACCTTCACCGGTGCCGAGCTCGAGGGCGTCGAGTACGACCGCATCTGGGACCTCTACGCCGACACCGAGGCCTGGGGCACCGAGAACGCCTGGCGCATCCTGGTCGCGGACTACGTCGCCACCGGCGAGGGCACCGGCATCGTCCACCAGGCCCCGGCCTACGGCGAGGACGACCAGCTGGTCTGCGCCGCCGCCGGCATCCCCGTCATCGTCTCGGTCGACGACGGTGGGCGCTTCCTGCCGATGTTCGACGAGCTGGGCGTCGCCGGCCTGCAGGTCTTCGACGCCAACAAGCCGCTCGTGCAGCGCCTCCGTGCCGACGGTCGCCTGGTGCGCCTCGCCAGCTACGAGCACAGCTACCCGCACTGCTGGCGCTGCCGCAATCCCCTGATCTACAAGGCCGTGTCGAGCTGGTTCGTCCGCGTCACCGAGTTCCGCGACCGCATGGGCGAGCTGAACCAGCAGATCACCTGGGTGCCCGACAACGTCAAGGACGGCCAGTTCGGCAAGTGGGTCGGCAACGCCCGCGACTGGTCGATCTCGCGCAACCGCTACTGGGGTTCACCGATCCCGGTGTGGAAGAGCGACGACCCCGCGTACCCGCGCGTCGACGTCTACGGCTCGCTGGCCGAGATGGAGGCCGACTTCGGTCGACTCCCGCTGAACGCCGACGGCGAGCCCGACCTGCACCGCCCCTTCATCGACGAGCTCACCCGCCCGAACCCCGACGACCCGACGGGGCAGAGCACCATGCGCCGCATCGAGGACGTCCTCGACGTCTGGTTCGACAGCGGTTCGATGCCGTTCGCCCAGGTGCACTACCCGTTCGAGAACCAGCAGTGGTTCGACGAGCACAGCCCTGCCGACTTCATCGTCGAGTACATCGGTCAGACCCGCGGCTGGTTCTACACGCTGCACACGCTGTCCACCGCGCTGTTCGACCGCCCGGCCTTCTCGAACGTCATCAGCCACGGCATCGTGCTCGGCTCCGACGGTCAGAAGATGTCGAAGAGCCTGCGCAACTACCCGGACGTCAGCGAGGTGTTCGACCGCGACGGGGCCGACGCCATGCGCTGGTTCCTCATGTCGAGCTCGGTGATCCGCGGCGGCAACCTCGTCGTCACCGAAGAGGGCATCCGCGAGGGCGTCCGACAGTTCCTGCTGCCGCTGTGGAGCACCTGGTACTTCTTCTCGCTCTACGCCAACGCCGCGTCCGGAGGCGCGGGTCGGCATGCCGCCCCCGGTTACGACGCGCAGTGGCGAACCGACTCGAGCGACGTCCTCGACCGCTACCTGCTCGCGAAGACGCGCCTCCTGGTGTCCGACGTCGAGGCCGCGCTCGACGCCCTCGACACGCCGCGGGCCACCGCGACGCTGCGTGACTTCGCCGACGTGCTGACCAACTGGTACGTCCGACGCTCGCGCGACCGGTTCTGGTCGGGCGACGACGTCGACGCGTTCGACACCCTCTTCACGGTGCTCGAGACGCTCACACGGGTCGCGGCCCCGCTCGCCCCGCTCGTCGCGGACGAGGTCTACAAGGGCCTCACCGGGGGGCGCTCGGTGCACCTGACCGACTGGCCCGACGCCTCGGCGTTCCCGGCCGACGACGCTCTCGTGACCGCGATGGACGCCGTCCGCGCCGTCGCGTCGAGCGGTCTGGCGCTGCGCAAGTCCCAGGGGCTGCGCGTCCGTCTGCCGCTGGCCCGTCTGACGGTCGTCACGCCCGACCCGGCAGGCCTCGAGGCGTTCGCCGACATCGTGCGTGACGAACTCAACGTCAAGCGGGTCGTCGTGACCCGCCTGACCGAGGAGAGCCTCGGCGAGTACGGAGTCACCCGCAAGCTCACCGTCAACGCCCGGGCCGCGGGCCCCCGCATCGGCAAGCAGGTGCAGCAGGTCATCCCCGCGGCGAAGAAGGGCGACTGGCAGCCCGCGGGCGAGAACGTCGTCGTCGGCGGCGTCGAGCTGCTGCCGGGGGAGTTCACCCTCGAGCTGGCGGTCGCGGACGCGTCGAGCGCCCTCGCCTTCGTCGGTGACGGCGGCTTCGTGCTGCTCGACACCGCGACGACGCCCGAGCTCGAGGCCGAGGGCCTGGCTCGCGACGTCGTCCGCGCCGTCCAGCAGGCCCGCAAGGTCGCCGACCTCGACGTGTCCGACCGCATCACGACGACGCTCACGACCGACGCCGCCGCGGCCGCCGCCGTCGAGGCACACCGCGAGCTGATCTCTCGCGAGACCCTGACCACCGAGCTGATCGTCGACGTCCACGAGGGCGTCGGCGACAGGCCCGAGAAGACCGTCGTCGGATCGGGCCCCGGCTCGGCCGTCGTCGTGGAGGTACGACGCGCATGACCCCGAAGAAGAACGACCGTCAGGGCGACCCCGCCGACGAGCAGGGAGGCGAGTTCGCAGCCGGCGCGCGGCGCGTCCACGACGAGCTGCTGGCACGCATCGGCGAGCAGGCCCCGCAGCCCCGGCTCGAGCCGACCCGGCGCGCCGTCGAACTGCTGGGTGACCCGCAGCGGGCCTACCCGGTCATCCACCTCACCGGCACGAACGGCAAGACGTCGACCAGCCGGATGATCGAGAGCATCCTGCGGGCGCACGGCCTGCGCACCGGGCTCATGACGAGCCCGCATCTCGTGCACCTCAACGAGCGCATCGTCGTCGACGGCGAGCCGATCAGCGACGAGCGCCTGGTCGCCAACTGGGACGACATCCAGCCCTACCTGACCATGGTCGACACCGACCTCGAGGCCTCGGGCGAGCCCGCCCTGACCTTCTTCGAGGCCCTGACGGTGCTCGCCTTCGCCTGCTTCGCCGACGCTCCGGCCGACGTGGTCGTGCTCGAGGTCGGCATGGGGGGCGAATGGGACAGCACGAACGTGGCCGACGGCCAGGTCGCCGTCTTCACCCCCATCGCCCTCGACCACCAGAACCGTCTCGGCTCGACCGTGGCCGAGATCGCCCGCACGAAGGCCGGGATCGTCAAGCCCACGGCCGCCGTGGTCTCGGCGTCGCAGACCCCCGAAGCCCTGGTCGAACTCGAACGTGCCGTCGAGTTGAGCGAGGGGTCGCTCGCGGTCGAGGGCACCGCCTTCGGCGTCGAGTCGACCACCGTCGCGGTCGGCGGCCAGGTCGTCACGATCCGCGGGCTCGCGGGCCGCTACGACGATCTGCTGCTGCCGCAGTTCGGAGACCACCAGGCCCAGAACGCGGCCGTCGCGGTCGCGGCCGTCGAGTCCTTCCTCGGCGGCGGGTCGCAGCCGCTCGACCACGAGGTGCTCGCCGAGGGACTCGCGAGTGCGACGTCGCCCGGCCGTCTGCAGATCGTCGCCAACGAGCCGACGATCCTGGTCGACGCGGCGCACAACCCGCACGGCGCCCGCGCCCTCGCCAAGGCGCTCGACGACTACTTCCAGTTCGGCGGCGTCGTCGCGGTGCTCAGCGTGCTGGCCGACAAGGACGCCGCGGGCATCGTCCGCGCCCTGGCGCCCACGGTCACCCAGTTCGTCGTGACGAGCTCGCAGTCCGACCGGGCGATCGACGCCGACGAGCTCGCCGCCATCGCGGTGGGCGTCGTGGGTGCCGACCGCGTCGTCGTCGAGACCGACCTCGTGGCGGCCCTGCGCACGGCGCGCGACCTGGCCGACGAGGTCGAGGGCGACGAGCCCGGCGGCGTCGTCGTGACGGGTTCGATCACGCTGGTCGGCGACGTCATCGCCCTCTCGCAGCAGCCCGAGGGGCTCTCGTGACGACGGCACCGCCTCCCGCCGGAGCCGGAGCCGGAGCCGGCGGACGCGCGCCGCGCCCCCGTCGACGCCGCGGGGCGGCCGAGAGCCTGCTCTCGATCGTCCTCGTGCTCGAGGCGATGACGCTGTTCTTCGTCACCCTCGTGGTCTTCGGGCGGCAGTTGCTGCCGGCCGGCGTCGCCTGGGGCGGAGGCCTCGCCGCGATCGTCCTGACGCTGCTGATCTCGCAGACCCTGCGCTGGCGGTGGGGCGTCGCCCTCGGCTGGCTCGTCCAGCTGGGTCTCGTGGCCTGTGGGTTCCTCGATCCGGTCATGTTCGTCGTGGCCGCCCTGTTCGTCGCCATCTGGACCTACTGCCTGGTCAAGGGCACGCAGCTCGACCGCATGAACGCCGCCCGGCTGCGCGACGCCCCCGGCGACGTGGCCTGAGCCGAGACCCCCCGACCCGTCCTCCGGGCGACCGCCCGCGAGCCATCCGCCACCCACCGAAAGAGGAGCAATGTCCGATCTCGAAGAAACACTCGTCCTCGTCAAGCCCGACGGCGTCGCCCGCGGCCTGACCGGCGAGATCCTGCGCCGCATCGAGGCCAAGGGGTACTCGCTCGTCGACGTCCGCCTCGTGCAGGCCGACCGCGACCTGCTCGCGAAGCACTACGAGGAGCACGTGGGCAAGCCGTTCTACGAGCCCCTCGTCGAGTTCATGCAGAGCGGCCCGACCGTCGCGCTGCGCATCGCGGGCGACGCCGTCATCGCGGGCTTCCGCTCGCTGGCCGGCACGACCGACCCGACGACCGCGGCCCCCGGCACGATCCGTGGCGACCTCGGCCGCGACTGGGGCTTGAAGGTCCAGCAGAACCTGGTGCACGGCAGCGACAGCCCCGAGAGCGCCGCGCGCGAGCTGGCCCTCTGGTTCTGAGCCACCCGCCGGCGTGACGCCGGACACCACCGAGCCCGCGCCTCCTGAGTCCATCAGGAGGCGCGGGCTCGGTCGTGTCGACGGGTCGCGTCGTCAGGGGGTCGGCGTCGCCGTCGAGCCACCGGTCTCGCCCGTGCTGGTGTCGCCGGTCGGGGCGCCGTTCTGCACCTCGGCGACGAACTGCGCGAAGGTGCTCGCATCGGTCAGCGAGCCCTGGTACTGCTGGCCGTTCACCAGGACGAGCGGGGTGCTCGCGAGCTTGTCGAGCGACGAGTTCGGGATCGGGTCGTTCAACGCCCGCTGGGTGGCCGAGGCGACCCAGTCCTCGAAGTCGCCCCCCTTGATGCACGACGGGATCTGCTCGTCGGTCGCCCCGGCACCCTGAACCAGGGTGACGAGCTCGTCGTTCGTCAGACCCCGGGTGTTCTCCTCGGGCTGTTGCGCGAACAGGGCCGTGTTGACGTCGAGCGCCTTGTCGGGCTCGTGGTTCGCGACGCAGGCGAAGGCGTTGGCGGCGCGCGTCGAGTACCGGCTGCCCTGCGAGGCGTTGTCGAGGAACCCGATGGGGTGGATCGCCAGGGTGGCGGCGCCGCTCGAGACGGCCTCGTCGAGCTGCTGGGCGTTCGTCGTGTCGAACTGGCCGCAGAACGGGCACATGTAGTCGAGGTAGACCACGATCGACGGCACGTCGCCGGTCGCACTCGGGGCCGGGGTCGGCGTCGCGTCGGCCGCGAGGGCCCCGCTCGGCACGGCGGTGACGGCACCGTTCGACCCCTCGAGCACGAGACCGTCGCTCGCCATGTTCGCGGGGCCGGGACCGGCCGGCTTGATCGACTGCGTGATGACGAGCGCGACGATCGCGAGGACCGCCACCACGCCGACCACCAGGCCGCCCTGCAGGAGCCACTTGTTGCGTCGGCGCCGACGGGCCTCGGCCTCACGGGTGATGCGGGCCTTCTCGCGGGCCGCCTCTCGGCGTTCCTTCTTGCTGGCGGGGGAGTCGGTGGGTGGCGTCATCAGTCCTCGTCGTGGCTCGGTGGTCGTCCGACCAGACTGGCGAGGTCGTCCTCGAATCTGCTGGGAGCAGCCTGAGCGCGACGGACGTCGCGGGGTCGGCCGCCCCGGGACGAGAGGAGGGGCGGGTCAGCCGAACAGCGTCGGCAGCAGCAGCGGGAACACGACGACGATGGTCGTGGCGACGACGATGTAGTTGAGCACCGGCAGGACCCACGAGTACGGGAGGAACCGTGCCGCCGCCCGCTGGAGCGGCCCCTCGGGGACGGTGACGCCGCGAGCCGCGCCCCACACCGTGAAGACCCAGAACAGCGGGATGGTGAAGAGCCAGACGAGCATGCACCACGGGCAGAGCGCCCCGATGACGAACACCGTCTGCGTGAAGAGCCAGGTGACGAAGACCCAGGCGAGCAGCAGCCCGAGGTTGAACGCCAGCCAGAACCACCGGGCGAAGCGGGCACCGGCGAGGAGGCCGAGACCCACCGCCACGGGGGCGGCGAAGCCGATCAGGCCGAGGATCGGGTTGGGGAAGCCGAAGAGCGAGGCCTGCCAGCTGTTGATGACCGGCGAGCAGCCCACGAACGGGTTGACGTCGCAGCCGAGCGCCGCGCCCGGGTTCTCGAGCAGCCGGAACTTGTCGAGGGTGAGGGCGAAGGCCCCCACCAGGCCGCCGAGGCCGGCGACGATCAGCAGCACGGCGGCCACGAACGGGGTGCGGCCGGTGGGCAGGGTCACGGCCCGAGGCGTCTCGACGGTCACGGTGAGCAGTATCGCACGGGCCGTCGGGGCGTCCGCTTTGACCCCGCACCGGCCTGGGCGTGCGATAATCGAGCCAGTCGTGGGGCCCAGGCCCCGAGATCCAGGCTTACCGGGCACTGCCGGCCGTCGTCGTCACGCGAGAGATCGCGTTCTCGACGAGGTCGAGCCGAAACCGGGCCAGAGCGCAGGCGCTCATCGTCGGATGGCCAGTTCCGAACCAGCAAGGCGACACGAAGAACAGCACGTCGACGAACGACATCGAGGGCGACGACCGCAGGTCGGTCGACACCCCGGATGACCGAACGTGACGTGTCCGACAAGGCGCGCCGTGAGAGGGCGCGGTGGTCAGGGGCAGGTGCGACGTCACCGCCCGACCACGACACGAGAATTCCTGCCGACGGCATGGCCTCGGCGGGGCGAGGAGCGCACCGCAAGTGGTGAACGACAACACAGACAACGACGGACGTCCGAAGAAGAGAAGGGGATTGTTCGCAGGCCTCAGGGCTCGCCAGGCGGCGGTCGACGCCGCCCCGGCGGCGACCCCCGACGCGCAGCGAGCAGCACTCCCTTCACCCGTCCGGACGACAGACGACGCCCAGGAGGCATCACCCGTGACCCACGAGACCGAGACCACCGACGAGCAGGTCGCGGCCCAGGCCCCGACCTCCGAGCAGAACGCGACCGACGCCGTCGCCGAGGCGTTCGTCGCCGCGGCGACCCAGCCGGCCCAGGCCGACGACGCGTCGACCGACGAGTCGTCCGGGTCGCCGATCCCGGCGAACCTGACGACCACGTCGCTGATCTTCCACGCGCCCGAGATCACCGTCCTGCCGGCACGCCCCGGTCGACGACAGCGGGACGACCGTGACGACCGCTACGACCGCGACGACTCGTGGGACGACGACGGCGACGACGAGCGCGACGAGCGCGACGACCGCGACGAGCGCGACGAGCGCGAGCAGCAGCCCGCCTCGCGCCGTCGTCAGCGCGGCCGCTCGCAGGACCGCGAGGAGCGCGACTCCGAGACCCGCGGTCGCGACCGCGACCGTGCCCCGCGACAGGCGGAGCTCATCACCGAGCCGCAGCGAATCAAGGGTTCGACGCGTCTCGAGGCGAAGAAGCAGCGCCGCCGCGACGGCCGCGACGCCGGACGCCGCCGCACCGTCATCACCGAGGCCGAGTTCCTCGCCCGTCGCGAGAGCGTCGATCGCAAGATGATCGTCCGCTCGTCGGGCGACCGCATCGAGATCGGCGTCATGGAGGACGGCACGCTGGCCGAGCACTACGTCGCCAAGGCGCAGAACGTGTCGCTCATCGGCAACGTCTACCTCGGTCGCGTGCAGAACGTGCTGCCCAGCATGGAGGCCGCGTTCGTCGACATCGGACGTGGCCGCAACGCCGTCCTCTACTCGGGCGAGGTCGACTGGGACTCCCTGTCGACCGGCAACCAGCCCCGTCGCATCGAGCTGGCCCTCAAGCCCGGCGACCGCGTGCTCGTCCAGGTCACGAAGGACCCCGTCGGCCACAAGGGTGCTCGTCTCACGAGCCAGATCTCGCTGCCGGGACGCTACCTCGTCTACGTGCCCAACGGCTCGATGAACGGCATCAGCCGCAAGCTGCCCGACACCGAGCGTGCGCGCCTCAAGAAGATCCTCAAAGAGGCGCTGCCCGAGAACACCGGCGTCATCGTGCGCACGGCGGCCGAGGGCGCGACCGAAGAGCAGTTGACCCTCGACGTCAAGCGCCTCACGAACCAATGGGCCGACATCGAGAAGAAGGTCGCGGCGGGCAACGCCCCGAACCAGCTGCACTCCGAGCCCGACCTGCTGATCAAGATCGTGCGCGACGTCTTCAACGAGGACTTCCACGAGATGGTCATCGACGGCGACGAGGCCTTCGAGACGCTGCAGTCCTACCTGTCGGCCGTGGCACCCGACCTCATGGACCGCGTCAAGCGCTACGAGGGCGACAAGGACGCGTTCGACGAGTACCGCCTCAACGAGCAGATCGAGAAGGCGCTCGACCGCAAGGTCTGGCTGCCCTCGGGCGGTTCGCTCGTCATCGACCGCACCGAGGCGATGACCGTCGTCGACGTCAACACCGGCAAGTTCGTCGGCTCGGGCGGCAACCTCGAAGAGACGGTCACGAAGAACAACCTCGAGGCCGCCGAAGAGATCGTCCGTCAGCTGCGTCTGCGCGACATCGGCGGCATCATCGTCGTCGACTTCATCGACATGGTGCTCGAGTCCAACCGTGACCTCGTGCTGCGTCGCCTGGTCGAGTGCCTCAGCCGCGACCGCACCAAGCACCAGGTGGCCGAGGTCACGTCGCTCGGGCTCGTCCAGATGACGCGCAAGAAGCTGGGACTCGGCCTGGCCGAGTCGTTCTCCGAGGCCGGCAGTGCCGCGCGCGTCCAAGAACAACAGCCCCGCAAGGGCGGCCAGCAGGGCGACCGTCGACGTGGCGGCCAGGCCGGTGGGCCCGGCAAGTCGGGCGGCAACGGCCACAACACGGGCTCCGGTGCCGGCACCGGGCCGCAGTCCGGTCGCGGCGGCCCCTCGGCGCCGACCGGTGGGGCACACCCCACGACGGGCACCCACGCCATCACCGACGACGTGAAGAACGCCCTCTCGCGCATCGCGGCGAGCACCATCGCCCACGCCGAAGAAGGCGGCGGCAAGGACGACGACGCGGCCAGCCAGGCCGCGGCGGCCGTCGAGGCCGCCATCGACGCCGCCGCCGCGAGCGCCGCGAAGGCCGAGCCGGTCGCCGAGGCAGCCGGTGACCAGGCGGACGAAGGCCGTCGCGGGCGTTCGGGCCGCAAGGGTCGCCGTGGTTCGTCACGTGCCGCGCGCGAGACCGGCGAGGACGCCGCCGAGTCGACGCCCTCCGAGTCGGCTCCCGCCGACTCGAGCGCCGGTGTGATCGAGGTCCCCGCGGCCGCCCCGGCCGAGCGGTCGGTTCCGGCAGCTGCCGTGGCCGCACCCGTCGACGAACCCACGGAGGCGCCGGTCGCCAAGACCACGGAGCGTCGCCGCTCGTCGGCCACGGTCTCGACCCCGGACGCCACGGTCGCGATCCTCGACATCCCTGTCGCCACCACGCGTCGCGAGCCGCGTCGCATCAGCAGCCAGGACGCCGAGCAGCTGCTCGACTCGGTGTTGGGTGCGTTGCCCGAGCCGAAGCAGCCCGGACAGGGGCGTTCGCGCTCGCGCCGCGCCTCCAGCCAGGGCACGACCGCGGCGGCTCCGGCCGAGCCGACGACGTCCGGCGAGTCCGGTCCGTTCATCCTCGGCGTGGGGGTCAGCTCCGACGATCTGTGAGTCGTCTAGGGTGACCTCGTGCCTCTGACCCAGCCCGGAACCCCGACCGTCAGGTCGAGGTTCCGGGCTGCGTCCGTCGCGGCCTCGGGGCCCGAGGGGCGCGAGCGCCTGCTCATGGCGGGCACGGCCCTCGCCGTCGTCCTGGTGGCCCGTTTCGCCCTCGGGCTCGTCGCACTCGTCGGGTCGGCGGTCGGCTTCTCGGTGACGGCGTTCCCCAGCGGGTTCGTCGCGACGCCGGTCGGACAGTTCCTCGGCAGCTTCGTGCTCTACCCGTTCCCGTTCTACGTCGCCTCGTTCGCCGTGCTCGCCGCGACGAAGCCGCTGACGCCCCGGTCCGACCTCCGGACGGTGGTCCGCCACGCGGTCGTCGCGGGCGGCGTCGGGACGATCGCGCTGGCGGTCGTCGGCATCGTCCCGGGCATCGTCCTCTCGATCGACGGCGGCACCTGGGTGAACCTCGCCCTCTACCTGACGACCATCCCGCTGTCGGCCGGCATCGTCGACACGGCCCTGCTCGTCGCCGGTGCCGTGCTCGCCCGACTCTGGCTGGGCGGCGGCGACGGTGACGAGGTCTGGGCGGTCGAGCCCGGGCCCCGGGACGCCGAGGCCGAGGCGGAGGCCGACGCGACCGACGTGGACGACCGCACCGCGCCTCCTGCCGTCTCGGACGACCGGCTCACCCGCGTCCCGACGGTCGCCGCCGCGGGGCCCTCGGCCCCCGTCGCCCCGCCCGAGCGTCCCGTCGTACCGGCGCACCCGACCCCCGCGCCGGACGACTGGTCGCGCTTCGCGCCCCCCGCCGAGCCGAGCGGGGACGACCGGTGAGCGCTCCCGTCCGGGAGCGCACCGAGCACGCCGGGCACGGCGTCGGACGTCGTGCGCGCCGTGCGCCGTCCCGCGTCCCGCTGCTCGTGGCCGGTGGACTCGTGCTCGCCGTGCTCGTGGCGGTCCGCCTCGCCTCGCCCCTCCTCGGCCCGGGCCTGCTGCCGAACGCGCTGCAGGACTTCGTCACGCTGACCATCAGCGTCATCGTCGAGTCGATGCCGTTCGTCCTGCTCGGCATCGTCCTGTCGATCATCGTGCAGGAGTGGCTGCCGCAGGCGTTCTTCTCGTCGTGGCTGCCGAAGCGAGGGCTGCCCCGTCGCGCGGTCATCTCGTTCCTCGGCATGTTCCTGCCCGTCTGCGAGTGCGGCAACGTGCCCTTGGCGCGGGGGCTCGTGCTCAAGGGCTTCACGGTGTCCGAGTCGATGACCTTCCTGCTCGCGGCACCGATCCTCAACCCGATCACCATCATCACCACGCACCAGGCGTTCGGGTGGGACGACGGCATCCTCGTGGCCCGGTTGATCGGCGGGTTCGTCATCGCGAACCTGATCGGCTGGCTGTTCAGCAAGCACCCGAACCAGCAGAGCCTGCTGACCTCCTCGTTCGCGGCCGAGTGCCGGGTCGACGACGGCCATGCGCACGGGCGGGGTCGCACGGCGAAGAGCGTCGACCTGTTCCGCCGCGAGATGTCGACCATGATGCCCGCGCTCTTCATCGGCGCGGCCATCGCGGGCGCGATCCAGACGATCGTTCCGCGGTCGGTGCTCGTCACGCTCGGCAGCAACCCGGTCTGGTCGGTGCTGGCGATGATGGTGCTGGCCTTCGTCATCTCGATCTGTTCGAACGTCGACGCGTTCTTCGTGCTGCCGTTCGCCTCGACGTTCATGCCCGGCGGCATCGCCGCCTTCCTCGTCTTCGGCCCCATCATCGACGTCAAGATGCTGGCCCTGCTGCGGACGACCTACACACCCAAGGTGCTCGGGCAGGTCACCCTCGTGGTGGCCCTGACCAGTGCCGCGATCGGACTGGTGGTCAACTATGTCGCCTAGCCCTGCTCCTCGCCCCTGGCGCCGACTGCTCGACCGCTGGCAGGGGGTGCTGCTGACGCTCGTCGTCGGCGTCGCCACCCTCTGGCTCGCCGCGACCGGTCAGCTCGTGCTGTACATCCACCCCCGGTACGACGTCTTCACGGTCGTGATGATCGTCATCGGCATGACGTTGTCGCTGGCCACTCTGGCGTTCTCGCCCGTCCGGGGTGACGACGCCCACGACGGCCACGACCACGACGCCGGCCATGACCACGACCACGACCACGACGGACGTCTCGACGCGGCCGAGGTGCCCGCGGTCGAGGACGGGCTCCGTCCGCGCCGCCGCCGACCGGTCGCCACGGGAGCCCGCCGCCTCGCCTTCTCGGTGGGCGTGGCCGTCACCGCCGCCGTCGCGATCGCCGTCGTCGCCCTGCCCCCGGCCACCTTGACAAGCGCCACGGCCGGCCAGCGCGACGTGAACTCGTCGACCGCGGCGCTCGACCGTACGACCGTGGCCGACGCGACCGGCGCCTCCTCGGATGCCTACCGGTCGTTCAGCGTCCTCGACTGGGCCGGCCTGTTGAGGCAGACGACCGACCTCGCCTTCTACGAGGGCAAGACCGCGGACGTGGTCGGCTTCGTCACGCCGTCCGACACCGATCCCGACGACGTGTTCTACGTCTCGCGTTTCGTCATCACGTGCTGCGCGGTCGACGCCCAGCCCGTCGGCGTCCCGGTCTACCTGCCGGGGTGGCAGGACCAGGTCGCCGCAGACGACTGGGTCGAGGTCACGGGTGGCTTCGACACCAACCGCAGCAGCTCGAGCCAGGACCCCGTCGCCCTCGTGCCCGACGACGTCACGACCGTGGGACAGCCCAGTGACCCGTACCTCTACTGAGGGCGGGCGGGGCCGGGGCACGACGGGAGGGGCCACGCCCGACCCGTTCGCCTCCGACCCCGTGTTCCTCACCGAGGAGGACGCCCGTGAGGCCGGCGCCCGGTGGCGCACGCGATGGATCGCCGTCGTCACCGTCCTCGCGGTGCTCTGCGCCGCCTTCGTCGGGCTGACCTACTTCCAGGGCCCGAAGGCGGGCGAGACGCAGGTCGACACGACGGCCGTGGTCGAGCGCCCCGGCCAACAACTGCGGGTGTTCGCCAACCAGGCGCTCGCCCACGTCGACGCGTCGCAGGTGGTCGTGACGCCCGCGGCCGCGTTCACGGTGCAGACCTCGGGCGACGTGGTCGCGGTGACCTTCACCGGCCGGCTCGCCTACGACACCGACTACCACGTCCGCATCGGCGGCGTCTCGAGCGTCTACCAACGACAGACCTCGACCCTGGAGGCGCGGTTCAGCACGCCCCCGGCGACGCTGTACCGGCTCGTGCGAGGCACGGGCGGGGCCGACGACCGCATCGAACGAGCCGGGCTGCGGGGCTCGGACCGCACGACCGTCTGGTCGGCGCCGCGCATCCAGGCCTACGAGGTGTTCGACTCGGCGATCGCGGTCGTCACGGACGACGGGGCGCAGAGCAGCCTCAGCCTCGTGTCGCTCGACGGGGCCGCCGTCGAGACCCTGCCCGTGCCCGACCGGCCGGGCCTGATCACGCGCTTCGCCGCCGATCGAGCCACCACGACGCTGGCGTTCTCGTTCCGTCCCACGGACTCGGACGTCGAGACGCTCTACACGCTGCCGTTGCAGGGGCAGCGGGCGGTGTCCCCGGTCCTCGGCCTGTCCGGGCAGCCCGTCGAACCGACCGACTGGGCCTTCGTGCCGGGTGAGGACGTCGTCGTCGTCCAGGCCGTCGACGACTCGGTGAGCGTGATCGACCTGTCGGGAGTCGACCCGGTCCGGCCGGTCGGCACGTACTCGCTGTTGCAGGGCGTCTCGCTCGACGGCACGACCCTGATCGCCGCGTCGGCGATCGCGTCCATGGTCGTCGACCTCGCCACGGGGGACGAGCGCCCCCGGGCGCCCGCCCCGGTCGACGGGGTCCTCCCGTTCGCCGGCCCCCTCGTGGCCCTCGACTCCGACCACGTCGTGCAGCAGGTGTCGGTGCCCTCCGACGACGGACTGACGTACCGCACGCTCGTCGTCGCCGACGACGGCACCACGTCGCGGACGCTCTGGCAGCCCCCGAGCGCATCCGGAGTGGTCGAGGGCTTCGACGTCTCCCCGAACGGGCAGTACCTCGCGGTCCAGTCGGTCGGGGACGCGACGACGCCGACGGATTACTCGTACACGATCGACCCCGTGGCCGACGGGGTCACCACCACGATCGTCGACATCGCCTCGGGCGCCGTCGTGGCCAGCTACGAGGGCTTCGACACGACCTGGTGACCGCGCCGGGGCGGAAGCGCCCGGGTGGACGGGTGGCTCAGGCCGTCAGGCCGCGTTTGATCCGCTGGGACACCCGGAGTCCGCTGCGCTCGAGACGTCGGGCCAGGTCGAGGCCCGTCACGGCGACGGCGCCCCCGGCGATCAATTCGGCCCGTCGTGACTCGGGCACGTCGTAGTGGTCGTGGTCGAACCCCCGGCGGGGGATGCCGTGACGCGCGGCGAAGGCGTGCAACTCGTCGTAGGAGTCGTCGCTCACCAGGTGTGCCCACAGGGTGTCGTGGGCCGGCCACACGGCCTCGTCGATCAGGATCACGCCCTGGATGGTAGTCGTCGGCCCGCCCCCGGGCGCACGAGCCCCCGAACGGAGGAGGCGCAGGGCCGGCCGGCGATCGCGTTGACGGCCCCCGCGGCCCCCTGTACGATGGGCGGTTGGTGCGCGCAGGCTCGAGGTCGCGTCGCGCCGGACACCCCACAAATCTTAAGGAACAGACATGGTCTACGCAGTCGTGCGCGCCGGTGGTCGGCAGGAGAAGGTCGAGGTCGGCACGATCGTCACCCTCGACCGTCTCAAGGCCGCCGAAGGCGACGCCATCACCCTTCCCGCCGTGCTGCACGTCGACGGTGACACGGTCATCTCGGCCGCCGACGAGCTGGCGAAGATCACCGTCACCGCCGAGGTGCTGAACGACCTGCGCGGCCCGAAGATCGTCATCCAGAACTACAAGAACAAGACCGGTTACAAGCGTCGCATGGGCTTCCGTGCCGACCTGACCCGCGTCAAGATCACCTCGATCAACTGAACCAGGGGCTGAGAACACATGGCACACAAAAAGGGCGCATCGTCCACCCGCAACGGTCGTGACTCGAACGCACAGCGCCTCGGCGTGAAGCGCTTCGGCGGCCAGGTCGTGCTCGCCGGCGAGATCATCGTCCGCCAGCGCGGCACCCACTTCCACCCCGGCGTCAACGTCGGCCGTGGCGGCGACGACACCCTCTTCGCGCTCGCCCCCGGTTCGGTCGAGTTCGGCGCCAAGGGCGGCCGCAAGGTCGTCAACATCGTCGCCTCCGCGACGACGACGGTCTAGCACGACCACGCGGCGTCGGCACACGACCCGCATCGGCGGCCCTCGCGGGTCGCACCGTCTGGGGCGAGCATCCTGCTCGCCCCAGACGTGTTTGACCCGGGCAGCTCGCACCGGCACGCACAGACAAAGAGATCAAGCACCTCATGGCCACATTCGTCGACCAAGTGACCCTCCACCTCCGCGCCGGCAACGGCGGCAACGGCTGCGTGTCCGTCAAGCGCGAGAAGTTCAAGCCGCTGGCCGGCCCCGACGGCGGCAACGGCGGTCACGGCGGTGACGTCGTGATCGTCAGCGACACCGGCGTCACGACGCTGCTCGGGTTCCACCGTGCTCCGCACCGGTCCAGCGACAACGGCGGCTTCGGCATGGGAGACCACCGTGCCGGCACCAACGGCGAGACCCTCGAACTCGTCGTCCCCGTGGGCACGGTCGTCAAGTCCGCCGACGGCACCGAGTTGATCGACATGGTCGAGCCCGGAATGCGCTACGTCGCCGCCGAGGGCGGCATCGGCGGCCTGGGCAACGCGGCCCTCTCGTCCACCAAGCGCAAGGCCCCCGGCTTCGCCCTGCTCGGCACCCCCGGCTGGGCCGGGGACGTGCTGCTCGAACTCAAGGTCGTCGCCGACATCGCCCTGGTGGGCTACCCGTCGGCCGGCAAGTCGAGCCTCGTCGCGGCCCTCTCGGCCGCGAAGCCGAAGATCGCCGACTACCCCTTCACGACGCTGCACCCCAACCTCGGCGTCGTCGAGTCGGGCGACACGCGCTACACGGTCGCCGACGTCCCCGGGTTGATCGAGGGTGCCAGCGAGGGCAAGGGACTCGGGCTCGAGTTCCTGCGCCACGTCGAGCGCTGCTCGGCGCTGCTGCACGTCCTCGACTGCGCGACCCTCGACCCCGGCCGCGACCCGTTGACCGACCTCGACGTCATCCTGCGCGAACTCGAGGCCTACCCCGTCCCCGACGGCCAGAAGCCGCTGCTCGACCGCCCGCAACTGATCGCGCTGAACAAGGTCGACGTGCCCGACGGTCGCGAGCTGGCCGACTTCGTCACGCCCGAGCTCGAGGCCCGCGGCTACCGCGTCTTCGAGATCTCCGCCGTGAGCCACGAGGGCCTGCGCAACCTGTCCTTCGCCCTGGCCGACGTCGTCGAGGCCAGCCGAGCCGAGATCGCGGCCCGCCCCGCGCCTCCTCGCATCGTCATGCGCCCCCGCGCCGTCAACGAGAAGCCCTTCGTCATCAGGGTCGAGGGCGGAACCTACGGCAACGTGTACCGCATCCTGGGCCAGAAGCCCGAGCGCTGGGTCGTGCAGACCGACTTCAACAACGAAGAGGCCGTGGGCTACCTCGCCGACCGGCTCAACGCCATCGGCGTCGAGGACGCCCTGTTCAAGGCCGGTGCGCAGGCCGGTTCGACGGTCGTCATCGGCCCCGAGGGCGGCATCGTCTTCGACTGGG
>Ga0265798_10001803_pt1 | contig 32551 bp, 34 predicted proteins | sample P3T30metagenome_FD_192430 | JGI IMG/M metagenome (GOLD analysis project Ga0265798, IMG submission 192430) | Plant litter microbial communities from East Loma Ridge, Irvine, California - P3 T30 | ecosystem: Environmental > Terrestrial > Plant litter > Unclassified | place: USA: California... | reverse complement strand
GCGCATTCCAGTCTCGCAACTTTGAAAACACCACTGAGATGGCGAGATTGCGCTCACAACATGCGGAAGAGTTAAAAGCCGCTACCGGCAACCCTGAAGAAACAGCAGCCGCTCATGCCGAGGAGATACAACGTATCATTAACGAGCACAAGACCGTGGACGCGGCCAAAGATGCAGCGATTACCGAGAAGGTCCGCGCCAGAGAAGCGCGTTACAAGGAGAAGATTGCAGTGAGAGACGCGAAGCTCGCAGAAAAAGACGCAGAGCTTCAAGATCTACGCGAGAAGATGGAGAATTTGGAGAAGATGTACAAGAAAATAGGCAGCGAGCTCATGAGAGCTTGGGGAAGGGAGGAATTTGGGGATACTGGCGAGAAGCAAAAGTACCGTTACAAGTACGCCAAGGCGACTTCAGCATGAGGAGGATCTTTGGGATTTGCGACAAGTCCGTTCAATGTTCTGCATGGAGGAGATGGATAAGCGCTGGAGTTTTGGATGTCATCGAATGGGCTTGACACGTCAGTTGGTCGTTGGATCACCACGCAGTGTTGAGATTCGGGCATGAGCATATGGATATGGGTTGGGAAACGATTGCTCCTCAGGAAGAGTTGAGCTGCTTTATTGCTTTGATCGGAGTTTGGAGTTTATTGGGACTATGCGACGCAGCATTGCGCTTCACGAAGCCATGAAATTGTATTCTTTACCATTGCATTACACCAACCGTTTCACATTCCACGTGCAATGTAAGGCTTGCCACAAGGTATCTCTTCAATCATAACATGTCATGTCGCTTCAAATGATCCACACCTGCTCCACGCTTATAGCAGTCCCTTCCTCGCCAAATCAACCTTCCTCGCAGCCTCGCCCGCTTTGAATCCACCTTTGCTCACACACGCCATGCTACCGTCGCCAAACTCAATCTTGTCTTCGACTTCAGGGAATGCGCAAGGGCAATGGTGCGGGAAGTGTACACAGCTGAGAGTGTGTGGGCAGAGGTATTTGTCGCAGTGGGCTGAAATTCATGTTAATAACTGACACGCAGTCACATGATCGCCGAACAATTCTCACCATCTTCGTATCGTTGCTGGTACCAGGCAGAGTCCGAGCCGGCGTTCTGTGGTTGTTGCGGTTGCTGGCGGTTGAACATTTGGTCGAAGAACTGAAATTGCGCCGAGACTGGGAGGATGAAGACCAGCAGAGCGCTGATCAGGGATTGTAAAAGCATTTTGCGCGTTGTGTATTGCCGTTGTATTCTTTCTCTGTTGGCCAATACTCAATACATCGACGTCGGCGTCTGGCATGTAGTAAAGCTGTCCAAGATGTTGAAGCCTGAGGCAGCACTTTGGATCTCTTGGCATGTCCGAATAGAGCCCGGCTTTTTCTTTCGAGCTTCATGTGAATAGTGGAAAGAAAGCCAGACCCGCACACGCGACCGACGACTACAACCAGACAACGCATACCGCCAATTTATCTCTAAATCGCAAATATCTCCAATTAAACTACCGCCGCCATGCATCTGATGTACACCATGTCGCCCTCCGGCGAGCGCCTCTACACCCTCAAGAAGGTCAACCACGGCGAGGTCACCAAGTCCGCCCACCCTGCCCGCTTCTCCCCCGACGACAAGTACTCCAGGTAGGCTTTCTAATGCGATGCGCGGAAGGATGAATGTAGCTCTAACAATATGCGCAGGCAGCGTGTCACCCTCAAGAAGCGCTACGGCCTTCTCCTCACCCAGCTCCTCAGTGAGTCTCCGATCTGAACTCTGGCCCGACAGCGATGCATCTACTGACAAGTGACCAACAGAGGACCAGAAGCCCCTCGGCTCTGCTTAGATGGATAGCGCAAACTTTTTGAGAGGATTGCGATTGGCTTTTAGCGAGGAGTCTGGCGTTATGCGACAGCAGGAAAAAAAGATTGACGTTCGGGAGACACCAAACATTGTTACTATAAGGCTGTACGGACTACACACAAATGCAAGACTTCTGCTGGGACTTCTTCGCTCTGCCCGCGCCGTACTCCGCCTGTGAGACAAGACTGAGTGAGTTTCATGGATATGCTAAGGACTACAGTTCTACTTCACAAGTCTGAGACAGCGTGAAGTCTCAAAACAAAAATTTGTCCTCATTGAGGGAATGCGATCAGGCAAATGCCCGTAGTAAGACAGTCGCAGCAAGCACTATGGCTGCATGTAACCTGTGCGCTGTTCAAGATGGTATAAGATGGCATTACCTCAGTTCAAACTACTAATCGCAGCTCATACAAACTATCACACAGGCCGATCAACCAATCAGCCATCAAACCACCAATCAACTACCAACACACGATCGAAGCCATGGCGAAACCAAAATCCGGTCCTCAGGGACGCGACAACTCAAAGTTCATCTTCCGCAACAACCGCCTCCTCATCGGCTGGACAAACAACCGAACCGAAGTCTGGCTCGAAGAAATCAGCACGGAGGAACTCGCCAGAGCGAATTCGACGAACGGAGGCACCGCCACTTCCACCAAGCCCACCACGACAAACCGGGTGCGGGTGTACACGGCCGCCGTTGGCTCGGCGATGGCCATCGGTGTGATGGCGGTCAGTGAAGCTCACCCGGCTGTATTGCAGCCCGATGCTGACACGGTGGTCACATCTTCAACCTTCGAGATGCTCGAAGAGCCTCAGAGACTGGAGCTGTTTGCTAACAGGCTGGCTGGGGTGAAGAATGGGCAATGGAACTACTATGAGCGCAAAGGTGGGAAGATGAAGGCTTTCGAGTGCGTTGACGATACGAAAGCGGAGCCGTCGGCAACTCCAGAGCCCACGATCACGGAACAATACGCCCGTCAACAGGCAAACGCCGACGACCACGTGAACGACACTCTCAACGCTTTCGACCAAATGGACATGGACGTGGACATGGACGTGCATCCATCGCCGACTGAGGGAATGGCTTGCATGACCGACTACCGAGAAGTTCCAGAATACAGACAAGCCCCCGTCTGGGCGTCGCGAGACAGATCAGGGAAGCAGTGAAGCGACAGGTTGGCCAGTGCCGCCAGAATGCGCGGCGTCGACCTCGCCCCACTTTGCACTACACTGACTCTTGCGGAGTCTACCACCGACATCATCGATTTGAGCCTTGAGATCCTTGCGAGAATTGACTACCTCCGGAAGCTGCTCACGGGGAAATATGAGGCCCAGGAGCGGGTTTTGAGGGATGCGGAAGCCAGGAGAATGCCCGAAGGTATCCTTAGGCGCCACAGAGCCACGGTCGTCGAGTACAAGAGGTATGAGTACGGCACGAGGGTTATTTGCATGAACCAGAAGCATCAGATCGAGCACCTCAGGAGCAGAGAGGTTCTTGAACGATGTGCTCCGAGATGAGAATCTCCCACTTGATGGAGAAAAGCGGATGAGGCTTCTGGTGACACGGTCGAAAGAGGGTGAGCGTTACGGCCGACTTTACGGTCCTTGCGATGGAATGTCTATGAGTGTTGCCATCGCCAGGCTGAAGATTTTTTATTGTAGCGAGCCATAGACGTATGACATGAAACTTGAAGCAATTGAAATGCCTTTTATAATGAGGTGAGTTGAGTATCTAAAGCGGAAGCCATCGATAAGCTGTTGATGATCGTTAGACCAGGACATACAAGGCAGTTCTCAGGGAGTAACAAGAACTTGAGATCAGTTCCCATTAAGGTAAGTTGAGTTTCAGGGAAGCCATCGATGAGCTACTAACGAATGTTGGATCAGAAAGCTTTGGGCAATCCTCAGGAAACAACATGAATTACAGTTGCCCTTGTCCACCTCCCAGACAAGACAAAGTCTCATGAGGAGACGAAAGGTCTCACATGAGGAGTTTGACTTTCCTGAAGAAACGCAATCATTCCGAGTTGAAAGATGCACAAAGGCGCGTACGCATGTAACTTGTATGCCATTCAAGAAGGTGGGTATAAATATTACAGTAGCTCAGCCCAAATCACTAATCGCAACTCATCCAAACCAACGAGCTATTGACGTCTTCGATCGTACGACCACACTTTGTACCAACCAATCACCCAACCAGAATCATGACAACCTCCAACCCCAAAACTCGCGAAGATTACGGAGCCAACTTCGTGTACCACAACAAACGCCTGTTCATCGGCTGGCGCGTTGCAGGGAAAAGTCGTGTCGGAGCGTGGCTCGGTACCATCAACACGGACGGAGCCACAGACGAACACCGCTCTACCAACCCCATCACGACAGACAGGCTGCGAGTATACGCGTACTCTAACGGCTACGAGTAGCTGCGTTTCGGCGCGATGGGTGTCGACGAAGCCCACGCAGCGATCTTACACCCCCAAGAAGGCCTCAACAAGAGCACTTCATTCTCGAAGCTAGGGGAGGATGACAGACTGCGACTGCTTGCAGCCAAACTGGGCCTGGTGAGGAATGGACTTTGCAAGTACAGTGAGAGCGAAGGAGGGGAGTTGAAGGCCTTCGATCGGCTCGACGAGAACAGGAAGTCAAGGAAGAGAAAGTGGAAGCAGTCTTCCGCCGAGCAGACCTCGTCCGACGCGGACGACGACAAAGACAGAGCCGATACTTTTGTGGACTGCGAGCAGCCGGCAGCATCGGATTCGTCGGTTACGGAGCCCGGGATTCAAGCGGAAAATGACCATGAGGGCGACGTTCCCATGGAAGACGAGCAGCCAGAAGCATCAGGCTCGGCGATCGTTGAACAGTTCGCGTATCAAACGACAAAGGACCACGACGAAGTCCACGAGGCCCTCAGCCCGGGACTGAACAGCATGGACGTGAGCACGCCCGCACAAGAGGCGGCCAACCCTTCCGCCGCCACACACCAAGAAGAAGACAACAGCCCAGCCCGCCTCCAACAAGCAACCGATCTCGGCCTAGACATTTTCCAGCAAGCCAAAGAATGGGACCTGGCGGGCAGCAAGAGCGCAAAGGACATCATCAAATTCCAGCACCGAATCTCGCTCCAACCATCCGTCGCCGGCAAGATCGAGATGTGCCAGGCGTTTTTCAAGCGCATGGCGCAGTACCACACGAAGATCGCCAGAGCCAGTGAGAACCAGCAGACTTCTCTTGCGTCGACCATGGAGTGGAACCTACCAAAGACGGCTGTTACGGCGCACAGACACTTGGTCGATGAGTACGTAAAGGCTGAGGCTCATGTGAAGGATACTATCGAGGACTTGAATGAGCGCGCTCAGGCTTTGGTGAGCAAGGATACTTGAGCGTGGTGGTCGATGATGCTATCGTCGGGTTGGAGGAGCGGGTTCATGCTTGTATACCTTCGACAAGGGCATTTGAGTTTTGCAAGTCTGGGGTGTATTATCAGAATCCCGAAAGTAGCACAATGTATTAGAATTAATTCTGTCACAACCAAGTCAGCGATTAACAGTTGACAACACAAGGAGAATCTGATACTTGACTGTGCCCGTCTGAACATGATCCATTTTTCCCAAGCAAGCCAGCCAGGCGATGAATCGGCCAATGTTATACTCGAAAGAAGAAAAAAAGCTGCTATGTGACTATGCCATGTGCACATGGGGTATCCTCTCTCTCCATGCAAACCAAACGAAAACGAAAAGCAAAGAAAACTTCCGGCAAGTCTCACCTCAAACCATGCCCTCTCCAGCCCCAATCCGACCATCGCTAGAGACGCAGCATCGCAATCAATCAACCAACGCCCCCAAAATCAAGCTCTGAACCACAAACTCATCCCCAACAACCCTGACCCTTCCCTGCAAACCCTCAACACACATCTGCGGGCCCTCGTTCCTCTTCCTCTTGCCCCCGGCGGAAGTAGCCGCAGAGCCCTTGCCGAACAAAGTCTTCGCCGCCTCGCCCACATCGTCGTCGACATACACCCACAGCCACTTCTGCTTCTCAGCGTCCGAAGCAAGCAACTTCTTCGCCTCAGCCAAATCAGCAACGCGGCGAACACTACCTGCTCCTAGCGCCAGCGTCAAGAAAGCGTAAGCCTTGCGCCGCTCCCAGGTCCCTTTGCCCTTTTTGGGCGCGACGAGCAAGACGCCGGCACCGCCTAGGAGCAGGGCGCGGGAGGCGACTGTGGACGACAGTTTCGCACCGCGAGGATTGTAGTACGGCAGAGTGCGAGAGCGGATGGCGCCGCCGAGGTAGGACGATTCGCCGGCGGGGAGAAGGTAGCGGGTCCAGGGGCGCGGCGTGGCAGGGAAGCCGATGTTGCGGGAGGAGTTGAAGCTGTCGACGATCCAGCGGCCGGAGAGGGTTGGGAGGTCGAGAGCGAGGGCTTGCATGTACTTTGCGCGGCGGCTGTGTTTGTCGGCGATGAGGGCGATGAAGCCGAGGGATTCGAATTCGGGCTTCAGGCGCAGGCTGCCGGAATCGCTGTCGTTCTGTGCACTGGTCTTTGCAGACCGCTTCGACGGTGTGGTCGGTTCTTCGAGTTGAGGTGCGATGAAGAGTTCGTCGAAGCCTTGCTCAAGGATCAGGCCACCGTTGCGCCGGATGAGGCGGGTCACGTCGAACTTTTCGTTCTCGTTCGAGGCGTAGGAGATGGCGAACGCCATGCCATCAAACATTCCGGCACCTGCAACTTCGGTGGACGACGCTACTGATTCCTCTCTCAGCTTCGACGGCTCTCTGGCAATGGACTTCGTTGTAGACGCAGCGGCGCGGCGCGTTGTACGCGAAGGCGTGATCTCGGCGTCAGCAGACTGTGCTTTTGCTGATGGCGTACCGTTCGTTGGAGCCGCAATACCACTAACTTGGGGCGGATGAAACACACGATCAGCAAAGTGAGTGATCATATTATGAGTGACCTTCACGTTGGTGACCATGATCTCTAGCACATCGCCCTCGCTTTGGACGGCAACGCCTGGTGCGGGCATACTGTCTCGCTGAGTAACCTTGGCTTGTACGTGCAGCATGAAGTGGCCGTAGATATCGACCCCTTCGGCACGCTCGTCTTCGCTCAATGCTTTCCTGCCATAGGATTTCACGATCCAACTCTTGCTGCGGAAGCCTTCATAGTCGACTTTGACAACGTCACCAACCCTAAGATCCAGTGCGCGTACGCGATGAGCATCGACCGTTGTGACAGTGGTGTCGTCAAAGCGGACAACGTGGCTGTTGCCGTCCGCAGATGCACTGATCCAGGTCGCGGGATAGTATGCGTTGTACCCGCCTATACTGAACAGAGCCAGGACCCGCTCCGGGGCGGTCACTGTCGGAGTGTCGGACGCATCAGCAGCGATTGGGTCAGCTAGTGTTGGATTGTCTGTTTGAGCACCCTGTTCGGAACCCTCGCCTTGCAGTGATGTACAATCTTCTGGCACTAGTTCATCTGCAGAACTCTCCATCACCTTCTTCAGCTTAGAACTAGTGCGACGAGACACAGGCTTCTTTTCGCTTCCGCGCAACGCAGCAAGATCCCGGCCGATCTTTGCACCCTTCGCCTTTCTTGTCTTTGAAGAGAGAACAGGCCGTGCGGACAGCAATTGACTTGCTGCCTTTGCCCCAGCTTCTTCCCTTCTCCTGACGCTCTCGGGGGTGTCGGGCGCCTTGACTTCCTCGGGTGTTCCAGAAGGCATATCGTTGGACTGCTCCGAGTCTGCTTGGAGCGCGTTGACAACATGTTTAGGAGCAGCAAGATTGGTGGTTTCCGACGTCTCCTCCGGAGCTGCCCCTGTCACTGGGCTCGAAGGTTCATGGATAGACTCACTCGGAGCTTCCGAGGTCGCCACTTCCATACTAGGCAAGCGTGACCTTCTCTTAGATGTTTCGCTTGCCAGTAGTCGTCGCCGCTTCGTAGGCTTCTCGCTTGGTGGACTTGATAGCACATCCATGAAATTTTGATCGTCCATAGTGAAGATGTTCCCCATGAGGGCGTCCATGTCTACTTGGCTTTCGCCGCCAAACTCTAGTGGTGAAGGATCTGCAGCGATGTCTGCAAAGCGGCGCACACCTGCGGCCTTCAGTGGTGTAGGCATGCTCTTCTGGGAAGCAGATGCCTTAGACAGTTCTTTCACCAGCCGTGGCTTCTCGGGTGTATGCCCAGAGTCATCCAGGTGTGTTTGCGCTGTTGAGAATGGTGCCGCGGCATTGCTCTCGGCAGCAGTCTCGAACAAGGTGTCTTCTTGCACGAGCTCTGCATTATCGCGATCTGGTTGATCACTCTCTGGGATTTCTCGTGTCGACTCTTTCGCGGCAGCGTGTGGCATTGTGCCAGGCTTGAACTTTCCGAGCAGCTCTTTCCTGGCTACAGAGTCTTCCATATCATCATCATCTTGCTCCGCGCTACTCACACCAGCGATTGGAGGACTGGAAGGCACGCGGGTATCCTCGATCGTATTCCTGGCCGGCTCTTCAATGACTCGTTGTGAGACCGTGGACGAATTCGGAACCCGATTGGCAAGCCGCGCGACCTCCTGGCTCGTGGCGCCTGCGTATTGAGATCCCGGGATGATGGAGGATGGATTCGGTTGACCGATATGCTCTTTTGACAAGAGCGATCGCTGGGCTTCCAACCGCTCAGGCTGCGAGTCCACCACTGCAGGCTGTGTTCCGGCAATACCTTCGCCGTGTGGGACGGCTATTCCGATGTCTCCTCTCGCAGGACCATCTTCGACTGCACCGTCTTCGTTCGGGTCATCATCCAACATATCCTCGTTGTCATCGTCGAGCGTCGGACGCTGATCGTCTTCCTCGTCCTCATCCTCAGGATCTCTCTGACTGCGTAACACAGTCTGACCGTACTCGTCGTAAACGTCGTTATCATGATCTTCTTCTTCGATTCTTTCAACATCGGGCACACCTTCCCCGTCATGCGTGTCTTCAACTTCAACAGGGAGATCCACTTCCATTTCATCGTCATCTGTCGCTTGGTCATCGTCGTCTTCGTCGTCCAACAAATCGAATTGAACGCGGCCTTGTTTGCGCATGGTCCCAGGAGTCACCAGGTCAATAGTAGTCGTCTGCTTCTGGCCAGAAGTGGTGCGATGACCCGGTCGTGAAGGTGCGCGGTATCTGCTCCATTCGTCGTTTGCTTGATCGCTCATGACGCGCTTCAATCGTTGTCTTTCGAGACGAATCTGTTGTGTATCCTCCTCATCATAATCCTCGAGCTCTTCTATGGCGCTCGGGCCGAATCGACTATGCAGGTCCAGGTCTTGTCTGAGAAGGGCAGCCCTCCGCTGTCTGTCCGCGCGCCGTTCTTGTGACTCGCGCATACTTGTGTATGTGTCTCTCGGTTCTCCAGCAGTCGAAGCAGGTGGATTGCGCAGCATCAACACGGGCGATGAACTTATAACATCAGGCGAAAGGTCACGATGCGTGTTGAGATTGGGAGACGGTCGGTCGGCTATGGGATCGGATCGCGCAGCATCGGTTGTTGGTGATGATTGTGCTTGGGTCTGATCGAAGAGCTGTGTTGCGCTGAGAATTGGCATTTTCGAAGACATGCCAAACAATTGCGAGAGGCCTGCTGGTGTCTTCCTGGAAGCATCTGTTGCAGAAGTCGGTATATCGCCGCTTCTCTTTCGCTTGTTCAGACCAGGTGTTCTAGGCGCAAAGCTTCCAATCGCACCAGTATAATCCTGACTCTGTGTCTCTGGACCTGCAAGCAGCTCTTCATATCCTGAAGTTGCCGATTTGGCGGTCGGAGAGTCGTCTCGCTGCCACGCACCGTCCAAATCTACGAAGCCTTCGTCGCCTTGATCCATAGTATGCTGCGTCTTGCCATTGGCGCTGGCAGAGGCGTATGTGTTCTGGTCTTCGAGGTTTGTCGGAAAGTGCAGTATCGTCTTTTGCGGCGTTGTACCAGCGGATTTCGTCATGGACTCGGTAAAGTCGCGGTATATCTGCGATTCCATAGGTTGTGTATCGCCGCCAGCGAAGCCATGGAACGAGGTTGCTCGTGTCATTGTCGCGTTTTGGAAAGATGCGGGCTGAAGCATGGCATCTATCTCAGTCGGCGCGCTCTTCGATGGCGTCAACCTTGGTGGTTGCGCAAAAGCATGAGCAGGTGGCAGCACATCGGGCTGAACGGGCTCGATGGGTTGGGTGTTTTCAAGATGAACAAGTCTTTGCGACGCTTGCGACCTGTCGTTTTCGGTGCCGTCGGCATGCGGGCGAGGCGCCTGCGCGTCCGAAGGTTGATCACTCTACAGGGTTTATTTGGGTTAGCGCATGCGATCTGCGTGTTTGTTTGAGGGCAGGGTGGCGATATACCTCTTGCAGTAAATGTTCTTGCAGTGTTGCGAAGTCTTGTAGAGGTAGACTACCCACGCTCTCCCCAAGAGAAGTCATGGTATCGCTCCAGTCGCATTTGGCGGAAGTTCGGTGTTGGTGGTGTTTTAGATCTTCGTGCTGCCTCGTTCCGTGCGCGTTCAAAGCGCGAAACGCGGAAAGCGGGTCACGGTATTTCTAAAGTGGTGGACTGTGCTTTCGTGAAGCAGTCAGGGTTAGGGTTGGGGTTCTCCCACATCTCCAACAACAACTCAGAAGACTCGTGTCATCTCGTCTCACCCATCACATATACATCATTACCTAATCGAATACCTTGCAATGCCATCAAGCAACGCAGGATTCTGACTCTGCCACTAGAGGGCTCAGCTGTACCGGAGCTAAGGAAGCAAAATCATCCTCGGTGATCCTCCGAATCCTGCCAGTTCCTTCTCTCACAAATCCACATGCAATGTCTCCCACCGTCGACACAGTACCGTGCATGCAGCTCAAGTGATGGCTACTCGCAGTCATCTGCAAGCACGAGAGACCACTGCTCTCATCCATGGCATGCTTGCGCCGCCGCACACATCGCAACCTTTGACACGGCGCCGAAGCCTGCTTCATCGTGTGTGATGAAGTGGCGGAAAGAAGTCCACACCACACACGCATGAGGCATAGGCTTCTTCTCGGAAACAAGGTACTGACATGTTAAAGTATGATTCAACCAGTCCAGCGCGGATTTGACACTACCGACAAGGTTCGTAGGATCGCTAAGGTTCATATACACGTCGATCCAATAGTGCCTGTGTCTACTGCAAGAGTCAACACACGACGAGATCTGCATCCTCTCAACTACCACCTCTCCCTCCATCTCATATCCCCAAGGTCTTCCTCCGTAAGACTACTTTGCACGGCGCGTACTGATTACCAAAATGTCATTCAGAGCGTTCCCTGCTGGCGAAACGTGCGAAGACATCATTCGAGATGGAGCTAAACCACCACCCAACGCCGACATTAGCGGACTGGGAGTTATCCTCGCCTTCACCTTGAGTGCATACTTGACCTTTCTTCTGGTGTTGGCGTCCTACGTTTTTGGCCAAATCGACGCCTCTCTACTAAACACAGTCGACACAGACGTGTTTCGAATACGCGCACTAAAAGACTGCTCTCGCAGCCACCGACCAGTACGGTTCCGGATAAGTCTTGCCCTGCGGCAAGCGATCATCGCGCTCAGTGACCAACAAATCGTCACTGGAATCGCCATCATGGCTGCGGGTTTCCAGAGCCTGCGACTGGGGGGCATCGACAGTTATCATTACCAGACGGTGATATATCTGGCGTGGATGTCCAGCAGCGTTCACCTCTCGGCGATCTCCCTGCTGTCCCCGCTGCTGAAAGAACGACCAGCCCTTCGAATCTGGCGGTTCACTGGCATGGTTGTTTTGTTGATTCTTCTGATCATTGGTCTGATTCCGACAATCGGCAACGCCTGGGGACTGTTAAAATCCGAAAATTTGGTATCCGCAAATACTCACGAAGTGATATCTACCCCCCGCTGGGGAGTGCCAGCTATCTGCTTCTGGGGAACGAAGTAAGTTATGAAGGGCAAGTCCCTCTCAATGTCATAAACTAATTCACGATTCACAGATGGGGCGCTGGTGTCAATCCCGATGGCGTGCTCAGTTACGTTATCCTCATCGGCAGCTACTGCTGGAAAGTCGGCGGAATGTTCGACTTTGCATGTTCAAGTTATCATCGATGGGTGAGATACCCCATCGAGTGGACCTTCGAACGCCAGCTGGCATATACAGCAAAAAAGGTATCTCTTGCCTACAGGCAGAATAGTATGGACCGCCTAGGCTGGCTCATCGTTTATCGCTTGGTGGCAACCCTCTGGGTCACCTACTTTGCAATGTTCGAGACTCTGGCCTCTTTCTCCATGTCGATCTGGATATCCTGCATTGGACTTGTGTTTGGCACTATCCAGATAGTTGTGCCACGTCGACAGAACATGTCAGTACTTGGATCGGCCGAGGACGTCTGGGGATTCGGCCAGCTTGTACCGCTTATCTTGCTCATTCAGCCATTCTCTGTTGTTTGGGAGCACTTGATCGTGGCCAGATCGGCCAAGGAACAAGAGCACGAACATGAGGAGGATGTCATGGCAGTAACGCATAAGGAAGGTGCCACCGCTACCGCTATCGCGAGCCTGGGTCCACTCACACCACAGCCGTCTCATCAAGACTCCAACTCGCAGTCGCGCCGCCCATCTCAAACTCTACTACACCATCTCGCATCCTACAACCCAGTCAAGCCCTCTGAGCGCTTCCACCACCAACCGACAAGCATCGAGCAGATCCTCACAAGATCCCGCGTCTTCCATGTCATCGTCTGCCTGACGCAGCCGGTAATCCTCATCTCCACGATCGTCACGTTCCTCATGGACATCCGGTTGATGGGGACGAACGGAACTTTTAATTGGGTCGTCTTCTGCTACATGTTCGTCAATTACATTGTCGTTGCATGGTTGGTGGCGTTTTGCCTTATCCCGTGGGACACGGTTGGTAGAATTCCGGCTGCTTGGAAGACTTCGCGCATCACGATTGGCGGACAAGTGGAAGACGGTATGGGCTCTGGGTGAAGTGTTGCCGTGTTGTCATGATTGGACACGACACCCCATCATAGGGTAATGACCGATGGCTGGGGTCATTCGACATGACCATGCTCAGTCAGTCCCGGCTCGCGAGCAACGACGAAGCTATATAAATCCCCAGCAGACCCGAGCGACACCAACCTATCATCAACAACTACCAACCTATCCTGCCCTCCACCCCAAGCATCGAGATCAAACTACCCACGAATCACTCCTCAACGACAACTCGAAGGCAACCCCCATCAACCAAACAACAACAACAACCATGTCCCACAGCAACCCTCTCTCAGACCCCACCATCGACCCCCTGCGCGACGACCCGTCCACCTTCCATTCCATCCTCGACCGCCGCCCACCGCCCCACATCCCGATCCCCGAAACCCACAAGACCCTCGGCGACGGCCTCACTCACCACGACATCCTCAATTTCTCGCTCACCAGCGCCGACGAACCCACGCCAGAGGTCCTGATCCTCAAGCACCATGTCCGAGCTTCCTATTTCCGAGACATGCCAACGCCGACTCTGATGAGGCTTCTGGCGGATGTCCTAGATCTGCAGGACGAGAGGCGGTTTGCGCTGGACGTTGCTGTGTTTGAGCTACCGGCGAGGGAGCACACTATTTGGACGATGGAGGAGGTGTTGGAGGCGAGGGGGGAGTGGGATGTTGATGGTGATGGTGGTGATGATGGTGGTAGGAAGGAGGGTGGGGAGAAGAATGATGATGAGGGGAATGGGAAGAGTTAGGAGGCTGCGTGGGCATATGCCCAGACAGGCGCATACGATGCGAATTCGAAGGGTGTGGAAATACCAGGAGTTTTGCTTTGTGCTATCGCGTTGGTAGGTGGTGAATTGAACGGTTCACGGCAGAGTAGGTACCTATGCAATAGCTCCGCCTTCGCCATACTTCAGCAGTCGACAATTGACTTGTCGCCGGAGATCCCGTAGCCAACCGTTCTCATGTGCAAGTGAAACAAGTAAAGATGACCCTAACCCTCATGCCATCCGCATCCACTGTGAGAGCACAGCCACAATTGCGCCACACAGGTGACGTCTTCGCGTTCGCAGTCGCGTGAACATCAAATGGACGCTCTTCAATACTAATAGGCGCCAGTAGTCTCAGCCAACTTTCCCTCTTTCCCTTACTCTGTATCCTGACAAATAACCCTACCTACTCATCTTTGCTAACTCAACCTACGATCTAGCAAGACACGACCTCTCACGACTTTCAACGACCAGAACCTTAAAAGACACCACTTTCGACATAGCACGTCCAAAGCCTCCAAGAAAGACACCGCCCTCACCACCCACCAATCCCTCGAACGAACCCGACGAAATGATCTCCGCCATCATCCTAGTCCTCATCACCATCTTCCGTACGTGTCCTCCCGCGAATTAGCAAGCAAGATACTCCGGCGCATTCCAAGAAACCCAAGCTAACCCGTAGATCGACCCCAACAGTACCGCCCGTAGGCGTCTACGTCGTCGCCGGCTGCGGCGCAGACCTCCTCATCAACATCGCCCTGACCATCCTCGGCTTCTTCCCAGGCCACATCCACGCCTTTTACGTCATCTACGTCTACTACAACAAGAAGGAGCAGGCTTCCGAGGGCTTCTACGACAACAGACCCGCGCCGGGCGTGTTTAGCGATAATGTGCAGACGGGTGGGCAGGTGAGTGGACATCCTTCCCAGTAGACGGGCTGCGGAGCTGTGGAACTGACGAACTGACGAACAGGGTTACGGTACTATGGGAGCGACGAGGTAGAAGGGTTTACGATTTGTACGAACAGAACACAAAAGATCCGGCTGAGCTATAGTCGGAGGGAGGGGTTTGTTGTTCATGATTTTTTTGATACCCTGGAGAACACTGATGGAAATACTGCACATCAAATTGAAACTGCTTCCACTCGCATCTGTCTAGTTCGCTAATCGAATTGTTCTATACTTATTTGCCGTCGTGGAGGTGTCAGAATCCCGGCTTCGTACCTTTCTGCCCATATAGAAGAACTGCCGAAAAAACATTACATCTGAAGTAGTCTACACCCTTCAGACATTACTTCAACCCTCCCGACAGCAACAGACTTTGTCCGGTCATGTAGCCGGTCCGACACAACATTGTGACAACATTCGCACACTCTTGTGTGCTTCCACTCCTACCCACCGGAATGTTCTTTACATCCCCGGGAGTCCCCTTGAGCTGCTCCTCGGTCTTGATCATTCCAGTCCCAGTGATCATGGCCGGGGCGACATCGTTGAAAGTGATGCCGCTCTTGCCCATCTTTTGGGCCAAGTTCTTGGACATGCCTTGCACGCCAGCTTCGAGGTCCTGTCAGTAGACGTTGGAAGGTATTCGGGAAAGATTCACACTTACCCTTCGACGCGCTGTAATGGCAGCCATTGATACTCGTGCCCCCAGCAGCAATGGAGCTGATGTATATCACCCGACCCCAACCCTGCTCCTGCATATGAGGCACGGCCAGCTTGGTGATGATGAAAGAACTCCTCAGATTCACATTCATCGTGTAATCCCACTCCTCGATGTCGAGCTCGAGGATGTTACTAACCCGCTTCCCGTAGCCAGCATTGGCTACGAGGATGTCGGGGTGCTTGCCATGGGATGCTTTGATCTCGTCGAATAAGCGCTGGAGGTCTGCTTCTTTGGAGACATCGCATTGGTGGGACGAGATTTGTCTATCTTGCTGCTGACCGTTGAGAGAGTTTACTAGCTCGGATAGACTGGTTTCGTTGGTGCTGTATGTGAGGGCTAGAGAGACACCGTTGGCGAAAAGGTCGACGGCACAGGCTGCTCCGATGCTATCGATGCTGTGAGTGGGTGATGTGGTGATTCGGCGTCTGAATAGAGGTGGTTCTGACATACCCTCCTGATGCACCAGTTATGAGGGCGAGCCTTCCTTTGATTTCGTTGTCGACAACCATGCCGCACCAAAACAAGGCATGTTCTCTTTCTAGGATCAAAGCAAATGTTCGACGATAGATTTTGAACTGCCATCTCCGTTTCCCAGCCTCATGTCACCAATCAACCCCGCTCCACTTTGCACCGAGAGCCGACGACAAGAGATGCATTACCGAACAGCTTAACTATCCAAAAGTCCGGTGGAAGCATATGCATCTTGTGAACTGCTACACGTAACAAATACAGATATAGACACAAAGTTTGCATACATCGCTTGACTACTAGTCTGTCACTCGTCCGCACATTTACCTTTGGCCCAGAGAAACCTCACCTCGGTCCCTAGAACGATAATACAATGGCTGCCTCAAAGCATACCTTGCCACCCAAACTATGGGAACATCCCGACCCGAAAAGCACCAATGCTTGGAAGTTTATGCAAGATGTCAACAGCAAGTATGGGCTTGATATGAAGAACTGGGACGATCTGCACGGATGGTCCGTCAAATCGAATTCAGCCTTTTGGGAGGAAGTCTTCAAAAGGTATGTGATCATAGCCCAAACCAGAACAGGCCAGAAGTACCATCGATCTAACCACCAAAAAGATACCCCATGATCCACTCCGGAAGCTACACGAAAGTCGTCGACACTTCCGCCAACATCGAGTCCATCCCCCTCTGGTTCGAAGGTGTGCGAGTAAACTTCGCCGAGAATGTCCTCTACTCTCCAGATCCCTCGGACCCCGACCGCGCCACTACAATGGACAAGGAAGACGACGCCGTGGCTTGCACGGAAGTGCGAGAAGGCTGCACCGAGATCCGAGACTGCACGTGGCGAGAGATTCGCGAGAGGACGGCGGTTCTCGCCAACGCCATGCGGGCTCGGGGCGTGCGTAAGGGCGATCGCGTCGCCATTGTAGCCTCGAACTCCATCGACACACTCACTGTCTTCTATGCTGTCACCGCTCTAGGCGGAATGTTTAGCAGTTCCAGCACCGACATGGGCACTAAAGGTGTGCTCGATCGATTGCACCAAACCAGGCCAAAGTTCGTCTTTGCGGACGACTGGGCGGTCTACAACGGCAAGACCGTCGATCTCCGACCCAAGATGAAAGAGATTGTCGCTGGTATGAGCGGTATATCCGAGTTTCAAGGGCTGGTGAGTATGCCACGATGGCAAGACAAGCCAGAGGACATCACTTCGGTCCCTCGTGCAGAACAGCTCTCCACCTTTTTGCAAGCTGCTGGCGGCGACAAGACCTTGCGATTCGAGCGCGTCGCTTTCGGTGACCCCTTTTTGATCGTGTATAGCTCTGGCACAACCGGTCAGCCGAAATGCATCGTGCATGGTGTTGGAGGCGTGCTTCTCAACAACAAGAAAGAAGGAAAGCTGCACCGCGACATGGGCCCGTCGTCCACGGTTCTGCAGTATACCACGACCGGCTGGATCATGTACTTGGTGTCCTGCAGCAGCATGATCCACGGCAGCCGCGCAGTGCTCTACGATGGGTCGCCGTTCCAACCGGAACCCAAGACACTTCTTCGCCTGCTGGAAACCCAACGCGTGACCGACTTCGGCAGTTCACCCAGGTACATGCAGACCCTCGCCACAGCGCATCCACCAATCTACCCGCGCGAGGTAGCAGACCTGAGCGCACTGCGCCGCGTAACAAGCACAGGAATGGTCCTCTCCGAGTCGCAATTCCACCAATTCTACTCGCAAGCCTTCCCGGCCCACGTACAGTTGAGTAACATCAGCGGCGGCACAGACACTGCATCATGCCTCGTGATGGACACGCCGCTGAAGCCGCTATATCCCGGTGGTTGTCAATCGGCAGCGCTCGGAATGGACATCCAGGCATACTCGGCGGACGTGTTGGAAGGCGAGCCCGGCAAGCCCATGCCGCTGGGCGAAGCAGGCGAGTTGGTTTGCACTAATGCCTTCCCGACCATGCCTGTCCGCTTCTGGAACGACGAGGCTGAAGCCAATGGTAGACTCAGAATCGGTCCAAAGTATTTCGGCGCTTACTTCGCTCGCTTCCAAAAGCCTTCAGTATGGGCTCATGGAGGTATGATGGCTTCCATCAATGCAACGTAGTCTCTAGAGAACAGTTGGCTAATACTCACGACCAGATTTCATCTCCATTGACCCCGCGACAAAGCAAGTCCACCTCCACGGGCGCGCAGACGGCGTGCTAAACCCTTCTGGCGTGCGATTCGGAAGCGCAGAAGTGTACAACGTGCTCGACGCCAGATTTCCCGACGAGATCCAGGACAGCGTGTGCGTCGGGCAGAGGAGGCCCGAAGACGAGGACGAGCGAGTTCTGTTGTTCTTGCTGATGAAGCCTGGAGTGAAGTTTACGCAAGGACTTGCAAGCAGGGTCAAGGACGCGATCTCGCAGGATGTCGGAAGGCGCTGCGTGCCGAAATATGTCTTCGAGACGCCTGAGATCCCGGTAAGTTCTGTTTTCTCCCTGGGTGCGATTGCAAAGTCCGCTAACTTGTTCGGTCTGCAGACGACTATCAACCTCAAGAAAGTGGAGCTTCCTGTCAAGCAGATTGTGTCGGGTAAGATCATCAAGCCTTCGGACACGCTGGCGAACAAGGAATGTCTCGAGTTCTATTACCAGTTTGCCAAAGTCGAAGAGTTGGTCAGGAAAGGAACGAGCGCCTCAAAAGCAAAGCTCTGAGAGGTAGATTGTGGTGGTTGTGTCGCGTCGATCTCACTGGTGGTGAAACCTGGTTCCATAGAGAGTATGAAATCAGAGATCGATCTCGTGTGTTCACGCTCTGTCACTGTCAGTCGAGTTATCTGTACGCCCGATCCTACTCTGTTGGTGCCCATGGCAGGTAGTCTGATAAGAATTCAACCATCATCTGCTAATGGAGGACATTGACCTTGATAGGATTCATGTTGTGTTCTGGTTAGCACGGTTGATAATTGAGCGGTCAACAGCAGGTGTCAATCTGATGGACAGTGGTAGGTCCCTTTTCCTCGTTCCGTCTTGTTCTTCGTCGTGCTGCCAATACAGCGAGAAAACACCATTTATGCAGTGGTCCCGAGCAGACTTGGCTGAACGAGCGTAGGTAGGTACAAGAGTACATGCCGAGGATGGATGTTCATGATCGCCAGCGCATGTGCTATCTTCGGGCCACCAAAGTGAACCTACAAGGAAGACCCTTGTCTCGTCAGACAAAACAACACGTCTTCCGAGCCGCGTTGCCGTCATGCACTCAAATCCTCCTCCTATAACTTGGAAACATGTCTTACACACAGCCTTGGTGTCGAACACGAATATTTGCCACATTGCTGTGGATGATAACACCGACAAGAGGCTACCTCGACTTATCGACACGTGGACGAGCATCATGAAACACGAAAACCAAACAGCACAACATGACTTCATCTTGGCATCTCCGTGGAGTAGTTTGAGTGGAGATGCCAAATGCTTCCCGCCTCTAGCTCACTCACCTTTCGTCATCTGTGGCACGGCGAACTATAACACCTCACGAATCGCGATTTTACCTGCAAATATGAAGAAACAAGACAGAGGAGGGGGCTCCTGTTGTGTGGCGGTGGCATGGTAGTCTGCTGATGTCGATCCTGTCTGTAAAACGACTTACGTAGGTAGGTAGTATTTGTTCGTCTTTCCACTCATACCCGAGCCCTTTAGGTCTTCTTGTTCTGCCTACTTGACTATCTATATTCACTACTCGATCCTGTTTACTACACATCTTTACTGCTGTCAGACGAAGCAAGAATAAAGTCCAAAGTCCAAAGTTCAAAGACCACATCACAACCCAACTACAACCATGCCTATCGCACCCGATGGCCCTCTTGCCCAAGGCGAAGGTAGGCTCTCGTGTTCACACCCCTCGTGGACGGACAAACTAATAACTCCACCCTCAAACAGGCCTCCTCCATCCCGTCGGCGACCCCGTAGGCCGCGGCGTGAAAACAGTCCTCAGGCCGACCGTGGGCCACATCACCAGCCAAGTCGGAGAGCCATCCGGCGAGGCCGCAAAGAACGTGCAGGATTCGATCAAAGAGCAATACAAGTGGAAGAGCGAGAAGAAGGACGATAAGGACATGCCCGGAGGTAAGAGGATTGGAGGAAACGCGCAGACTGGGCAGAATCCTTTGGGGTTGTGAGGACGAGGCCAGAGAGTACCTGATTGTTATCGGGAGGGGTGGACTTCGTGTTGTACGATAGGCAGCGTGGGTCTTTTAGCGTTTCTTTGCTCTTTTTTCGCTTTTGCGATTGACGGTCGTTTTACTTGTGTGGCGTGGACGGCGTGCATAGCGGGTTCTCTTTCATTTTTATTTCCATGCATTCAGGCACGGCCTTGGTATGGAATACGACGTTTACGGCCAGACGACAACTCAGTACTGCGAATGGAAAATTCGATATGCATACAGTATCGCTCTAACGTTTCAACACTCATGCAGCAGCAGTGGGCTTACCGCCGCTCGAGATCAAGTCAAGGAAGCCCTGCTTGCTCATCTCGTTCATCCTCTCCTCCCTCTTGCCGAGACCAACAACACCCTCCTGCTTCGCCACCTTCATGGCAGTCTCGGCCTTGACCTGCGCTGCTCTCACGGCGTTGAAGAGCTTGACAACACCTCGTTGCGCCGTCTTCTTCAACCTCTTCTCCTCCTCCATCACCGCGCCTGTAGCCACGTTCTCATTCTCCAGACCCAAGACATCCTTCACGCGTCCCTTCTCGAGCAGCGCTCTCTTCTCGTGCTTGATCTGAGCGCGAGCCTTCGATTCCAACTTCGAGTCTGCAAGAGACTTGTTTGCTTCTGCTGCAGTCTTCGATCGACTGAGAACAGGGTCGGACCGCTTTGATGTGCTGAGTTTGGTGTCGAGAATCTTCGACATGCTTGTCGCGAAAGCGTTGGGGTCGTTGCGCTTCTTCTTCTCTGCTGCGGCGTTGCTGGAGCTCATTGATGTCTCTGATTCGTTGTCCGAGTCCAGCTCGGTCTCGTCGATATCGTATTCATCGTCGTCCTCCGCACTGCTCTCGCCTGTCGCAGGCTCGTCCATCTCGAGATCCTCGTCCGCATCGCTCTCCTCTGCTAAAGGTGCGGCGTTCAGGGCTGTGTTTGTGGCGAGGTCGTGGACTTCATCCTCCGAGTCGTTCTCATCCTCCTCCTCATCGCTTGGAGGCGCGGGCTTCTTCGTCTTGATCGGGAGTGTGTGCTTGAGAATCGGCTTTGCGGGTGCTGCTTTCGATTTGGCTGATGCAACATTGGGCTTTGCAGTCTCTTCGGTAGGCTCTTCGACAACCTCGGTGCGGGTTTCAGGTGCGACTTTGGCGACTCTGGGCTTCAGAGGGATTGCGTTTGCCGAAGATGCATTGTCGCTTCCCTCGTCTTCGGAGGAACTGTGGTATTGCGGCTGGCGCTTCGAAACGCGAATCTTCTTCTTTTTAGGGCGCGGCTCGTCCGGGTCTCTTCTCCTCTTCGATAGTGGCAATTTGTTGGGTCCCATGATGTGATTTGTAGTCTTTGTATAAGACCTTTTTGTCGATAGTATAAATTGTGGATTATCTCACTTCGGTCGCGACTTCTTCAAACCAAAAATTAGTTTGGCAACCGCGCGCGGAAGGCTTCCGTCGGCCCTTTGCGCCTTCCCCGCCAGATATTTGTGGGGTTAGTGAATTCACTTGCTGTCCTGACTGCGGCGCGCGACCAAGGGACTGTCTTGATTTGGCATACTCTATGTGACTGCATTTACGACAACAATAACCCTCTCACCGGAAATACCAAAACCACCGCCAACATGGTTCTCTCCGATCTAGGGCGGCGCATCAACTCCGCCGTCACCGACCTCACCCGCTCCGCCACCCTTGACGAGAAGGCCTTCGATGGCATGATCAAGGAGATCAGCAACGCCCTCGTGGAAGCAGACGTCAACATCAAATTGGTCGCATCGCTACGGAAACAGATCAAGGCTTCGGTCAAATTCAACGAGCTCCCAGCGCACGCGAACAAGAAGCGCATCATCCAGAAAGCCGTCTTCGATGCGCTCGTCGATATCGTCAACCCGCACCAAACACCATACACTCCCAAGAAGGGCAAGAGCAATGTCATCATGTTTGTGGGTCTGCAGGGTGCGGGTAAGACGACGACGTGTACCAAGCTGGCTAGGTGGTACCAAGCGAGAGGCTTCAAGACTTGCTTGGTCTGCGCGGACACTTTCAGAGCTGGTGCCTTTGATCAGCTGAAGCAGAACGCTACCAAGGCGAAGATCCCTTACTACGGATCTCTCACACAAACAGACCCCGTGGTCGTGGCCAGAGATGGTGTGGAGAAGTTCAAGAAGGAGAAGTTTGAGATCATCATCGTCGATACTTCCGGTAGACATCACCAGGAGGAGGCTTTGTTCTCGGAGATGCAGGATATCCAGGCGGCTGTCAAGCCGCAGCAGACCGTCATGGTTCTTGATGCTTCCATTGGTCAGGCCGCAGAGGCGCAGAGCAGAGCTTTCAAGGACGCCGCAGACTTTGGTGCAATCATCATCACCAAGACCGATGGTGCGGCTGCAGGTGGTGGTGCTATCTCTGCCGTTGCAGCGACACACACGCCCATTGTCTTCATCGGTACTGGCGAGCATCTTCTGGACATGGAAAAGTTCAACCCGGAATCCTTTGTCTCGAAACTCTTGGGCATGGGTGACATGCAAGGACTCGTAGAGCACGTGCAAAGTTTGAAGCTGGACCAGAAAGAGACGATGAAGAATATTACCGAGGGCAAATTCACCGTACGTGACTTGAGGGATCAACTGCAGAACATCATGAAGATGGGTCCCCTGTCGAAGATGGCAGGTATGATTCCTGGACTCAGTGGAATGATGGCTGGCATGGACGACGAAGAAGGCAGCTCCAAGCTGAAGCGTATGGTCTACATTTGCGACTCTATGACCATGAAAGAACTGGACTCAGATGGCAAGATGTTCGTTGATCAGCCCACCCGCATGACGCGCGTGGCCCGCGGTTCTGGCACTTCAGTCCGCGAGGTCGAAGAGCTCCTCACACAGCAAAGAATGATGGCCGGCATGGCCAAGAACATGAAGGGTCTAGCTGGCAACGCCCAAAAAGCAAAGGGAGCCATGGGCGGTGGCAACAAGCAGCAGCAAATGGCCGCCATGCAAAAGAAGATGCAAAGCATGGGCGGCGCCGGCCGTGGAGGTGGCGGCATGCCAGACATGAGCAGTCTGATGGGCATGCTCGGTGGCGGAGGCGGCGGCGGAATGCCCGACATGAGCCAAATGATGAACATGTTTGGCGGTGGCGGCGGAGCTGGAGGCGGCGGTATGCCCGACATGAGCAAAATGATGGAGATGTTTGGCGGCGGCGGTGCTGGCGGTGCTCCTGGCGGCGGGAGGGGCGGTCGCAGGTGATCGCTCGGACGATCATACCTACGGACCTATTGCCTACTTCTGCTTGTCTGGGATGCTTTTGTTTTGTTCGGTCATAGCGATGGCGTTTTTTGTGTCGATGGTATCGACGTTTCATGCGGGAAACGGTTGGCTTGTACATTTGCGACCTCACGAGGGCGCTTCATATGGACGAAATTCACACTCAACACCATGAGAGATGGATCTTTTGAAATCAAGGTGATTCCGGTCATTCTGGCGAGGTTTTGTATTCGTGGTTAACTGGCTATACAGTCTTGCATTGGCCTCGCCATGTGGTCCTTTGGCCAGCTGCCGTTGTCTGCGCTTCCCATGGTAAGTCAAGCGTATTTCAAATCAATTAGTCGTTATTACTCTGGTTATGGTGACATGATCTTGCTCTTTCGCCGTTACGCCCTTCGACAGTATATTCCAGCCTGACGCCTGATGATAGGTCACGTATGTCTCCTCTTTCAGCATGTGTCCAAGTTGTTACATCTTAGGATAGAAGACCGGCAGCAGGTCTCAGTATTTCATTTTTCAACTACGACAAAAGATCAAGAATCGCCCGGTATCCCCTACAAAGGCAACTCCTCGTAGTAAAGAGTGGTTACCGCGCACGAAGGATCTCCCCCAGATACCGCAAAGCTGCCATTATCAAGGTAAACCGGCTGGTTTCTGGTCGCACAAGTCAGAACAGACGTCGGATCATCCAGCCCCTGCCCGTCCTCGCCGGCGGAATACACCGCGAAAGAATTGTTGCTCTGCAAGCAGAACGTGACTGCGAGAGTCGCGAATGCGCTGGGGTACATTCGAATGTACCCGCTGTTCTCGTTGAAGACGGGCGCAAAATTGCTGTAGTAGAAGAGCCCGTCGCTGTAAGTTTGGATCCGGCCGGTGCCGTCGGCCGACGACGAGAAGCGCGTTGCTTGGTCAATGGCATTCGTTGTTATCAGCGTTCCTTGCGGGTCGATGGGGGCGAGGAGCCACAGTCTTTCCCCGACCGTCTGGGCGAAATTGACGCAGAAATTCCTATCTGGGGGTATTGGAACGGTGCCGGTGGGACAACCGGCCGGAACCTGGTACGCGGCCGGTACATCGGCTATCTGCAGATGCACAGTGTTGCACGTAGTGGCGGCGGATCTTGTGGTGTTGTAGAGAGAAAGCGCGCCGTCCGCGCAAATCTGGACGATATTTGAATCATCGGCGGGATCTTCTGTGCCCAGAACGTTTTGGACTACAAAGGTGTTGTCGGGCTGTAGGCAGAATTGGACGGGTGAGTAGTTCTTGGTGGCAACGGTATTGGCGTCGTCTGGTAATGTGTTTGTTAGTCGCCAAATCTCAACTTCCAGCTGTACCAAAGCCACTTACCCCAATAAATAGGACCGTTGCCAGCACCGCCATCCTGTCCCGGGATCTCCGGCACGCCCACAAGGGGGTCTTGATCGCTGAATAGAGTGGCGCCATCGGCACTGATGATGGTAAGTCGACCATTGCCATCTTCGGCGGCAGTGACAAGAACAGCGTTCGGATAGTCACTGGTGGTTACGCCGGCCTGATTGCTGTTTCCAGCAGGAGCCGCGCCGTCGTTCTCGCCCGTCAGATAAAGGTTAGTATCTTGCAGTTGTATGGCAAATCGGCCGCTATGCGTAACGCATGCACGGGCGGGCGATGTTGGATCAGTGTAGGTAGGTGGCCGTTGTTCGCTCGTGCTCGACGCACTGGCGGAAGAAGTCGAACCAGCGTAGATAGGCGGCCTTTCTTCGCTACACGATGCTGATTCTGTGATTGTAGAAAATTGAGTGACCGTGATTCTCTCGGTGGAGAAGTTGTCGCTGGTAGTTGTCGCGGTCGCGGTAGCCGTACGAGTCTCAATTATGTTGGAGCGGGGCGCAGTTGATGTTGCCGTGACTTAATCAGATTAGCAGCGTATTCGGGCCCACCTCATTCGTGTTTTGGAGAGACTCACTGGTAGTTGTTGTGATTATCGTTTGCGGATAAGCAGAAGCAGTCTCAACGATGGTGGTGTAGACAGTTGAGCCACTTGTTTCAGTGACAGCGAACAGATAAGATGTTTCTAAGTCCTCTGTCAGGTCCGCTCGAACATCTCCAATTCTGCGAACATTACCTGTGATAGTCGTAGTCAATGTTGATGGGTAGCCAAGGGCGATTTCGGTCGTTGTAAATGTTGTATAGATAAGCGATGTCGCCGCGTCCGATGTGACTTGAAGCTTAGTTCAGCAAGTTTGTTCCATAGATTAGCATCGAGCGCGGAGAAACATCAGAACTCACCGGTCATGGTTGTTTCAACGGGCGTGAACGAAAGAGCTACGCTGGTTTCCGTCAGTGTCCGTGTGATTGCCTCAACACTGATTGTAGTTGTTTCGTAGTAAGTCGAAATCGCTTGAGATTCGGTCCGGATTATGTATTGCGTCGATGCAGGTTCAGTCTGCGTCAAAACTAACGTGGATGCTGCCTGAGTACTGGTGATGGTCTGGACCGGGCCCGGAATCAAGGACGTCAAGGTCAGAGCATCGATGGTGGTTGTAACAGTGTAGTAGCTGGCAGCCGCATACGAGGTGCGAACCTCGGTTGAGGCCGCGAGTGCCTGGGTCTCAGTGTAGACGGGGAGGCTGGTTGTCACTGTAAGGTACTAAGTCGACGCTGGTAAAGTTTGAGTAAGAACGATCGTCGGCCCCGAGAGCGATTCTGTTACAATTTGCGTGGATGCTGGCAGCAAGGATGTCAGTGTGATGGCATCGACCCGAGTGGTGATTGTATAGCAGCTAGGCGCTTGGATGCTGGTATATAGGATGGTTGAAGCCGCTTGGGTTTGAGTCACGGTTGCGCCGTTCTACGAACAAGTCAGTAATATGGTCGCCTTGATCTGACCATTCCCCCTGGTTGGCTATCCGGGAAGAACACGACTCCAAAGGCCGATGTAAGGGACTATCGATGCGCTGGCACATCGATGCGAAGTGATTGTGCTGACAGGTCGCTGGGGTGTTTGGACAGCCCCATGATGGCACCCATCGCAAGTTTGGTCGTGGTGAGGTAGACTGGCGCAGGTGGTGTATCGTAACCTGCTACACAATCCGGTCCAGGACACCCCAAAACTATGAGAAGTAACGGAGAAAGAGCCGACAAAGTCGACAAGGGGTACCCTGACAGCATACCTGATGGCCGATGATTCGAAGGTGACAAAAGTGCTCCAGCGAGTGCGATCAAGTCGGTAGAAAATCGTGTGTATCCCAACAACCCCAATAGACTTCATGCAATTTGCCAAACAGCATAACAAAAGATAGCGGGCTGGCGGAATGTTAGGGGTAGGGTCCCGACACAGTGGTGACAGAATTAAGGAATGCACACTGGGAGCCACAAGCTTTTGTCCAAAACAGTTGAATGCTTAGCATTTTGCCCGGCAGTAATCCCCGACATCTGACTGCATACATACCTCATACTGGGAAACGGGCTTCGAACACCAGGAAGACGCCAGAGAAGACCAGTGAAGTTCTCCTTACGTTGCAAGCTACACCCAGCGCGCTTACCGGTATCAATCGGGTGGAGACCGGTACTGATTGGGAAATCCGATCGTAAATTCGCTGGTCCTGACTTCGGTATTAAGCGACTTTCGAATCCGATGCTCTCAATTTAGATGGATGTGGCGGATCTCGAGCCATTGGCGCTTTGACTGATAGTAGGTTCCCTTGAAACCAGTCGAGCCCCCAGCCTGCCACTGCACATCATTGAAATTCCGGCTGTTCGTGGTGAAAAGCGAATCACTGTCGCGAGATCAGAGCATAGGTGCAAGGATGGGATACTCAAAGTGGCGGTAGTCATCTTGTCTGAGATCAGATGCGAAGATGCCATCTATTCCACGATCTTTGGTGCCCGTTCGCTCCACGGTAACACTCCTGGCCTGGAGGTATGGCATTTTGTATCAAGAGTGAGAGATAGTCGGTGGTTGTGTATAGGTGTACGTGAAGTCGGGACCTTGGGAGTTTGGTTCCTCTCGACGCGAAGGAAGCCACCATTCCCAATGGGGAGAGGATTGGAGCTCCAGTATGCGGCTGAGGATGGCACGCCGAGAAGGTACGAGTCTCCATGACACAACAGGCGTCTTAGCAACCTGGCACTCCTCCTGTAGGCCTTCACAGGTAGGCATTTCCTTCATCTTCCCCTTCACGACCATTCTCTCCTGCTTGACCAAACGCGATTCAGCTGTGTTTGGCAACATGGAAGTCCCTTCCCATCGCGCATGCGCGCACTGTCGGTCTCAGAAAGTACGCTGCCTACCAGATGAGAGCAACCCAGATGTTTGCCAGCGATGCGCACGTTCCGGTCGACCGTGCGTTTTCACGCCGATACAGAAGAGAAAGCAGCGGAAGCGAACAGATACCCGGGTCGCCGAGTTGGAGCGAGAGATGCGCGCCATGAGGGCTTTGTTGAAAGAGAAGAGTGATGGAGACGGACCAGAAGGCTCTGCCGACGTAGATGGAAATGCTCCACCAGGGGATCTGGTGAGAAGAGGTGACAAAAGCACGATCTATCCCCATTCACAGACGAGTTCCACCTCAACCATTCGTCCGCAGTCGGAACTCATAGTCGCTGGACAGAACGCTCTGCGTCAATATCGCCAGGAAGATACACCGGTTACTAGTACAGGAAAGCCAGATGTTGTCGATCGGGGAATACTGTCCATGGAAGTTGCACGTCGACTTGTTGAGCACTACCAGCGCAACCTATATCCTCAATACCCACAGGTGTATATCCCCTGTACTGCAGACGAGCTTCGCGAGAGCAGGCCAACACTATTCCTTGCAGTGATCACTGCCGGAGCTGAAAGTGAAGATCCGGACCTAGCCAATGCTTTGGATCATGAAATACTCCAGGAGTACGCCAACCGCAGCGTTGTCAACAGCGAAAAGTCAGTCGAGCTTGTACAGAGTCTCTTGGTGAGCGCCGTATGGTATCTTCCTCCAAATAAGTTTGGACAGCTGGGTAAGAAGGATCTCCGTCGAGAAGTGAGGCGTATATGCTGATTTCCGCCGCAGTACGTTTAAGCAAACATGAACAGCGTGTTTAGGATCAAGTCGCAGGAAAGACTAAGACTACTGACACGATTGACTCTAGAAATACTACGAATACATTCACATGGCCGCAACGATGGCCGCAGACATTGGCATTACTACAAGGCCTTCCAAGTTGAACCGCAGCAGATTTGCCGCCAGGAATGGCGCTCCAAGCCCTTCATTGCATCCCTCGGACGACTTCGCCAATCCAGACCTCAGCATGTCCGTCCGGACGACGCAAGAGAGCGAAGGTACTGGAAATATCGAATGCAGGCGAACTTTTCTTTCGTGTTACGCAATTTGCGTGGGTGTCTCGATCAGTCTGCGTCGTCCGGCGATGATGCGTGTGACGAGCTACACAAGAGAATGTCTGGACTATCTTGAGAACACGCCTTCCGCCGCACCTTGCGATCACATCCTCGTCGCATGGATACGCCTGTGGATGATTGGCGAAGAGATCGGGACTGCACTCTCTTACGACGACCCCGGAGACACGGCATCAATCTTTGACACCACCACTCAACTGATGGTGACAGCCTTCGAAAAGCGTCTTACAGAGTGGAAGGCCCGCTACGCAGATACCTCTTTCACGCCCGCCGTCAAGATCATGTACTTCACTCTGCGGCTCTTCCTCCATGAGCTTGTACTCCACATCGATCACTCGCCAGAGGACTTCAAGGCGCCCTACCAAATGGGCGTCATTCACCCCTACGGCGACCGGGACCTTCCCATAAAACCGGTCGTGCAAGCCATAGCCGACCTAGTAGCTAGCTCGCACAGCCTGATCGATGCGTTTGTAGAAATGGGTCCCGAGATCGCCTGCTTCCAGCCCATATTCGTCTTTGTGCGAGTATCGTTCGCGGCATTCGTACTCGCCAAACTCTGCCTGAGCGCGTACAGTCAACACAGCCGGCTCGCTAGTGTCATCGACCACAACAGCCTCAAAGCAGAGCCCTACGTCGATAAGCTTGTCCTTTTCTGTCAGACTGTCGTCGGACCCAAAGGAAGGCACGTGCCCTCTTTATTCCTGGCGCTTCTCTTCAAGCTAAGGCAATGGTGCACTCATCCTGAGCTGGTACAGCAAGCCGAAGACAAGGGTGCGCCAAATGACATCTGGCCGGAAGGTATCAGCAAAGCACGAGAGCACATCGCGAACGAGAACCCTAGAATCACAGAGGCCATGAATTCTTCCACCGAGCCATCTCCGGACACCTCCAGCGGCCGAGGCAACACGCCTCCGACTTGGAACACGCCTGCAGCATGGATGGGGGAGGCTCAAGCCACCTTTGTCCCGGATGAATACGCGCAAAGAAAACGTACTCAAGCAAACCTTGCACAATCACACTCCATAAACATACCAAACACGCCGCAGTCTGGCGCTGCGTCTAGTCTGGAAGGCTATGAACAAGTTTTTGCCCCCTCCGACCCAAACAACGCCAAATCAAATCCTTCCGCAGCTGGTCAACCGAGTGTCGCGACAGCTTCTGTTACAGACTGGCCAACCAATGATCAGATGGATCTCGACGGCACGATGTTTTCTTTCCTCAACAACATGGATGATTTCACCCAAGGAGGCTTGACCGGCCTGGAGGATTGGGACAACTTCGCGGCCGACTTGGGACCGGTTTCGCAATTCGGCGATTGGCAGGCTCCAGTCACCCAGCAACAACCGCCGCGTTCCTGAGACGGCTAGTGAATAGACGATTTAATGAACGATATCTCGCCTCCGCATGACTTCCGATGTCTCGTTGATCTAGCGTGCGTTTGCCCTGACCAATGGCCGTCGGGGTACAGAAGCGTCCTGAGCTTCGCAATGTTGAGTTCTTCGCGCGAATCCATGGCGCGATACAAATTGCATGATAGGTCGTTACGCTATGATACAGAGGCCTGGTCTATATTGTGGGATATCTATTGTCCTGAGATGACCTAGCTCAAACCCTCAAAGTGTCTGCATTCTCATTGAAGAAATCCGTCCCCGCCTGTCTGTAATCGTCGGTGATGATTTTGGGACCAGTCTCCCTGAACTGGTAGCTCTTCTTCGCACCCAGATCATACTGAGGCCAGTTCGGGATATTGAGGTTGTGGTGGTTGGGGTCTTGGTGGTTGACAAAGGACACCACGGTGCTCATGATGTTGAGAGAGTTGTGGCTGACAATGCCAGGGATGGTTCCGAAGAGGTAGAAGAGGGCGTCGAAAGCGTGGAAAGAGCCGAGGACCGGGGGCGTCGTCAGGCCGGTGCTGCCGAGCAGCTCGCCAACGATGGAGTTGTCCAAGATGGAAAGAGGCAAGGTGATCTCGGTCTGGTAGTTCCAGATGGGACCTTGGAAGTTGGCGTAGAGCTGACGGCGGCAGGCCTCGAAGACGTAGTCTCCTTGTACTGCGGCGATGCGCTTGTACTGAGGTCCAATGACCGAGTCGAGGAGCGCACCGCCGTACGGGGATCCGGCTGAGCGGGGGTACAGTTCGAGGAGACGGTTTAGCTGCGCGTCTGTGGCGTTGGGCCACCAAATCGTGTTGAAGTATTCCTTGAACTCGTTGTCGGTGGTGGTGTTCAAGCCTACTCTCAGGGAGAAGAGGGTCCCTTCATCTCTCATGTCGCCCATCAATAATGGCACTTTCGCGATCTTGCCCTTCGCAGTGAGCAGATCTGGTGACTCCGGGAGGTACTTATCGTTTGGAGAGGGTCGAGGAATCCAGGGCAGAGAAAGGCCGCGGTAGCTACCGACGAAGAAGCCGACCGTGCCTTGATGCGCGTAGATCTTGTCGTAAGGAGCTTGTCGCAGACATTCGATCTTGTCGGAGGCGTCGTCACAGCCAACATATTTCGTCTAATCGCCACTGAGGTCAGTATGTTGCATTTTCGACGAGCCTAGTGGCTAAAGTAGTGCAATGACAGAACTCACCAGATCATCGAACAATGGTTGTTGACGAGACGGGCCCTCAAGCTTCAGCGGTCCACCGGACATGGCGATCGCAGCATGATAGAGGCCTTCGGTGTCTCCGCCGCTGGCAAGCAAGTGTTGTATGACCGATATCGAGCCCGCAGACTCTCCCATGATCGTTACTTTCTTGGGATCTCCGCCAAACTTGGAAATGTGCTTCTGAATCCAGTGCAAAGCATTACGTTGGTCTTCGAAGCCCAGATTCAGTAGTCCAGCGTCCTCGAACTCCTTTGATGCAGTGAACCCAAAATGAGCCAGCCGGTAGTTGATAGAGGCTACGACCATGGGTTGACCCATGTCCAAGCTGCGTTTGACGAGGTTCGCACCCTGATAGAAGGATCCTTGAATGACGCTCAACTCGCTGAAGGCCGATGAAGAGGCGCCTGCCTCGAAGCCTCCTCCATGTCTGGAACGAAACAACAATGGTCAGCTAACGAAGACAGGCTTGCCGGGAAAGTGGTTTGAGGTGACTTACATCCACACGACAACAGGGAGATCTGTAAGACTTTCATTCTGCGGCCTCTGCACATTAATTGACAAGCAGTCTTCGGACTGCTTGAGGACACCTGCTAGCAGTGGAGTGCCTTCCAGCAAGCTCAGCGTGCTTCCAAGACCAAGGTCATCCGGGGCGGCGAGAGAAACTCCCTCATGCTGTGGACAGGCGGGGCCATAATCACTCGCGTCAATGACTTGACCGTCCGTGTCTCCAGAACCTTCGTATACGGTCGAGTGATCGAAGCGACTAGAGACTGTCAGCGTTGTTGTTCGTTCCACTTCAGGTGACGATTGAGTTGCCGTACGGCGCGTTTGCGTATTTGAGTCCGAGGTAGTTCGAAGTCTTGGTTAAGCTGTCTTGCTTTCCGCGATATTTCGCGTATCCCAAGTCTACGATCGGTGCAGCTGGGCCTGTGAACAAGGTGGCAGCACTGATGAGGTTAGCTACACCCTCTGCAGCAACCAGCTGGAGAGGAGAGAGTAGCAAGAGCCCAGGGACAATGTCGAAGGATCGCATTGTGGATGAGGTGTAGTCCGGACTAGACTCTTCCTTCACAGACGAGCCATGCACCCATATATGAAGTATCTGAGCTGAGCCGCTGAGTGGCGTCACGGTTCAACGAACAGGTGAATCGATCACCCTGTTCTGTGGGGTGAGCATCTAGACGGCCAGAGCCTGCGAATGAGACACTCTCGTCACGGCTGAAGAAAGTTGCACTTTCCGTCCCTGAGTAGAGAGACTTCGACTACTCCGTTCGCTCGTGCGCTCGAAGCATGGAATAATGTCGGTCGAAACACCTAGCTTAACGCTTTCTAGCGCACCATGGTTTGTGCATTTGGTCCTCTTCCAGCGAGCTTGCGAAT
>Ga0265798_10001802_pt1 | contig 32568 bp, 25 predicted proteins | sample P3T30metagenome_FD_192430 | JGI IMG/M metagenome (GOLD analysis project Ga0265798, IMG submission 192430) | Plant litter microbial communities from East Loma Ridge, Irvine, California - P3 T30 | ecosystem: Environmental > Terrestrial > Plant litter > Unclassified | place: USA: California... | reverse complement strand
AATGGGAAAAGATGCGTCCGCATCAGAGGAGTTTTCGTGAATAATATGTTTTCCAAATCCGCCATCTGGGTGGTGGTCGCGCTGCTGTTGTTCATGCTGTTCAAGCAGTTCGACAACCACAGCGTCGCGGGCGGCAGCAAGACCATTGCTTATTCCGAGCTGCTCGATGACGTGAAGGCGCGCAAGATCAAGGACGTGGTGATCGAAGGATCGAGCATCACGGCAACCCGCACCGATGACACCAAGGTACGCACCACCGCGACCATGCTCGATCGTGGCCTGATCGGGGACCTGCGCGACAACAACATCCGTTTCGACGTCAAGCCGCCGGAAGAACCGTCGTTCCTGCAGCAAGTCTTCATTTCCTGGTTCCCGATGCTGCTCTTGATCGGGGTCTGGGTCTTCTTCATGCGCCAGATGCAAGGCGGCGGCAAGGGCGGGGCGTTCTCGTTCGGCAAGTCGAAGGCGCGCATGATGGATGAAACCAACAATACCGTCACCTTCTCCGACGTCGCCGGCTGCGACGAAGCGAAGGAAGAAGTCGGCGAGATCGTCGACTTCCTGAAGGACCCGACCAAGTTCCAGAAGCTGGGCGGCCGCATTCCGCGCGGCGTGCTGATGGTCGGTCCTCCGGGTACCGGCAAGACCCTGCTGGCGCGCGCCATTGCCGGCGAAGCGAAAGTGCCGTTCTTCTCGATCTCCGGTTCCGACTTCGTCGAGATGTTCGTCGGTGTCGGCGCGTCGCGTGTCCGCGACATGTTCGAGAACGCGAAGAAGCACTCGCCCTGCATCATCTTCATCGACGAGATCGACGCGGTCGGCCGTCACCGCGGCGCCGGCATGGGCGGCGGCAACGACGAACGCGAACAGACGCTGAACCAGCTGCTGGTAGAGATGGACGGCTTCGAGGCATCGTCCGGCGTGATCGTGATCGCGGCGACCAACCGCGCCGACGTGCTGGACAAGGCGCTGCTGCGTCCCGGCCGTTTCGACCGCCAGGTGATGGTGGGCCTGCCGGACATCCGCGGCCGCGAGCAGATCCTGAACGTGCACATGCGTAAAGTGCCGATCGGCACCGACGTGAAGGCCGACATCCTGGCCCGCGGCACCCCGGGCTTCTCGGGCGCGGACCTGGCCAATCTGGTCAACGAAGCCGCCCTGTTCGCCGCGCGCCGCAGCAAGCGCCTGGTCGAGATGATCGACTTCGAAGACGCCAAGGACAAGATCTACATGGGCCCGGAGCGCAAGTCGATGGTGATGCGCGAGGAAGAGCGTCGCAACACGGCCTACCACGAGTCGGGCCACGCGGTGATCGCCAAGCTGCTGCCGAAGGCCGATCCGGTGCACAAGGTCACGATCATGCCGCGCGGCTACGCGCTGGGCCTGACCTGGCAGTTGCCGGAACACGACAGCCTGTCCGGCTACAAGGACAAGATGCTGGAAGAGATCTCGATCCTGTTCGGCGGCCGTATTGCCGAGGAAATCTTCGTCGGCCAGATGTCGACCGGCGCCTCGAACGACTTCGCCCGCGCCACCAAGCTGGCGCGCTCGATGGTGACCCGCTTTGGCATGTCCGACAGCATGGGCGTGATGGTGTACGAGGATGACCCCAACGAAGGCTTCTTCGGCGGCTCGGTCAAGACCATCTCCGAAGCGACCCAGCAAAAGGTCGATGCCGAGATCCGCAACATCCTCGACACGCAGTACGCGCTGTCACGCCGCCTGCTGGAAGAGAACCGCGACAAGGTCGAAGTGATGACCCGCGCGCTGCTGGAATGGGAAACCATCGATGCCGAGCAGATCAACGAGATCATGGCCGGCCGCCAGCCGACCCCGCCGAAGTCGGTGCAACTGACCAAGCGCAATCCGCCGAGCGACAATGGTTCCGGCGGCGTGGCGGCCAACGCCACCGCTCCGGCCTGATACGCCGACCGTTTCCACGGTTCGTCACGGGCATCGCAGCACAAGAAAGACACCCCGCGGGGTGTCTTTTTTTATTTATTCATTTCCTTTTTATCATGACCCAGTATTTGCAATGCGGCCGCTTCGGCTTCGACCTGGCCAGGCGGCCACTCGTCATGGGCATCCTGAATGCCACCCCCGATTCGTTTTCCGACGGCGGCCGCCATCACGCGCTCGAGTTCGCGGTGGAAGGCGCCGAACAGATGATCCGTGATGGTGTCGATATCATCGACATCGGCGGCGAATCGACCCGTCCCGGCTCGCCCAGCGTGCCGGTGGCGGAAGAATTGCGCCGCGTGATGCCGGTCATCTATGCCTTGCGTGAACTCGGTGTGCCGCTGTCGATCGACACCTGCAAGACCGAAGTGATGCGCGAAGCCATCATCGCCGGTGCCGACATGATCAACGACATCAACGGTTTCCGCGCGCCGGGCGCCATCGATGCGGTCAAGAACAGCGATTGCGGCTTGTGCGTGATGCACATGCAGGGCACCCCCCAGGACATGCAGGCGCGGCCGGATTATGCCGACGTGATAGGGGACGTGATTGCCTTCCTGCGCGAGCGCGTCGACGCGCTGATTGCAGCCGGGGTGGCGCGCGAGCGCATCACGATTGATCCGGGATTTGGTTTTGGCAAGACAGTCGAGCATAATTACGAATTGCTCCGCAATATTTCCCGAATGCAGCATGAGCTCGGCTTGCCGGTGCTGGCGGGACTGTCGCGCAAATCGATGGTCGGAGCCGTCACCGGGCGGCCGGTCGAGCAACGCCTCGCCGGCAGCCTGGGCGGCGCACTGGCTGCGGTAGCGCAGGGTGCGCGCATCGTGCGGGTCCATGATGTGGCTGAGACGGTGGACGCCCTGAGGGTGTGGCAGGCGGGCACTGCGGATAATTAACGCACGGATAAACCGCGCAAGAACAAAGCGAGAATGGAATGGCACGTAAATATTTTGGCACCGATGGCATACGCGGTCTCGTGGGCGAAGCGCCCATTACGCCTGATTTCGTCATGCGGCTCGGCTATGCCGCCGGCAAGGTGCTGGCCAAGGGCCGCAGCGGGCAGGCCGGTCGTCCGACTGTACTGATCGGCAAGGACACCCGCATTTCCGGCTACATGCTGGAAGCGGCGCTGGAGGCGGGCTTCTCGGCCGCCGGGGTGGACGTGATGCTGGCCGGCCCGATGCCGACTCCGGCTGTCGCCTACCTGACCCGCGCGCTGCGCCTGCAGGCCGGCGTGGTGATCTCGGCGTCGCACAATCCGTTCCAGGACAACGGCATCAAGTTCTTCTCCGAGCACGGCGCCAAGCTGCCGGACGCGGTCGAACTGGAAATCGAAGACGCCATCGACCAGCCGATGGGCTGCGTCTCGTCCGAAAAACTCGGCCGCGCCACCCGCGTGCGCGACGCCCAGGGCCGCTACATCGAATTTTGCAAGAGCACCTTCCCGAGCGAACTGGACCTGCGCGGCCTGAAGATCGTGGTCGACTGCGCCCACGGTGCCGCCTACAACATCGCACCGCACGTGTTCCACGAACTGGGCGCGGAGGTGATCGAGTTGGGCACCAAGCCGGACGGCTTCAACATCAATGCCGGCGTCGGCGCCACCGCGCCCAAGGCGATGGCCCAGGCCGTGGTCGAGCACAAGGCCGACCTCGGCATCGCGCTGGACGGCGACGCCGACCGCCTGATCATGTGCGACGCCAGCGGCCGCCTGTACAACGGCGACGAGCTGCTGTACGTGATGGTGCGCGCGCGCATGGCGTCCGGGAAGGTGGAGGGCGCGGTCGGCACCCTGATGACCAATATGGCGCTCGAAGTGGCGTTCAAGGAAATGGGCATCGGCTTCGCGCGCGCCAAGGTCGGCGACCGCTACGTGCTGGAACTGATGAAGGAACACGGCTGGCTGCTGGGCGGCGAAGGCTCGGGCCACCTGCTGGCGCTGGACAAGCACACCACCGGCGACGGCATCGTCTCGGCGCTGCAGGTGCTGACCGCGCTCAAGCGCGACAACCAGAGCCTGGCCGAGTGCTGCGCCGGCCTGAAGCTGTATCCGCAGACCCTGATCAACGTCCGCGTCAAGCCCGGCTTCAAGTGGACCGACAACGCCGCCATCGTGGCCGAGAAGGAAGCCGTCGAGCGCGAACTGGGCGACAAGGGCCGCGTGCTGATCCGCCCGTCCGGCACCGAGCCGCTGGTGCGCGTGATGGTCGAGGCCAAGGAAGCGGAACTGGCCGACAGCATGGCGCGCCGCATCGCCGCCCGTTTCGAGGTGTAACGGGCACCCGGCCGGCGTCGATTGACGCTGGCCCTCGGGCGGGGTATGATCGCCCAATCGGAGTGTAGCGCAGCCCGGTAGCGCACCTGGTTTGGGACCAGGGGGTCCAAGGTTCGAATCCTTGTACTCCGACCACCGTTTCGGATGCGGGCTGTCGTTGACGGCCCGCTTCTCATTCCGCTTCTCATTTATGAGGCCCGCTGCTTCGCAGGGCTCATTTTTGCACTGCCCATAGCTCAGTTGGATAGAGCATCAGCCTTCTAAGCTGAGGGTCGCTGGTTCGAACCCAGCTGGGCAGGCCACCATTCCCTTTCACTCCTCGGTAGCACTGATAAGCGGCGCGGCTTCGTACAGTCGGCGCTGCAGCAAATCCCTGGCCACCGCAAGCGCCTTGTCTGGCGTCGCCGCGATATCCGGAATCACGCCCACGCGCTCCCAGTTGGTCCGGGTAATTGGACTGATCGTGCGCCGGCTGGGTATCACGGCAAAAAAATGGTCGCCAAGGCGATAAGGGCGCGCGGGGTGGGCGCCGCCCCAGGTCCGTTCGCCGATCACCGTGGCGCGTTTCAGCGCCTGCATCGTATAGGCGAAATCTTCGCCCGCGGACATCGTGCCGGGGCCGGCCAGGATCATGACCGGCTTTTTGCCGCCATAGCGTTTGCCGTCAAGCTTGTCTTGCGTCCAGTACTGCGTGGCGATGCCGGTTTCGCGGTCCCAGATGTCGTTGAGGCGTGTACGCCGGTCCACGAAATAGCTGATCATCAAGGCCACCGATTGCGGATCGCCGCCGCGGTTGTCGCGCAGGTCCACGATGAGGCCGTCGGTGTCGGCGAGTTCATCCATCGCTGTGGCGTACTTGTCGGCCATGAGGAAAGCGGGAGGAAAACCGGACACCTTCAGGTAGCCGATGTTGGGGCTCAGGTGATCGACCTCTTCCACGCGATTGCCTGCCAGGCGGCGGAAAATGAAGCGCGTGACGACGTTGGTGCGCTGTTCCCACTCCGCCTGCGACGCCGGTGGAGGCCCGCCTGCATCGTCGGGTGGCACCTGCCCGGGGCTGAACCCCACCTGCATGTGCAGGTCATGGGCCACACTGCGAAGGTCGTCCGTGAGCTGTTCTGCCAGCTGGTTGCCGTCCGTCATTTCATCGTATTTGCCCTCGTTCTGGCGCTGGCGCAGGAGCGCTTCAATCTGCCTTGCCTTGTTGGGAAAGACATAGTGATCGTTCAGCTTCGCCACCAGCGTATCGATCGCCTCCACCCGCATCGCGCCGTCGACCTTTGGCCGCGGCCTGTGTTCTTCCCAGGCAGGCCGCCAGACGGGCATGGCGGCAAATGCGCCGATCACGGTCAGCACCAGCAAGGACGGTATGACGATCCATTTCTTTTTCATTGTTTTCCTCTGACATATCAGAAATGACGACTTCATTAAAAGGCAATGGGGTGAATTGAGAATAGCATAATAATTTCTATCTAATAGTAATTTAATTGCTACCAAAAGGTGGTCGATGAGAGCTTTGGCCGAAACCCAATCCGCCGCTTCAGTTGAAAGCAGTTACTCCACGCAGACATGCACTGGAGGATTCATGCCGCTGGGATAAGCCTGTCACGCATGACGGTCCGCAGTAGACCAAGGAACAACAACATTGATCGACAAGTTGAGCATTGCACTCAACAGCTCAGCCGCAAGTGCTTTCTTTGCAACTGTTCCGGTATCGTATTGATGTTCGTTAAATATATCGGACAACCTGCCGGCGGAGACACGCGATACATGCCGATCGCGCAGCCGAACACAACAACATCATTACGTAGGGGAAACCAGATGACGCCTTTGAAAGCATCCGTTTCATCCGTCCTGCTCGCACTCATCGCCCATACGGGCAGCGCGCAAGCGGTCATTACCACGCCCGGTAAGCAGATCGAAAACCTGAACCGCGGCACGGTGGCGATCAAGTCCGCCGCCGGCGTGTTCATCAGCTGGCGCCAGCTTGCCACCGATACGCCCGGCACCACCTTCAACGTCTACCGTGGCGCCACCAGGCTCAACAGCGCGCCGCTGGACAGCCTGAACTACACCGACGCCGCCGGCACCGCGGCCGCGAGCTATTCGGTACGCGCGGTGGTGAACGGCGTCGAGCAGGCCGCCGCGTCTGCCGGGAACGCGGCCGGCGCCACCTGGGCCAATCCCTACCTGACGATTCCGGTGCAGGCGCCGCCGGCCGGCGTCACCAAGACGGGCCAGGCCTATACCTACGAGATCAACGACGGTTCGCCGGCCGACCTGGACGGCGACGGCACCTACGAGATCATCATCAAGTGGCAGCCGACCAATGCCCAGGATAATTCGCTGTCCGGCTACACCGGCAACACTTACCTCGACGCCTACAAGCTCGACGGCACCCGCATGTGGCGCATCGACCTCGGCCAGAACATCCGCGCCGGCGCCCACTACACCACCTTCCTGGCCTACGACTTCGACGGCGACGGCCAGGCCGAGGTGATGGCCAAGACCGCCGACGGCACCATCGACGGCAAGGGCGTCGTGATCGGCTCGGCCACCGCCGACTACCGCAACAGCAACGGTTATATCCTGACCGGTCCGGAATTCATGACGGTGTTCAACGGCCTGACCGGCGCCGCCATGAAGACCGTCAATTACCTGCCGGCGCGCGGCAGCGTGAGTGCCTGGGGCGACAACTACGGCAACCGGGTCGACCGCTTCCTGGGCGGCGTCGCCAACCTCGACGGCAACCGTCCGAGCGCGATCTTCTCGCGCGGCTATTACACCCGCGCCGTGATCGCCGCCTGGGACTGGCGCGACGGCGCGCTGACCAGCCGCTGGGTGTTCGACACCGACGTCGCCGGCAGCGCGGCGCGCGGGCAGGGCGCGCACTGGTTCGCCACCGGCGACGTCAACGGCGACGGCAAGGATGACATCGTGTACGGCGCCGCCACCATCGACAGCTATGGCCAACTGCTGTACACCACCGGCCTGGGCCACGGCGACGCGCTGCACTTCGGCAAATTCGACCCGAATCGCAATGGCCAGCAGGTCTACATGATCCACGAGACGCCGAGCCAGTATGGCGCCAACGGCTCGGGCATGCACGATGCGGCCACCGGCGCGCTGATCTGGGGCGCCAGCGGCGGGGGGGCCGACGTGGGCCGCGGCGTCTGCGCCGACATCGACCCGAATCACCCGGGCGAGGAATGCTGGGCCAGCCGCGGCGATTTGCGCAACATCAGCGGCACCCAGATCGGCACCGCGCCCAGCCCCAAGAACTTCGCGGTGTGGTGGGATGGCGACCTGATGCGCGAACTGCTGGATAACGTCACCATCTCCAAGTACAACGCCGCCACCACCAGCACCTCGACCCTGGTCAACGCCGGCACCTATGGCGCGGCGTCGAACAATGGCACCAAGGCCACGCCGGTCCTGTCGGCCGACCTGTTCGGCGACTGGCGCGAGGAAGTCGTGCTGCGCAACAGCGCCAACACCCAGCTGCTGGTGTTCAGCACCGCCATTCCGACCAGCACGCGCATCACGACGCTGATGCACAACCCGCAGTACCGCACCCAGGTCGCGGGCCAGAACGCCGGCTACAACCAGCCACCGCACCCGAGCTTCTTCCTGGGCGCCGGCGCCACGTCGTTCGCGCAGGCTCCGGTGCATATCCCGTATGACGGCACCGGCACCGTCCAGGCCGAGACCGGCATCGTGGGCGGCGGCGCCGCCGCCAAGACCGACCGCGGCGGCTATCGCGGCACCGGTTTCCTGAACTTCCCGGCCAGCGGCGGCAGCGCCGAATTTGCCAGGATCAACGGTGGCAACGGCGGCGCCAAGGCCATCACGATCCGCTACGCCAACGGCAATCCGACGCCGCGCACGGGCGTGCTGCGGGTGAATGGCGTGGCGCAACCGGTCACGTTCCGGATCACGGGCGGCTGGAACAACTGGAGCACGATGACCGCCACCGTGAATCTGGCGGCTGGCAGCGACAACACGCTGCGCTTCGAATCGACCGGGCAGGGCCTGGGCAACATCGACGAGCTGATCGTGCCCTGAGCATGACATCAAGGGCAGGCCGCACGATAGCGGCCGCCCTTGTTCCTGACACCAATCAATCAAACAATCACTGGGTAACGCAATGAAAAAATTCTACATGACCTTCCTGGCAACGCTGGGCCTGGCGTTCAGCCTGTTCTCGCAAGCCGCCATGGCCGCGCCGATCGGCTGGTACGACTTCAACGCCACCTGGCGCGACGGCCAGTTCACCGGCCAGTTCTACTACGACAGCGCATCCCCCTACGGCATCACCGCGGTCAACGGCACGCTGGTGGACATCGCCCAGACCACCACCATCGACAGCATCTCGACGCCGGAAGACCCGCTGCTGGAATCCTGGGTCTTCCTCAGCAATACCAATCCGGCCGACATGGGCGGCCACGATGCCGGCTTCTACCTCAACCTGGTGGACCTGGGCACCACGCTGACGCTGGACACGACCCTCGGCAACGGCCTGTACGACTGGAGCCACGACTTCGCGTTCTACAACCCGGCCCAGCTCGACGACTCGCCGCTGCTGTCGTTCAGCATCGCCGAGGCGGGCGCCGTGCCCGAGCCGGCTTCCGCGATGCTGCTGCTGGCGGGCGGCGTGGGCATGCTGTCGCTGCGCCGTCGCACCCGCGCCCGCGCCTGAACCGGCTGGCCTGGCCGCGGCTTGCCTGCGGCCAAGCGGACGCCACCCGCAGGGCCATCGTGCTAGTGTTCATTTAGACAACAACACGAGGAGAAACACATGCCGTATCCACGCTTCCTGGGACGTACCGCCTTGCTGGCGGGACTGGTCTGTTCGGCCTGCATTGGGGCCGGCATCCATGCCCAGGAGGCGCCCGCGCCCGCGCCGGCGGCCGGCGACGCCTTTTCGCTCAAGCTCCCGGCCGGCGCCGCCGTGCCGGCCGGCGCCGAGGGCAGCGTCCAGTTCATCGGCACCGCGACCGTGCTGATCCGCTACCAGGGCTTCACCATCCTGACCGACCCGAACTTCCTGCACAAGGGCGACCACGTGCACCTGGGCTACGGCTTGACGTCGGAACGCCTGACCAATCCCGCCATCGACCTCGACAAGCTGCCGCCGATCGACCTGGTGGTGCTGTCGCACATGCACGAAGACCATTTCGACAAGCTGGTACAGGAAAAGCTCGACAAGAACACGCCGATCGTCACCACCAAGGAGTCGGCGGAAGCGCTCAAGCGCCTCGGCTTCAGGCGCGGCATCGGCCTGTCCAAATGGGACCGCGTGGAAGTCGAGAAGGGCGAGGCCCGGCTGCGCATTACCGCGGTGCCGGGCCGCCACGGCAAGGCCGGGATGCAGGCGCTGCTGCCCACCGTGATGGGATCGGTGTTCGACTTCGGGCCGAACACGGGCACGCCCAGCTACCGCATGTACGTCAGCGGCGACACCCTGGTCTACGACGACCTGAAGGCGATCCCGCAGCGCTTTCCAGGCATCGACCTGGCCCTGCTGCACCTCGGCGGCACCCGTATCCTGGGCGTATTCAAGGTCACCATGGATGGCAAGGATGGCGTTCAGTTGATGCAGATCGTGCAGCCGCGCCGCACCATTCCGATCCACTACAACGACTACGATGTGTTTAAGTCGCCGTTGGCGGACTTTGCGGCGCAGGTGAAGGCGGCCGGGCTGGAGCAGCAGGTCACTTATCTGGCGCACGGGGAAACGTACACGTTTACGCCGGCGAAGAAGTGAATTACGTGTGGGAACAGCCGCCGGCCGTTCTCACTCGCGTTCTTCCGTATTCGGGGCCATGGTCTGGTTGTCGTCGAAGGGCCAGCCGCTGGGCGGCGCGACCTGGCGCTGGAATTCGTGCGGCATCACGATCGGCAACTGCAGGCACACGCTCTGGGTCGGCAGGACTTCCATCCAGTCGCGCACCAGTTCCTTGTAGGCGATGCCGACGGGCCGGATCTTGCGGTCGAGGTCGAACAGGCCGAGCGCATTGACGTTGCCGTTGTTCTCGCGCAGCGCAGTGTCCCAGTCGACCTGGTCGGTCAGTGAATACCAGGTGAAGCCGACCAGCGGCACGCCGTTATTGCGCACGCGCAGGACGTTGGCCCATTCCTTGCGCAGCCAGTGCACGGCTTCGTCGCCCCGCGGCCCCTGGCACAGATTGGTTTCGGTGTGCATCACCGGCAGGCGGTAACGGTTGTAATACTGGTGCGTGATGACGGCGTAGCCGAAGATCTCGCCGGCCGCCCGTGTCAGCCCGTCGGCCGACACGTAATGCTCGTTGGTCTGGTAATAATCGTTGCCCATGATGCAGTGGTGCTTCAGATTATTATTCAGGAAAAAATGGTATTCATCGCGCGTCATGCCGTTGTCGAGCATGTATTCGTACATCTCGGAATCGACGCGGCGGCCATAGTTCAAATCGAGCGAGAGGAAGCGGCGCGAGTTGTAGAGTTCCGCCGGGCCGATCGCGGATGGGCTTTCGGCGTGGAAGTACTCGGTCGATTCGCTCTGCACGAACAGCGCGTCCGGGCGCACCTTCAGGATCGCGTGCATGGCCAGGATATTCGCCTTGACCAGGTTCTTGGTCGCCGTGATGAAGGCGCAGTCGGTGGTCATCTGCTCGTTCCACCAGCCGTACAGTGCGGAAAACAGGGCGCAGATCGACATCTCGTTGATCGGCGTGTACAACTGGATCCACGGGTAGCGCTTGGCGAAGGCGCTGGCGTAATCGGCGAACAGTTCGGGGAAATCCGGATTCTGGAAGTTGCCGATCCAGTCCGGCACGCCGAAATGGCACAGATCGACGATCGACGCGATATTGCGATGGCGCAAATCGTTGAACGCCAGATCGGCAAATTCCCAGTCGTAGCGATTCGGCCCGAGCCAGGTCAAATGCAGTGGCGGACCGTAGCGCAGGACTTGCAGTCCAAGTTCCTGCACCAGTTCGAAATCGAGCCGCCAATGGCGGTAATGGCCGCATTTCTCGAGCTCGTCCATCCGCACGCGTCCATTCTGGATCGTGGGATTGCTGTTCTCGATACCGGTCGCAAAAATGAATCCTGGAGACATCCGAACCCCTTGCCGCTGATCGTATCGACCCATTGTAGCCGCGATACGCTGCCGGTACGCGGCAGTGTTCCGTAACGTGCGCAGCGGCATGGGTGTTGCGTGTAGGCTATGCTATCTATTAGACAATATTTTCTATTGCCACCAGCATGACGAACGCTGTCGCGGCCCGCGCCTCCCATCCGATGGACCCGTCGCCGCGCCGGCTCGTTTGGGGCGTGCTGGTGTCGCTGCTGCTGCATGCCTTGCTGCTGGCGCTGCAGTTTGGCGTGCCAGGCTCAGGCGTGCCCGGATTCGGACTGCCTGGGGAGCGTGCCGGTATGCAGGGCGGTGCGGGCTTACCCCTGGCGGTGCGGCTGGCGCCGCCTGTGCCTGCGGTGGCGCCTGTATCGCCGTCCGGTTCCCCATCCGTGTCGCCCGTGCCTCCTGCGCCGCCACCCATGGTGCCCGTACCTGCGGCCGTGCCGGCGGATGCGTCTGCGCTGCAGGCGGACGTGGCGGCCCGGCGGCCCGCGGCATTGCGGCGCGGGTTCACGGTGCTCGATCCTGCGCCGCCCGGGCCTGTGCCGGCGCCTGCGCCCGTATTAGCTGTCGAGCCGCGCCGTCAATCGCGGCGCCGTCCGCATCCGAGTCCTGCGCCGGCCGACGATGCTCTGCATGCCAGGGTGATCGCCCAGGAAACGCCTGGGGATAGCGATTTCAAGATACCTCCAGAAGCCGTGCCGACGCCGGAACCGGTTGCCGATGCGGATGCCCCGACCATCGCCGATGCGGCACCGATTGCCGACACCATCGTGCCGGCGCTTGACGTGCGCCAGCAGGAAGAGGAAGACGCGCGCCAGGCGCAACAGCGCGCGGCCGAGGCGGCGCAGGCGCAGGCGCGCGCCGACGAGGATGCCCGGCGCCAGGCGCAAGCGGACCGGCTTGCCGAACAGCGCCGCCATGACGAGGCGCTGGCGCGTCGGCAGATGGAAGAAGAGCAGCGTGCACGGCAGCTCGAGGACCAGCAGCGTGCCGATGCATTGGCGCGGCAACGAATGGCTGACCAACAGCGCGCAGAGGATACAGCGCGTCAACAATTGGCCGATCAGCAGATCGCGGAGCAGCGTCGTAGCCAGCAGCTCGCCGAACAGCGCCGAGTCGAAGAACTGGCGCGCCAGCAACTGGCCGAACGACAGCGGGCTGAGGAATTGGCTCGGCAGCAGCGCGCGGAACAGCAGCGTGTCCAGGAATTGGCTCGGCAGCAATTAGCAGAACAGCAGCGCGCAGAAGAATTGGCCCGACAGCAATTGGCCGAGCAACAGCGTGCGGAGGAACTGGCCCGGCAGCAATTGGCCGAGCAGCAGCGCGCCCGCCAACTGGTCGAACAGCGTGCAGCCGAAGAGCGCGCACGGAAGGCGACGCGCCAGCAGGCCGAGCAATTGGCACGCGAACAGGCCGTCGAGGCCGCACGCCAGCTGGCGCGCCAGCAAGCCCTGGATGCACCGGGGTCCGGGGCAGCACAGGCGGTCACGGCAACCGCCGCCGCAGCCGGCCCCGGCAGCGGCCTGGACGGCGCCGGCGGCCGCGGCGGTCCGGGCCAGGGCGGCGGCGTGCTGCCCGGCGCCGTGGCAGGCGGAGGCCTCGGATCGCGCGCACGCGACATGCTGCGCGGCATTGATATCGGCAAGGCAGTGCCGCCGGCCATGCTGCCGGCCCAGGAAACACGCCACGAGCGCCGCGCGCTGGCGCAGGCCGGCCGCAACGACGTGCCGCTGCGGCTGTACATCGACGGCGTGCGCCAGAAAATCGAGCGCAACGCCGTGGTCGGCATGAACCAATTGGCCGAGGACGTGGCGCGCAGCTATCCGGTGGTCAGCATCGCGATCCGCAGCGACGGCAGCGTCGAGGACGTGACCATCGTCCGTTCCAGCGGCCGCCCCGACCTCGACGACGTGGTGCGCCGCATCGTGCGCCTGAACGCGCGCTACGCGGCGTTTCCGCCGAATGTCGCCGCCAGATACGACGTCGTCGAACTGCGCCGTGTGTGGAATTTCGCCGGCGTGCTGCGTTTGTTGGAGGAAATGCGTTGAGGATGCGCGCAGCACTGTTGACCTGAGCCTGCCGTTTGACGTGCGCCAAAGCCCGACTGGGTAAGGGGCTTACCCTGACTCAGATCGCCAGAGGCTGGCAGCACATTTCGACAGGCAACAATGAACGCTTCCAATAAGCAACTCCTGACGCGGACGCGCGCCCCCATGCGGGCGCCGGCCGCCGTCTCCATTCAAACCCTCACCCTGATCCTCACCCTGATGCTGCTGTTTGCGCTGGCCGGCTGCACGTCGCCCATCAGTTTCCGCAGCAGCAGCGCCGGGCCGGACGAACCGGCGCCGCCCACGGAAATGATCACCGAGCAATTGATCACGACCGAACGCCAGCAATACCGCGAACAGGCCAACCAGAATCTCGACAAACTGCTGGTGCCGAATCCGCCGCCCTACAAGATCGGCGGCGGCGACGTGCTGGCTATCGTGGTCTGGGACCACCCGGAGCTTGCCGGCGGCGGCGGCATGGCGGCATCCCCCAGCGCGGACCCGCCCGGCAATGCGACCAATGCGCCGCAGGGCTTCGTGGTCGACCACCAGGGCCGCATCCAGTTTCCGCTGATCGGCCTGGTCAGCGTCAATGGCCTCACCGAGGAACAGGCGCGCGCGCTGCTGACCACCCGGCTGGCCAAGTACCTGGCCAAGCCGAACGTCACGCTGCGCGTGCAGGCCTACCGCAGCAAGCGCGTCTACATCGACGGCGAAGTCAAGTCGCCGGGGCTGCTGGCCATCAACGACATCCCGATGACCCTGGTCGAGGCGCTGAACCGCGCCGGTGGCCTGCTGCCCAGCGCCGACCAGTCGCGCATCGCGCTCGAACGCGGCAACGAGCGCTACCGCGTCAATTTGCGCGAGCTGGTCCAGAAAGGCGTCAATCCCGGCCTGGTGATGCTCAAGCCCGGCGACGTGGTGCGCGTGCATTCGCGCGACGAAAGCAAGGTCTTCGTGTCCGGCGAAGTGATCACGCCAAAGGCGCTGACGATGCACGACGGCCGCCTCACGCTCAACGAGGCGCTCGGCGAGACCGGCGGCATCAGCCCGCTCAGCGGCGACGCGCGCCAGGTCTACATCGTGCGCAAGACCCTTGACCGCACCCGCGTGTTCCAGCTCGACGCCCGCGATGCCGGTTCGCTGGCGATGGCCGAATCCTTCGAACTGCAGCCGAAGGACATCGTGTACGTGGCCGCGACTCCGCTGGCGAACTGGAACCGCCACCTGAGCCTCCTGATCCCGGGCGCGCTGACCTCCGCGGTCACCGCGACCAACCGGCCCTGATCCCGAGCGGCCCTCACACAGCACGGAGCAACGCGATGAGCAGCGCAAGCGAGCAGCACGCCCTGACCCAGGTCGGGCCCCGACCGCCGATCCTGGGCGTCCCATTCGATCCGCGCGTCGTCGACGGCGTGCAGGAAGAGCCGGCGTTCGATTTCAAGGGCCACCTGCACACCCTGTTCGACAGCCGCTGGCTGATCGGCGGCATCACCGCCATCATCACCCTGATCGCGGTGCTGTACGCGCTGGTCGCCCAGCCGGTGTACGAAGCCAACCTGATGATCCACGTCGAGGAGGAGAGCCCGAACGCTTCAAAGAACATCCTGAGCGAAGCCTCGTCGCTGTTCGAGACCAAGAAGGCCGCCATCGCCGAGATGGAGCTGCTGCGTTCGCGCATGGTGGTCTCGCGCGCGGTCGACAACCTGCAGCTGTACATCGACGTGCAACCACGCTATTTTCCGGTCGCGGGCTTCTGGTTCGCCAAGCAGAACGGCAGCGCGCTGTCGGAGCCCGGCCTGTTCGGCTACGGTGGCTACGTCTGGGGCGGCGAAAAGGCCGAGGTCTCGCTGTTCGACGTGCCCGACGCCTGGCTGGGCCGCCAGTTCACGCTGACCGCGCTGGGCAACAACCGCTTCCGCTTTTCCGGCGGCGGCCAGCGCATCGTGTTCGACGGCGACGTCGGCCTGCGCTACCGGGTGCCGACGCCCGAGGGCGTGATCGAGCTGAAGGTGGACCGCATGGCCGCCAACCCGGGCGCGCGCTTCCTGCTGCGCCGGATGTCGCGCCTGGCCATGATCCAGGCAATCCAGAACGCGCTGGTGATCACGGAAGAGGGCAAGCAGTCGGGCATCATCGAAGTCAAGCTGCAGGGCGAAAACGCGCGCCGCACCCACAGCGTGCTGAGCGAGATCGGGCGCGAGTACATGCGCCAGAACCTGGCGCGCAAGACCGAGGAGGCCGAGAAATCGCTGGCCTTCCTGAACCAGCAGTTGCCCATCCTCAAGCGCCAGCTCGAGCAGGCCGAAGACCGCTACAACCAGTTCCGCAACGCCCACGGCACGGTCGACCTGCAGGAGGAAGCCCGCATGAGCCTGGCGCAGGCGGCCGCCGCGCGCGCGCGCCGTATCGACCTGATGCAGAAGAAGACCGAACTGCTGGCGCGCTTTACCGAAGACCATCCGATCGTCGCGGCCGTCAACCGCCAGCGCCGCGAAGTCGACGCCGAGATCGAGGCCGTCAATGCCCGCATCAAGGCCATGCCGGTGCTGGAGCAGGACGAGGCGCGGCTGACGCGCGACATCAAGGTCAATACCGATCTCTACACGGCGCTGTCGAACACCGCCCAGCAGCTGCGCCTGATCTCGGTCGGGCGGGTCAGCAACGTGCGCATGGTCGACGCCCCGATCGCGCCGGAAAAGCCGCTCAAGCCGAACCGCCCGATGATCGTGGCGCTGGCCGTGGTCACCGGCCTGTTCCTGGGCTCCCTGGTGGCGTTCACGCGCAAGGCAATGATGGGCGGCATCGACGATCCGCAAAAGATCGAGCGCCTGCTGCGCGCGCGCGTCGTCTACGCCACCATCCCGCACAGCAGCAACCAGGACAAGCTGATGCGCAAGGCGAAGGGCGACGGCGCCATCCCGCCGCTGCTGGCCACGATCATGCCCGAGGATCTAGCCATCGAGAGCCTGCGCAGCTTCCGCGCCGCGCTGCAGTATTCGATGCCTCGCTTCAGGAACAACATCGTGATGTTCGCCGGGCCGACGCGCGGCATCGGCAAGTCCTTCGTTACCGCCAACTTCGCCGCCGTCATGGCCGCGAGCGGCAAGCGCGTGCTGCTGATCGACGCCGATTTGCGCAACGGCCAGCTGCACCATTATTTCGGCGTCGGCCGCGACCGCGGGCTGTCGCGCGCGATCACCGGCCAGGCCGCCGTCGACGAGGTGATCCACCACGACGTGGTCGACAACCTGGATTTCATCCCGACCGGCGAACTGCCGCCGAACCGCTCCGAGTTCCTGTTGCACATGAATTTCAGCAGCCTGCTGCAGCAGGTGAGCGCCAACTATGACCTGGTGCTGCTCGATCCGCCGCCGCTGCTGGCGATCGCCGATGCCCTGATCATCGGCGCCCACGCCGGCGCCGTCTTCATTATTGCGCGTTCCGGCCAGACCAACGAGTCGGAGATCAACGAGTCGATCAAGCGCCTGAACCACGCCGGCATCTCGCCCCAGGGCGTGCTGTTCAACGACATGGCGCCGCGCCTCGGCAACCATGGCAGCTACCAGCGGCTGGGCACGGCCGGTCGGATCGGTTTTTCGGGCGGTTGAGCATGCGAGCCTGATCCGGAACCGTGAACGCGGTTCCGGCGTAGCGTCCTGGTACTGCAGCGTTCCCGTGTGCGCCGATGCTGCAGCCTTCCTGTGCTGCTTCCACTGATCCCATTTATTTCCATCCTGCTTCAGCGCTGCCTCGGCGCTGATTTTGCGTTGGGTCTGCCCCACCAACAGGTCCGGTCGTGCTGGCTGGAAGGGCGCAAGCAGCCTCGCAAGCGACCTTGGAAGCATCGCCGAAAGCATTGCCGAAACATTGCCGAAAACATTGCCAACAGCGGCGCAGCGTGCGCATTGCACAGCCAGGATGAAGCAGAACGAGAGACATCAACAAGACAACGCCGGCAATGGCCTTTGGGACCATTGCCGGCGTGTTTGAAGATTGCGCTGAAGAGGTGTATGTCGCTGAAGGGCTATTTGAGCGACGCCGACGCGATCCGCGGCCGCTTGTAGCCGGGTTGCAGTGCGTTCTTCACGAGGCGGCGCACGCGGAAGGTGTGCGACTCGAACAGCAGGTAGGCGCAGTAGGACAGTAGCAGCAGGGCCAGCAGGATGCCGAAATAGATCGCATAGTCGAGCGGGGCGTCGGCGGCCAGGCGGTTGCGGCCGAAGGCGCGCAGGCCGATGTGGCGCAGCAGGTCGATCAGCGGCACGTGCAGCACGTACAGGGTGAACGAAAATTCCGACAGCAGGTGCGTCATCCGGGCCATGCCTCGGCGCCAGCCCGAGGCCAGGTCGATGGGACCGTGCATCGAGGCCAGCAGGGCCAGCAGCGGCAGGCTGTAGGTCAGGTGCGGCAGGAAGGATTCGAGTTTCAGGTCATCGATGCTTAGGACCAGGCGCGAATGGAAGGTGAAGACGAGCGCCAGCAGCAGGAGCGCGACGCGCCAGACCGTCGCGCAGTCGATGCGGATGCGCGAAAATGCGGCGCCCAGCAGCCACAGCGCGAAGTACAGCGTGATCGGTAGCGGCAGCGCCGCGCCGAGCAGCACCAGCACGGTCGCCGCGCCGACCTGGCGCAGCCAGGTCTTGCCCGTGAAGACCAGCAGCAGCAGCGGGAACTGCAGGTAGTACCAGGTCTCGTTGGCCAGGCTCCACAGGGCGTAGTTGCCGGCGAAGGGATCGACCAGGATGGTCTGCAGGCCGAGCAGGTTGCCGGCGAAGCTGGCGACCGAGTATTCGTTGGCGGCCGAGAAGTCGGAGCGCGCCGGCGACACCACGCCGGTGACGCTGCCGATGGCCAGCATGATGAACAGGGCCGGCAGCAACACCATCCACAGGCGGGTGGCGCGGTCGATCGCATAGCTCTTGATGGCGCCGGGCTGGCCGAGCTTGTTGAGCAGGCTGCCGCCCACGAGCCAGCCGCTGATCAGGAAGAAGATGATGACCGCGTGGTGCGAGAAGCCGGTCACGAAGGCCAGTACCTGGTAGTACAGCGGGGGATCGGCCAGTTCGCGCAGGCCGGGAAACACTTCCGCTCTCAGGTGGGCCGCCGTGACTTCGAGCGCCGCCAGGCCGCGCAGCAGCGAAATCAGGAAGGAACTGCCGGAATGGCTGTCGAGCTGGCTTTGTCGTTGCCATTGACAGCGGAAGAAGGGAAGTTGAGAGCTGCTCATGTGAATTTCCTGTCAGGAAGGAGTGGAAAAAATCGGGTCATCCGCAGTGGTCCAGCTCGTGCGGCGCGGAATTGCCGGACAGCACCAGTGCGACCTTGATCATCCAGTAGCCCACAGGCGCCGAGCGGATGGTCCAGGCGGTAACGAGGAAGGCCAGGGCGGCGCAGGCCACGGCCGTGGCCGGCAGCGGCGGCGCGGTGGGGCTGGCCAGGCGCACCGCGCATGCGAACACGGCGGCGCCGATGATCCAGCCGCTCACGGCCTCGGACAGCGTGTGTTCGCCGGCATGGACCAGCGCCGCGGCGACCACCGCGGCCAGCGCCAGCGCCGCGCCCGCGGCCAGCGGCGGCGCGCGTGATGCCTGTGGCGCGCGCTGTCCGCCGCTGCGCGCCACGAGCCAGCACAGGGTCGGGAACACGGCAGTGAAGCCGGTCGCATGGCCGCTGAAGGCCTTGAAGTGCAGCGCCGGCAGGCCGGTGGCCCAGCCCATGAAGGCGATCTTGCTGGCCGCCACCAGCGCCAGCGCCAGTCCGAACACCAGGCTCCAGCCGAGCGCCGCGCGCCAGGCGCGGCCGGCCAGCAGCCAGGCGGCGACCGCGCTGCCCGCCGGCAGGGTCAGGGACAGATCGCCAAGGTGGAGCAGGTCGGCCCAGGACATGTGCATCGCGCTACCTGACGATGGCCGCCAAGGTACGGAAAAGGATGCGCAGGTCGAGCCAGAACGAGCGCTCGCGCACGTAGCGCTGGTAGTAATCGAGCTTGACCGGCAGGATTGTCTCGATATAGGCCCGCTCGGGGTCGGGGGCGCGCCCGAGGATGTCGTTTTCCTCCTTGTACAGGATCGAGGCCCAGTCGGTGATCCCGGGCGCCACCGACAGCACGGTGCTGCGCGCCGCCGGCGGATAGCAGTCGACGTAGCGCGGCACTTCCGGGCGCGGGCCGACCAGGCTCATCGTGCCCTCCAGCACGTTGAACAGCTGCGGCAGTTCATCGAGCTTGGAGCGGCGCAGGAAACGGCCGGCGCGGGTGATGCGCGGATCCTGCCCGACCGTCAGCTGGCGCCCGTCTTCCGGGCGCTGCACCATGGTGCGGAATTTATAGATGTCGAACGGCACGCCGTGGCGGCCGACGCGCTGCTGGCGGTACAGGACCGGTCCGCGCGAATCGAGCCTGACCCACAGCGCCAGCACCAGCAGCAGCGGCGACAGCAGCAGCACGCCGGCGCCGGCGGCGAGGACGTCGAACAGGCGCTTGCTCATGCCAGCAGCTCGCGCAGCGCCTGGATCACGCGGTCCTGGTCGGCGTCGCTCAGCCGGGTGTACAGCGGGAGCGTCACCATGGCCTGGAAGCAGGCTTCGGCCACCGGGAAGCGTTCCGGTACCAGGCCGCAGGAATCGCGCCAGTAGGGCTGGCGGTGCAGCGGGATGAAGTGCACGCTGGTGCCGATGCCGCGCTGCGACAGCTGGTTGATCAGTTCGTCGCGCGCCAGCGGCGCCCCGGCTGCCAGGCGCACCACGTACAGGTGCCAGGCGTGGGTGCTGGCGCCGTCCGGGCGCGCCGGCAGCAGCAGCGGCAGATCGGCCAGCGCCGCGTCGTAGCGCGCCGCCAGCTGTTCGCGGCGGCGCGCGAAGCGGTCGATCTTGCGCAGCTGCTGGATGCCGATGGCCGAGGCGATGTCGGTCAGGTTGTACTTGAAGCCCGCCGCCACCACTTCGTAGTACCAGGCCGGGGTGCGCGAGACGTAGCGGTTGAAGGCGTCCTGGCTGATGCCGTGGATGCGCATCAGGCGCACGCGGCGCGCCAGTTCGGGATCGCGCGTGACCACCATGCCGCCTTCGCCGGTGGTCATGGTCTTGTTGGCGTAGAAGCTGAACACCGTCGCGTCGCTGTCGAGGGTGCCGACCAGCCGGCCCTGGTAGTGGGTCGGGAAGGCGTGCGCCGCATCCTCGACCACGCGCAGGCCGTGGCGCCGCGCCAGGGCCTGCAGGGCGTCCATGTCGCAGGCCAGGCCGGCGTAGTGGACCGGGACGATGGCGCGCGTGCGCGGCGTGATGGCCGCCTCGACCGCCTCGACCGAGATGTTCATGCGCACCGGGTCGACGTCGACGAAGACCGGCTGCGCGCCCAGGTAGCGCACCACCTCGGCGGTCGCGGTGAAGGTCAGGGTGGGGACGATGACTTCGTCGCCGGGGCCAATGCCCAGGCCTTCCAGCGCCAGGTGCAGGCCGGCGGTGGCCGAGTTGACGGAAATGACTTCCAGGCCGCCGCCCAGGTAGGCGTTGAAGTCGTGCTCGAACTGGCGCGTGGTGGGGCCGGTCGTGACCCAGCCGGAGCGCAGGCAGGCCACCACGGCGTCGATCTCGGCCTCGTCGATGTCGGGCAGGGCGAACGGCAGGAAGGGCGCAGGGGCGGCTTCCTCGACCGCAAGCGCGGCGTCGGGCGACGCGGACTCGGCGGTTTCGTAAGCGATGGACGTGGCGGCGGAACTGGATTGCTGGTCTTCAGCCATGACGGGGTTCTCCTGCAAGTGCGGTTAGAAAGCGTTGTCCGAGCACCGGGTAGGTGTGGTTGGCAAGGGCGTGGGCGCGGCCGCGCTGTCCGAGCGCGGCGCGGCCGTCGGCGCCCAGCGCGAGCAGCGCCAGGATGCCGTCGGCGACCGCCTGCGGGTCTTCGGGCGCGACGGTGAGGCCGCAGCCGGCTTCAAGCACCGGGTCGTTGCCGGCGTCGACCGCATGCAGGACCGGCCGCGCCGCCATCATGTAGTCGATCAGTTTGTTGGGCGAGATGCCGAAGCGGTACAGCGGCTGGCGCTTCCAGCCGATGTAGGCCAGGTCGAAGCGCCGCAGCATGGCCGGCACCTGCGCCTTGGGCACCGGATCGAAGAAGTGGACGTTGTCCAGGCCGAGTTGCGCCGCGCGCCGCACCAGGGCCGGCTTGTCGGGGCCGGACCCGACCAGCACGAAGGCCACCGGCTGGCCGCGCAGGCGCTCGGCCGTGTCGAGCAGGGTGTCGAGCGCGTTCGAGATGCCGTGGGTGCCGGCGTAGCCGACCACGAACTTGCCTCGTTGCCGCAGGCTGTCGAGGGCGGCATCGAGTGCGGACGGCAATGGAGATGCGGCATCGGCGGCGTTGCCGGCATTGCCTTCCCACTCGGCCGGATCGACCCCGTTCGGCACCAGGTGCAGTTTGTGCGGCGCCATGCCGTGCGCCTCCAGGTGGGTGCGCACTTTCGGCAGGATCGACACCACGGCGTCGGCATGGCGGCAGGCGAAGTTCTCGGCGGCCTGCAGCAGCATGATGAAGGGATGCCAGCGCGAATAACCGCCCAGCTCCATCGGCGACAGCGGCCACAGGTCGTGCAGCTCGAACAGCAGGCGCGCCCCGGCCAGGCGGGCGATGCGGTGCGCCGGCCAGATGTCGAGCGGATAGGTGCTCGATGCGATCACCACGTCGGGTTGCAGGCTGGCCGCCAGGCGTTGGGCGTCGCGCCGCAGGCGCAGCACGAAGGCCGCCATGTTGCGCACGCGCGCGCCGCCGTTGCCGCGGTAGGGCGGCGTGGCCAGCCAGATGTAGTCGACGCCGTCGATGGTTTCCTCGAGGCGCGCCTTCCCGTGCAGTGCCGGCGCCTGGCTGCGGATGTGCGATTCCGACGAGGCCACGATGGTCACGCGGTGGCCGCTGCGCACCCATTCGCGCGCCAGGTAGTAGGGCCGGTATTCCATGCCGTGGCGTACCGAGCCGGCATAGTGGTTGATGAGCAGGATGTTCATGCGCGCCACGCCACTTCCTCGGCCAGTCGCACCATGTTGCAGCGCGTGCTTTCGAGCCAGTTGGTTTCCCACTGCACCGGGTGGGTCAGGAAGCAGATGCGCAGGTGCCGGCCCAGCGCCTCGGACGGGGTGACCGGGTAATAGAACACCGGGTAGGGGCGGTCGCTGATGTACAGGTCGAAATGACGCAGCAGTTCGCTGTCGTAGGATTCGCACTCGATGCCGCAGCGCTTTCGCAACTCGGGGTCGCGCAGCAGTTCGTGGTTGATCACCTTGAGCCTGCGGTTGGCGAAGTCGCCGTGGCTGGCGACGGTCGTCATCGGCGTGCCGAGGGCGTCGCGGATGCGGGTATAGTTGCGCACGAACATCTCGCGGATTTCGGGGAAGCGTTCGCGCACCGCGCTGCCGCAGCGCAGGCGGTGGCGCTTGGCGAAGGTCGCCACTTCCTCGTAGTGATAGCTGGCCTCGCTGCCGGCGGCTTCGATGTCGCGCATGAAGCCGAAGTCGAGCGTACTGAGACGGAAGTAATAGCTGGCCCGCACCCCATGCCTGGTTTCCAGCGCAAACATCTTGCGCGCGGTGCGCAAGTCGCTGTCGATGTCGTGGCGGTGCACCAGCACCTTGCCGGGAGCGCCGTCGGCCGCGTCGGCCGCGTTGGCGGCGCGGTAGAAATCGCGCACCGACAACTGGCGGTAGCCGGCCCGGCGTGCCTCGATCAGCAGCGTCTCGTATTCGGCCAGGCGCGACGGCATCAGGTAGTCCGAGTAGAGGCGGTTCAGCAGGGTCTTCATTGCAGGCTGTACCTCGCGTGATACGGCTGGAAACCGACGATGCGCTTGAACTGCTGCAGGCCGGGCTGGGCGCCGAAGAAGGTGTCGTACATCAGGTAGCGCACCTTGCGCTGCTCGATCAGGCGCGAGGCGATCTCGACCACCAGCAGATGCATGATGCCGTCGTTGCTGCGCACGCCCATGAGCTGCGAGAAGGCGTCGAAATTGCCGTAGTGGCCGACGTTGGCATAGGCCACCAGCCGCCCTTCGCCGGTCAGCACGCCGTAGTAGCGGAAGTGGGGCTGTTTCTCGAAGTGCGTCACCTTGTCCATGTAATGCTGGTCCATCGGCCTGCCCTGGCGGCTGTCGAGCGAGGTATTGATCGCATGGATGTCGTCGACGTGGTCGTTGCGGTCGATCTCGGTGCAGACGTAGCCGCGCGTGCGGGCGCGCTTGGCGTGGTAGGCGCCGCGGTTCTTGCCCTGGATGTCCTCGAGGTAGGCCGGGATGCCGGTGAAACGCTCGAGGTCGATCAGCGCCACGCCCACCGTCTTGCTGCTGATGAGCTTGTAGCGCGGGTGCGGCCTGGTGAACTTGTGGTAGGTCGACGGGATATCCTGCGCGTCGATACGCGAATCGAAGCGCAGGTCGGCCGCCGGCAGCTGGAGGATCTGGCGCACGGTGTCGTAGTGGCGGAGGATGGCGTTCATGGTCGGCGTCGGTGTCGGTGTCGGTGCGATACGGTTTGTAAAAGGCTGGTTGTGAAGCCGCTCAGGGCAGCGGCGCGTCGGCGCGCATGCCGGCGGCGGCCGCGGCCGGCGCGCGTCCCGCCGTCAGGCGCTCGTAGAAGCCGGCCAGCTTGTCGGCTTCGCCGCGCCAGTTGTATTTGTCGTGCACCGCGCGCCGGCCGTTGTCTCCCATGCGCCGGGCGATGTGCGGATGGCTGCAGAAATAATCGATCGCGGCGGCGATCGCCATCGGATCGCCGGGGTCCACGCACACGCCGCACTCGTTGCCTTCGATGATTTCCTGCCACAGAGGAAAGCGCGAGGCGATGACCGGCAGGCCGGCCGCCATGTACTCGAACATCTTGACCGGCAGCGCATCCAGGTAATTCACGACCGGATGCAGGGTGACCAGGCCGGCCATCGCGCGCGCCATCGCGGCGCGCACCCCGGCGCGGTCCAGGTGGCCGTGCGCGTCGATCCGCTCCCAGCCCGGAAAGCGCGCCACCTCGGCCGCCAGTGCTGGTTCCGCGAAGCTGCCCACCAGCGACAGCCGCGCCGGCGAGCGCAGCATCTCGCAGGCGCGCACCAGTTCGCGGATGCCGCGGATGGCGGAAATGCTGCCGACGTAGCAGACTTCGGGCGCCTTGGCATGCCAGTCCGGCGCCGCGCCGAATTCCTGCAGGGTCGGGTAGTTGTTGACGTCCACCGTGTTCGGATGCAGGCGCGCCAGCCGCTTGCGGATGTGCGGCGTGGCCGCGATCAGGCCGTCGAAGCGGCGGCAGGCATGGCGTTCATAGGCGCCGAATGCCCCGGACAGCAGGCGCCGCGCCAGCGGGGTCAGGTAAGGCTTGGCCAGCAATTGCAGCGGCACGTCCTCGTGCGAATCGAACACCACCTGCTTGCCGTGGCGCTTGAGGCGCAGGCCGGCCGGGATCAGCTCGGGGTCGTGCAATTGATAGACGTCGGCGTCGAGCGCCAGCGCCGCGCGCAGCACGCGCCGGGTGGTGCGCAGCACCCGGTTGATGCGCCCGTCCAGCCGGCCGACGTCGACGACCTCGATGCCGTCGATGCGCTCGCCGCCGCGGCCGTCGGCCACCACCAGGGTCACCGCATGGCCGCGTTCGGCCAGGCTGCGGCACTGCTTGACGAAGATGCGGGTGTCGTAGCGCGGATGAACCGAGGTCAGGTGGGCGATGTGGGCCATGGTGCCTCTCTCGATGCGCCGCTCAGGCGGACTCGGCCAGCGTGGCGGGTGCTTCCTGCGCCTGCACCGCGTCCAGCAGCACCGCGCAGACGGTGCCGATGTCCGCGTCCGTCAGGTAGGGCCCCATGGGCAGGCTCATGACCTTGTCGGCAAAGGCGCAGGCCACCGGGCAGTCGTCGCCGGCGGACAGCCGCTGGTAAGCCGGCTGCCGGTGCAGCGGCACCGGATAGTGCACCGCGGTCGGGATGCCAGCCGCCTGCAGCGCCGCCTGCACCGCGTTGCGCGCTTCCAGCACGAGCGTGAACTGGGCGTACACGCTGCTGCGGTCCGCGCGCACGCCCACCTGGCGCACGCGCGTGCCGAGCAGCGTGCGATAGGTGGCGGCGGCGCGCTGGCGCTGCTGCAGTTCCCAGTCGAACAGCGGCAGCTTGGCCAGCACGATCGCGCATTGCAGCGTGTCCATGCGCCCGCCCACCCCGATCCGGGTATGGACGTAGCGCCGGCTCTGGCCGTGCACGCGGATCTCGCGCATGGCGCGCGCCAGTTCGTCGTCGCTGGTGAACAGGGCGCCGCCGTCGCCGTAGCAGCCGAGCGGCTTGCTGGGGAAGAAGCTGGTGCAGCCGATGGTCGATAAATTGCCGCTCTTTTTGCCGCGATACACCGCGCCGAAGCTCTGGGCGCCGTCCTCGATGACGGGCAGGCGGTGGCGCGCGGCCACGGCGTTGATCTCGTCCATGTCGGCCGGCTGGCCGAACAGCGAGACCGGGATGATGGCGCGGGTCTTCGGCGTGATCCGGTCTTCGACCTGGCTGGCGTCGAGGTTACAGGTGAACGGGTCGATGTCGACGAATACCGGCGTGGCGCCCAGCAGCGCGATGACTTCGGCGGTCGCGATGAAGGTGAAGGGCGTGGTGACGACTTCGTCGCCGCGGCCCACGCCGAGCGCCATCAGGGCGATCAGCAGCGCCTCGGTGCCGGACGAGACCGTGATGCAGTGGCGCGCGCCGGTGTAGTGCGCCAGCGCTTCCTCGAGCTCGGCCACTTCCGGCCCCATGATGTACTGGCCATGGTCGAGGACGGTCTGGATGCGCCCGTTGATCAGGTCGCGCGATGCCTGGTACTGGGACTTGAGGTCGATGAATTCCATGGTGGTCGGAAAGGTGATGGTGCAGGTTTATCGGGAGGTGCTCGCCAGCGTGCAGGCGCCGTCCCGCAATTGGTAGACGTCGCCGGTGTGCGGGCAGGTGGCCTTGCCGTCGCCCCTGAGTGGCAGGTCGAGGCGTTCGCCGAAGCGGCTGATCCAGCCGAGCTGGCGCGCCGGCACCCCGGCCATCAGGGCGAAGTCGGGCACGTCGCGCTTGACCACGGCGCCGGCGCCGATGAAGGCGTAGCGGCCGACCGTGACGCCGCACACGATGGTGGCATTGGCGCCGATGCTGGCGCCGCGCCGCACCAGCGTGCGCCGGTACTGGTCCTTGCGCACCACGCCGGAACGCGGGTTGTAGACGTTGGTGAACACCATGCTGGGCCCGCAGAACACTTCGTCCTCGAGGGTGACGGCGTCGTACACCGAGACGTTGTTCTGGATCTTGACGCGGTCGCCGATCAGCACGTCGTTGCCGACGAAAACGTTCTGGCCGAGCGAGCAGGCCGCGCCGATGCGGGCGCCGGCGCATACGTGCGAGAAGTGCCAGACGCGGGTGCCTGCGCCCAGCACCGCGCCGGCGTCGACGATGGCGCTGGGATGGACGGCGTCACTATTGACGCTTTCGTTCGGGGCCATGGTCAATACTCCAGCGGCAGGGCGACGCGCTTGCCGTCGCGCGCGGACATGTAGGCGGCGACCAGCACCTCGAGCGATTTCAGGCCTTCGCGCCCGTCGGTTTCGGGCTCGGCTTCGCCGCGCAGCACCTTGATCACGTTGTCGTAGTACAGCGGGTGGCCGAAGCCGTACACCGAGGTGGTCTGGTAGCTGGCGTCGCCGACCTTGTCGTCGTCCGCGTCGGGGGTGGCGAATTCCCACTGCTGGATCTGGTTGACGGCGACGCCGCCGATGCGCACCGTGCCGTGCTCGCCGAGGATGGTGATCGAGCCTTCCAGGTTGCGCGGATAGGTCAGCATGGTCACGTTCATCGACCCGAGCGCGCCGTTGCGCCAGCGCAGGCTGATCACGCCGGTGTCCTCGACCTCGATGTCGCGCGCCAGCGTGGCGGTGTAGGCTTGCAGGCTTTCCACCGGGCCGACGATCCAGTCGATCAAGTCGACGTAGTGGCTGGCCTGGTTCATGAAGGCGCCGCCGTCGAATTCCCAGGTGCCGCGCCAGCGCGCGCTGTTGTAGTACTCGGGCGGGCGGGTCCAGAACACGTTCAGGTTGACCATGTAGATGCGTCCGAAGCGTTTCTTCTCGACGGCGCTTTTCAGCAGTTGCAGGGTGGCGTTGCGGCGGTTCTGCTTGACCACGAACAGGCGCACCCCGGCGGCATCGGCGGCGGCGACCATGCGCTTGCCGTCTTCCCAGCGCGTGGCCATGGGTTTTTCGGTGATCACGTGGCGGCCCGCCCCGGCGATGCGGATCGCCTGTTCCGGATGCAGGCCGGACGGCGTGGTGACGATGAAGGCGTCGGCATCGCAGTCGCGCAGCATCTGGTCCAGGTTGGCGTAGGCGGTGGCGCCGGTGGCGCTGGAGGCGCGGTCGAGGGCGCGCGGATCGACGTCGCACACGCCGACCAGGTCGACGCGTTCATGGTGCTGGCGCAGCGCTTCGAAATGGTTGTTGGCGATACGGCCGCAGCCGACCAGGGCGAAGCGGATCTTGCGGTCGAGGATGGGAGCGGGATAGTGGCGCATGAGGTCTCCTTCAGGCCTTGACGACGTTCGGCAGCGGCGCCAGGTACACGCCGCGGGTGTCGACGATCAGCGGCGCGTACTGGCGTACCAGGTCGTAGTCGAAGGCGCTGTGCGCGGTGGCCAGCAGCACCAGGTCGTAGGAGGCGATGCTGCGCGCGTCCAGTTCCACGCTCTTCAGGTCGAAGCGGTGCTCGCGCATGCGCGGGAACACCGGCACATGCGGGTCGGAGTAGTCGACGAGCGCGCCCTTGTCGCGCAGGATCTCCATCAATTCGACCGATGGCGATTCGCGCATGTCCTCGACGTCCTTCTTGTAGGCGATGCCCAGCACCAGGATGCGGCTGCCCATCACCGACTTGCCGCGCCGGTTCAGGGCGTCGGTGACCTTGCCGACCACCCAGTGCGGCATGTCGCTGTTGATTTCGCCGGCCAGTTCGATGAAGCGGGTGTGCAGGCCGAATTCGCGCGCCTTCCAGGTCAGGTAGAAGGGGTCGATCGGGATGCAGTGGCCGCCCAGGCCCGGGCCCGGGTAGTAGGGCGTGAAGCCGAAGGGCTTGGTGGCGGCGGCGCGGATCACTTCGTGGATGTCGATGTTCATCCGGTCGGCGATGATCTTCATTTCGTTGACCAGGCCGATGTTGACGGCGCGGTGGATGTTTTCCAGCAGCTTGGTCAGTTCGGCCGCGCGGGTCGAGCTGACCGGCACCACGCGGTCGATGGCCGGGCCGTACAGGGCCAAACCGGCTTCCAGGCAGGCCGGGGTGACGCCGCCGCAGATCTTCGGGATGGTGCGGGTGTGGAAGTCGGGATTGCCCGGGTCTTCGCGTTCCGGCGAGAACACCAGGAAGGTATCGCGCCCGATCGTGAAGCCGCGCGATTCCAGGCGCGGCTTGAGTTCCTCGTCGGTGGTGCCGGGGTAGGTGGTGCTTTCCAGCGACAGCACCTGGCCGGGCCGCATGAAGGGCAGCAGGGCGTCCGTAGTGTCGAGCACGAAGGACAGGTCCGGCTCGCGGTAGGCGTTGAGCGGGGTCGGCACGCAGATGATCAGGGCGTCCGGCTCGCCGGCGCGGGTGAAGTCGGTGGTGGCTTCGAAGCCGTGGGCGCGGGCATCGGCGATGTCTTCGCCCGCGATGTGCCGCATGTAGCTTTCGCCGCGGTTCAGGCGCTCGACCTTGGCGGCATCGATGTCGATCCCGAGAACACGGAAGCCGGCCTCGGCATAGCGCAGGGTCAGCGGCAGGCCGACGTAGCCGAGGCCGATGATGCCGATGACGGCGGTGCGGTCACGCAGCCTGCTGGTGAGCTGTTCGAGATATGCCGGTTTGCTTTCGTCACGCATGAGTTTCCTCGCGAATCGTTGGGTGGGTCAGAAAAAGGAGCAAAGGGAGAGCGGGCCGCTGGTCAGATCCGGAACGGTACGAACTTCCGGATCAGGCCCAGGCGCGGCAACTCGGCATCGGTGTCCGCCTGCGTTTCGGACACGGTGGCGAGCGCGCTGGCGGGCACGCTCGGGACCGGCTGCGGGTTGTATTCGGTGACGATGGCCTTGACCATCGATTCGATCATGGCGCGCTCGTGGGTCTCGCAAGCCATCATCAGGCAGGTGATGAATGTTTCCAGCACGCTCGGGCGCAGCGCGTTTTCCTTCATGCGCATGATGCGCGGATGCTCGCTCGGGAACACGACGCCGTCGGTCAGCAGTTCCTCGTGCAGCTTTTCGCCGGGGAACAGGCCGACGTAGCGGATCTCGATGTCGCCGCCCGGGCTCTGCGGGATCTTCTCGGTCAGGCCGGACAGGGCGATCAGGCTGCGCGCCAAATCGACGATTTTTACCGGTTCGCCCATGTCGAGCACGAACACGTCGCCGCCCTTGGCCATGGCGCCGGCCTGGATGACGAGCTGCGCCGCTTCCGGGATCAGCATGAAGTAGCGCGACACTTCCGGATGGGTGATGGTCAGCGGGCCGCCGCGTGCGATCTGGCGCTGGAACAGCGGGATGACCGAACCGGACGAGCCCAGCACGTTGCCGAAGCGGACCATGGAAAAGGTCGTTTGGCTGGCGTGGCGCGCGGCCGCGGCCTGGAAGATCAGCTCGGCGATGCGCTTGCTCGCGCCCATGATGTTGGTCGGGCGTACCGCCTTGTCGCTCGAGATCAGCACGCAGGTCTCGACCCGGTGCTTGGCGGCCTGGGTCGCGATCACCTGGGCGCCGACCACGTTGTTGCGCAGGCCTTCGACGATGTTGGTTTCCACCAGCGGCACGTGCTTGTAGGCGGCGGCGTGGTAGATCGTGTCCACGGGGTCCGGGCCGTTGCCCAGGATGCGCTCGACCAGCTCGGCATTGCAGACCGAGCCCAGGTGGGCGTCGATCGGGATGCCCGGGAAGCGGGTGGCGAGTTCCTGGCGGATGGTGTACAGGGCGAATTCGGAATGGTCGAGCAGGTGCAGGCGGCGCGGCTTGAGGGTCACGATCTGGCGGCACAGTTCGCTGCCGATCGAGCCGCCGGCGCCGGTGACGAGCACGGTCTTGTCGTGCACGCAGCGGGCAAACAGATCGAGGCGCGGCGGCACCGGCGGACGGCCCAGCAGGTCTTCGAACTTCAGTTCGCGGATGGCGCCCCGGATCGATTCACGCGGATTGGCCTTGTCGTCGGCCAGGTCGACCAGGCGGCTCAGGATGCGGATGTTGATGCCGGCCGGGGCCAGGCGCTGCATGATGTCGCGCAGGCGCTCGGGCGAGACCGAGGGCAGGGCGATGACGATCGAGCGGATGTGCATCGTCTTGACGATGTCCTGCAGGCGGTCCGTGTGGAATACGCGCAGATCGCCGATGTTGCGTTCGATGAGGGCGTGCTTGTCGTCGAAGAAGCAGACCGGGCGGTATTCGTCGCTGCCGCGCATGGTCTGGGCCAGCCGCGCGCCCGCTTCGCCGGCGCCGTAGATGGCCACGACCTCGGACGCGTCGCGCTTGCGGGCGTGATGGGTCCGCAGGAAATTGCGCATGCCGATGCGCGAGGCCACGACATAGGAAAACACGATGAACCAGTAGATCGCCAGGGCGCTGCGCGGAAAGCGTTCCTCGTTGATGGCGAACATGACCACGTAGGCGCACAGTATGCCGACCGCCAGCGAAAAGCCGGTGACGCTGAGCAGGCGCTGGTCCACGAAGCGGATCACGGCGCGGTACAGATCGGAAACCGAAAAGGCGGCAATGGTGACCACCGCCACCAATACATAGGACGCGGGACCGAAATGCGAGGCCAGTTTCAGGTCGCCGCCGCGCAGCAGCATTGCGATCAGGAAGCAGAATGGCAGTGCAATTAAATCCGCCGTTACCATCAGCGTGATTTTCGCCGTGCGATTCAGCGAAACCATTTTCGAGCAAAATTGATTAATAACGCCAGGAGTAGTTTTTGGCATGATTCTGAGCACTGCAAAAAGTTTCAGGATTATCCTTTTTGTTTCGGGAGTTTCTTAAGTGGATGAATTAAAAGGAATTTATATTTTTGTCGAAAGAAATTCCAATATCGGCGCGATGAAAAGAGCCACCGTTTAGATTGTGTATTGCTGAGTAAGTTTATTATCCGGGCGGATAAGAATCCTGGGCTTGACCATGCTCAACCGCGATAATGGAATTAATTTCTTTTTCTATTAAATAAAAATAGGAAATTTATTACTTGTATTAATTTCCATTTGAAAATAATCTCGAAAAGAATTTGTCTGCGGTTTATTTGGCGGGGTATGCGGCGAGGAAATCCGGGCCAGCGGCAGGCAGGCGCGGGCGGATGCGGGTGATGCGGACGCGCGGTGCGGCGTGCAGCCGGCGCGGCGCGCGGAAGGCCGCGCATGACGGCGCACGGCGGCAGGTGATAGGCGCGAAAGGCGGGAAGGCGCGAAAGGTGGGCAAAGCAGGGAAGGCGGGCGAAGCGGGACGGCGGGGAAGGCAGGGATAAGCAGGGAAGGCGAGATAGGCAGGCGTGCCGGGCGCCCAGGCGCGCACCCGGATGGCGCCAAAGTGAAGAGAGTTACGGCGCGGCGCGCACGCCGGGGCGCGGCTGAGGCGCCATCGGCGGCACGGTGATGTCCTCGTTCAGGCGCAGGAACTTGAAGCCGGCCAGTTGCTGGCCGTTTTTGCCTTCCTGGCGGTTGCGCGCTTCGCGCGCGGCGGCGCGGGCGATGTAGGCGTCGAAGGTTTCTTCGCGCACCTGCGGTTCGGACGAATGCAGGAAGTGGCGCTCGCCATTCGGCCCCAGCACCACCAGGCCGACGTGCGAGGCCCAGTGCTGCCCGTCGCGGGTCGAGATCACGTTCACGAAGTCGCCTTCCTGCAGGCGCGCGGCAATCGCCGCCACCTGCTCCCTGGCCACGTAGGCCTGTTCGCTGGACTCGACCGGGATGCTGGCCTCGGTCTGGTGGCGCGTCTTCAGGAAGCGGGCGCGGTCGATGGTCTGCCGGTAGCGCGGGCCGCCGGGCCCGGCCAGGTCGAGGCTGATGTCGGTGACCAGCCAGCGGTTGGCCACGTTCCAGTCCATCTCGGTGTAGTGGTTGCGCGTGGCGACGCCGATCACGCCGTCGCGGTAGCGGATCCGCTGCAGCATCCAGAAGAATTCTTCC